>WNGC01002198.1_pt1 | contig 12742 bp, 8 predicted proteins | sample 5400051 | NCBI WGS metagenome assembly WNGC01 (sample SAMN13153368, study PRJNA577476) | soil metagenome | isolation source: 20 cm soil or saprolite under grassland replicate 2 | place: USA:California | collected 2016-06-15 | reverse complement strand
CGGTGCCCACCGATGCTGACGATATCGGCGGCGTGGTCACCAGCGCCAACGGACCGGAAGCCGGCGTGTGGGTGATCGCGGAAACCACGGATCTTCCCACCAAGATGGCGAAGATCGTGGTGACCGACGATCAAGGACGCTACGTGCTGCCCGATCTGCCGAAAGCGAATTACGACGTTTGGGTACGCGGCTATGGACTTGTCGATTCGCCGAAAGTAAAAAGCGCGCCCGGCAAAATTGTGAACCTGAAAGCCGTCGTGGCGCCGACTCCGGCCGCGGCGGCGGAATACTATCCGGCGATCTACTGGTTGTCCATGCTCAAGATTCCGGACAAGAGCGAGTTCCCCGGCACCGGACCAAAAGGCAACGGTATGCCCGAGAAGCTGAAAAGCCAGGGCCAGTGGTTGGCCGGCATCAAAACCCTCGGCTGTATGTCGTGTCATCAACTGGGCAACCATGCGACGCGCACGATTCCAAAGGAGTTGGGCCATTTCAACTCCTCGCTAGAGGCGTGGCAGCGGCGGGTTCTGTCCGGACAAGCCAGCGAGATCATGCTCCGCAACTTGAATGATCTCGAGCCTCAACGAGCCTTGGCGTTGTTCGCCGACTGGACCGATCGGATCGCCGCTGGCGAGCTGCCCGCCTCGAAGCCGTCACGGCCGCAGGGAGTGGAGCGCAACGTCGTCATCACGCTTTGGGACTGGGCGACGCCCAAAGCTTACCTGCATGACGAGATCGCCACCGACAAGCGCAATCCCACGGTCAACGCCAACGGCCTCATCTACGGTTCTCCTGAGGACAGCACGGATTTCGTGCCGATCCTGGACCCGGTAGGTAACAAGGCGAGCGAAATGAAAGTGCCGGTCCGCGATCCGAACACCCCTGACACCATGTTCATCGCCACGACGGACACCTTAATGCTCGCGCCTTCGCCGTACTGGGGAACGGAACGGATTTGGCAGAGTCAGGCCACCGTTCATAATCCGATGTTCGATGAAAAGGGGCGGGTCTGGGTCACGACCAGAATTCGTCCGCCAGCTAATCCGGCCTTCTGCAAGAAAGGCTCGGATCATCCATCGGCGAAGCTGTTCCCGCTCGAAAGAGCCGGGCGTCATGTCGGCGTGTATGATCCGAAAGCCAAGAAGTTCACGCTCATCGACACCTGTTTCAGCACGCATCATTTGATTTTTGCCGAGGATGCCAACAATACGCTGTGGCTCAGCAGCGGCGGCGCGGCCAGCGGCGTGGTCGGCTGGCTGAACACGAAGATGTTCGATGAGACCCGCGACGAGCAGAAGTCACAGGGTTGGACGGCGTTCATTCTCGATACCAACGGCAACGGCAAGCGCGATGAGTACGTGGAGCCAGACCAACCGGTCGATCCGATCAAAGACAAGCGGATCGTGGCGGGCTTCTACGGCATCGGCGTGAGTCCGGTCGATGGTGCGATCTGGGGCTCGGTGCTGAGCTTTCCCGGCGCGGTCGTTCGGCTGAATCCCGGCGAGAACCCACCGGCCACCGCTCTGGCGGAAATCTACGAGGTGCCGTGGAACGAGCCCAAGGCGGCCATGAATGGATACGGGCCGCGCGGCATGGACATCGATCGCAACGGAGTCGTCTGGCTGCCGCTGGCGAGCGGTCATCTCGCGAGCTTCGACCGGCGCAAATGCAAGGGGCCGCTCAACGGTCCGACCGCGACGGGAAAGCACTGTCCTGAAGGCTGGACGCTCTATCCATTCCCCGGACCGCAGTTCCAGAGCGTGAGGGACTCGGGCAGCGCCCTGGCCAGCTACTACACCTGGGTGGATCAGCACGACACCTTCGGCTTGGGCCGCAACGTCCCATTCGCCACCGGCAATACTTCCGATTCGCTGGAGGTCCTCGTGGACGGCAAGTTCATCACCCTTCGTGTCCCTTATCCGATGGGCTTCTCCGCCAAAGGTCTGGACGGGCGCATCGACGATCCGAAAGCGGGCTGGAAGGGCAGGGGCGTGTGGTCGGCCTACGCCGGGAGAGCGACCGCTCACATCGAAGGCGGCAAAGGGACGAAGCCCAAGGTCGTGAAGTTCCAGCTTCGTCCTGATCCGCTCGCGAAGTAAAGGGATCACCACAAGAAGGTTCAACGAGACCTGAGCACGGGCAACGATCACGATTCACGTTTCCGCGGCCGTGGATTGCCGAATTAGGGATGTTTAAAATTGTCCACTTTTTATGACTAGAAATTTCTGACTTGTAATATAGTTCGTGTATGAAACCCCCGGGAAAGCTCGCTCTTATCAAGGACTCATGGAGCATCTCCGCAATCGTTCTCGGGGAGATCAGCGAGCTCTCCGAGTTGGGGCGCAGCGAAATCGATCTGGAGTATCCGGAGCTTGTGCGAACTCTGGCGAGAATTCAGACGGGGTCGCTCACACTTGAGGTTTGTCGGACAATCCAAACTCTGGCCTTCAAGGGCGACTCGGCAGACGAGATCATCGGCTCCACAAGCATCGTACACCGGGTCTCTCTGGTGACACGGGACCGGCGAATCCGACGATCCAGCGCGTTCCCCTCGTCTTTTGATGTTCACACGGCGCTTCTATCCGTTTGTTTCAAGCGTGAAACGAGATGACCGCGACCGTGGAATCTCCAGAAAATCGATCAGCCCATAGCATCAAGGTCAACAAAGACAAGATCCGTCGCCCCGAGTCTCAGTACGGGGTCTCCATCCTCGTCGTGCCACATGCCTAGCTCATCTCGATCAAATTTAACCAAGAAGCAGTTCCCTGTCCGGTTATCTACTTGCTTGATGGTCCCGTATCGCTCTGGCAGCCATCGATGCTTTCCAGCCACCTTAACCCGGTCTCCTTTTTTTAATGTAAGCTCCATAAGCGGTATGACCGAGCGCAGAACTTGTGCCATACGCAATAATGATCCGCTGTCAAATTCTGTCCTGCTCTTTCATGAGCTGTCGCCCAGATAAAGCAGGCGGTCTCGACTTGTGTGAGCGTTTAAGATTGCCACGACGGGCAAAGTTGCCAGAAGTCGCTGCGCCGTTTTTATTGCGAGCTCTGTATTCGGTAGCGCCTTGGTAGTGGATTTACATTCCAGCATACAATTCAATGACGCTTCTGAAGAATTCAATACGGTATCGCCGCATTCAACACAAGCCAGTTAGTGTGCGATGTCGGCTCGACTGATCTGAATCAGTTTGATCCGGCACAACGGTACGGCAGAAACTGGGTTTCGGGCCTGTCCTCAGAGTCCTTAGAACAAAGACGGATATGGCGAGCGACGGAATCGAACCCCCGTCGTAAAGCATTTACGCGGCGAAAGCTTTGATGCGCTCCGGGGTCCCGTTGCGAATTCTATTGCATAAACCTTGAAATTCGGGCCAACAACTCGGTGATATCGAATGGTTTGAGAATGAAGTCGTTGCACCCGCTCCGTAAACATTCTCTTTTTTTATTTGGGGAAGCGCTCATGAGCAAAATAGGAACTGACTTTGTATTTTCATTCTGGCGCAGGCGGGTAGCGACTTCTAAACCATCCATATCTGGAAGACTAAGATCAAGGAGAATAAGGTCGGGTGGTTTACGCTTGACTTGCGTCAATGCTTTGTTTCCCGAGTCAACATAAGACACACGGGCACCGTAGGCGGTGATTATTCTTCTTAAAATATCGGCCAAAGAGGGATGGTCTTCCACAATGAGGATATTCTTCCGTTTGAGGTTCTCGATAACAGGCTTGGTTTGATTGGGAGTCATTTACTCGATTGCGACCGGCGTCCCGGTTCCTGAATTACTGACCTTTTTTAAAGAAGTTCATTGCCACCGCCTTATCTCTACCAGACGACAGAGCAATGCCGGGACCGCTGCACAACTGGATGCTCACGTGTATAAATTGGCGCAGAAGTACCGAGGGCTTCTCTTAGGGCAAGTGTCGAAATACCCAATTCTATATCTGAGGTAAGGACAGCGGGTGTTTTAGCCCGCTTGGGGGTCGTACCGTAAACACTAAGCTCACTGGCGAAGCTTGGCGGTAAACCGACAAGTAGAAGAAACGCCCAGGAGATGCTAACCCTTCGCTCAGGCGCTGTTGGATGAAGGCTGTTTGGTCAGTTTAAGCTCTAGGTTTGGGTAACCTTCCTGGTTAACGCGAAGGCTTGTAGCATGGCCCGAATTTTCGCGCGCGCGTTGTAAATCGGTGTCTTTCCGTTGAAACGATGAGCGTTGTGGCGTTTAATGTTGGTGGCCTGTACTTTAGGAACACGCAGGCTCCAATGCCACAGAACGCACATGCAGGGAATGGATGGACAACAGAATCGACAATAGATAGCGTCTTTTTTGACGGATGTTCGCTCCGGTGAAAGTGACCAGACAAACGTACCGCGCTCACTTAGTCTCATGGTGGGCTGAGAAAATTCCCGGTACAACCTTTTGGAAGGGAAAAGCGGCTATCTCCGAAGGCCAGGGGAAGCTTAAGCCCAATCGCCTAGATGGACCTGAAGATCGTTTTGAAACAGAGCAAGAGGCTCTAGATGATATCTTTCAAGCCGCGAGGAAATGGATCGATAATCGGCTCGACAGAGTGAGATGAAGCTCGTGCCGAATCATTTCCGCTTATGTTTTTTGCGCTGTTTCGTTTTCCTGCCTGCGGAGGCTGAAGGCTGGGCTTGCTTCACTTTTGAAGGAAATCTGAGAGGCTGACCTACCGCCCATTCTGAGACAACATCTCTTCTGCGCGTATTTTCTTGTTTAGCCATAATGGAAGTATGACAGAATAACGAGGGCAGGCCAACGTGGCTCCTTTTTTCAGTCCTCCCATAGAGGCCGAAGAAGAACGAACGCCCAGGCGATCTCGTACGCACACTGCGTAGCGGCCATGTATCGCTTCACGTTCTCGCCTCGGTCCGCGATCACGCTGCCCATGTAACTTCGCAGGTCCAAACCTAAGATTTAATGAGAGGCAAAATACTCAATTATCTAAAGGCCCTTTCTCAATCTGGGGGCCGGTTTGAATCCCACGGTGCGACTGGCCTTGATATTGATTACTTCGCCGGTCCGAGGATTCCTTCCCATTCTTGCCTTCCGCGATTTTACCGAGAAGGTGCCAAACGCCGACATCTGAAATCGTTTATCTTTCTTGATCGCTCTTGCGAGCGCAGCAAAGGTTGCGTCGATGGCACCTTCGGCTCCTCTCTTGCTCATCTTTGCCGCTCTGGCCACCACATTGATGAGATCACCTTTAGTCATATCGAGTACCTCCTTCGTCTTTGAATTTGTTTTTAGGTTCTGTCTAAGTTCCATGGTCGAATTCGGCTGCTACTATCACCGGATTCACGCGCAGATGTCAATGAAAATAATCTCAAGGGAAAGACTTTTTTCTTATCAGTTTACGTTTTTCGTATTATGGAAAACCCAAAATGGTTCCTAACAAAGTTTTTTTCACCAAAGGAGTCGGTGTTCATAAAGAGAGACTGGCCTCCTTTGAACTGGCGCTGAGGGCTGACGGCGTGGCCCACTGCAATTTAGTTCTGGTCTCCAGCATCTACCCCCGCTGTTGGCAACAAAGATGGGCTGTGGACGACTGTGTTCGCGGCAGCAATCTTTATCAACGAAGATAACTTAGCTGTTGAGATCGGAAAGTCTGAGAGGGATGCAGGTTCGGGCAATGAACATGCCCCTCGGACCTACGAGGTCTCGACGGCTCATTAATGTTCCTAGGAACGATTCGCGCACGTGCGTTGAGCCCGCCACTCCAAATGTCTCACCGGCGTTATTCTCATAGCAGATATGTAAGATCCAAACCGCCGATGTATTCAATCGAGTCGCCGCAATGCTCTTGGAGTAGCTTCGAGATTTGTTGGCAGAAAGAAGCATCGCTAAATAGCAGGCATCCCAAATACATGCTGTCTTCGTATTGCATCCATAAAAAACATCTGTTGACAAACGGACCGTCAACTAACTTCAGCTGTTTTAGAACGCCCACTTCGCCACGTGGGTGTTTGTTTTCGTTGCCGCCGATCCAGATCCAAGCCGGAGGCCAGCTAGATTGATTACGATAGGAGACGAGGGGATGCTTTCGCAGTTCCATTGCCGGGAATCGTCACTAAAGACTGCTCCATTGTCTGCTTCATTGCAAGTCTTTTCCTGAACCTTCGGCAGATCGAATGGACGTTTTTGGGGTTCACGATTAGCGCAGGCGCAGAAGCTTAATGCTGAGCCAAAGTATGCAGGTCGTTATTTGACAAAACCAGACATAAACAGATTTGTCGGGAAAGGCCATCCGCTGACTCCACGAGACGCGGAAGTGATCCACCGACGCGATTGCTGTTCATCGCGGTGATGCCTCGCGCAAATTCATCATTTTCTCTGTGTTTGTTTCATCGAGTCCAGGCGGCCTTCTTTCGGTTGGTATGCTTGTGCTGGCGGTTGCGCCACTTGTCGCAGTAAAAGTTCGGCACTTGATATGACTTACACGCTAGCACCCAGCAGTCGAGAGGGAGTGTGCCCCTCATTGTGGTTTGTATACTTAAGGCGGATCGCCCCGAGGTGGCGCCATGCGTCATCTGTTGTGTGCTCTCAACCGGCGGCAAACGGCTATCATATCTCGCCGGCAATGATCGACCCCGCGTGATCAATTCTCCGATTTAGACCAGTGCCGCACCTTGTGGTGTCAACGCGGCAACTCTGCCCGAGTAGAGTTATCATCTAACACTCCGTTCTTTTCCCACGACTGCTCATTTTAGGAGTCTTTCTCTATGGCTCATCTTTTGCCCCTAAGCCGGGCACATGAACGAAGACCAAACGGTGCGTGGTTACGATACTCAAGGTTTGTTCTGGGCAGATGTCCTACTCAGGACGAGACACGTGGAGACCAAGCCGCAATTTTCTCGCCAGTATGTTGATGTTGCGGCGTTGCTTGCTCAGATCGCAAAACAAGAAGAGTGGCATTCACAGTCTTAGCTTGTGCTTTTGTATATTCAGGCACTTCGGCAACTTCGCTCGAATGTGTTCGACCTCGGATAGGACGGGGTTATAGATTCGCACTTACTGGCATATTTAATTTATAGGTCGCTGAGGGCGAGGCGCCGGGCATGAAATTCCGCGAGCATCCACTAGTGACCTACCATGGTATGCGCATGTGGCCGCCCATATGGGTTTGGGCTGGCGGTAAAAATGACAAACCCGTTGAAGGCGAAGCGGGAATCCTGCGAGAAGTCAGATTATCCGATGTCGCCAATGACAGGCTGTTTTTGATTATTAATTACGAAGGCAGCGACTATATGAGCTGGTTACAATTTGACGATCCATCGTGCTGCCATCAGGTTTATGAACTAATGCACAGTTGTGTTGGCCTTAAGATCCAGCAGATTGGCGACTTAGACGTAACATTCTTTAACACTCAAAATCTGTAACTTTTTCCCCCTAATCAGCAGCCTGACTCTCACCATGTCGTCTAGCTGGCATCGGAATGGGTTCAAAACAAGTTGAAAGCTTCCAATGCCATACTAAAGGGTAAGCACATCCTCATCGTAGAGGACTATTCCCATTTAGCCGATATTCTCGCACGGTTGGCCCAGCGCTACGGTATCCGTGTGAGTCATGCGGAATCAGGCACCAAAGCGTTAGACGCAATCAAACAAGAATTACCCGACTTTATTCTCCTTGACCTTGGTCTTCCAGACATGAGTGGTTTAGCTGTCGTGACCAGATTGCGTCGGGATGAAAAAACAAGGTCCGTTCCTATCTTAGCTATGAGCGGTACCCCAGCAGAGAGAAAATATGCTTACGGACGGGATGCACCGACTTCATTCTCAAGCCATTCGACATCTCCGAGCTGCTAGAACGGATATCAGCCTTGCTAGATCAGACTCGACGCACTTAAATTCCAGCTGCGAACTAACCAATAGATACACACGTGTTATATGAGCCTCAAAAACAGTTTGGTCAAAAACTTTTTGATTTCGCGATAAGTTGGCGGACTCTTGCGATGGAACGGCTTTCGATAATCACTTTTGAAATCTGCTGGAGAGCGTGATTGATCCGTAAGAACGGCGCTAAATTTCCGTCCTAGAAACAGTACACTGTTAGATTTTCCTATAGAAAACGACCGAAAATTTGATCATCACCGTGGCACCGCATTTGCACCTATTTTCCATAGGAAAGGAGGGTCAATCATGAGACCATATACATATTTCGTAAGCTTATCTCTGGCCGGAGTTCTCTTAGGAAATCCAGCCAAAGGTTTTGCGGATGACACCTTTTCGGGTCCCATGAATCCGGGCAGTAGCGCGGTCCAAGAAGGAACACCGGAATTCCCGCCGGACGAGTCTGACCAGCGGAGAAATCCGTCCGAGTCTTACGAGGTTGTGGCAGTAGACTACTGTTACAAGGGAAGCACCGTTGATCCAACTACGGGTGAAACCGTCGACCTCTACGTCCTGTGCACTGAAGACCCAATAGAAGGGAATTTAGATCTAGCGTAAGAGTCTAGAGCTAAAAAGGAGAGAGCGATACGGGGAGGAGAGCAATCTTCTCCCCGTTTTTTTTTCGGGCGGTAACCCCTTCAGCTCACCATGGTGAAAAGACTTCGGCCGCGGTAAATCAACGGTAAGTCAAAAGCTCAAACGCATAAAACTGGATAGTCTGTGCATTGGGTGACGCCACGCCTAACTATTTTCCTGTGAGACGTGCCAACGAAAATATCCGGCAGCATTACCGCTTGACTTTCTTCTCAGTTTATAAACGCCAACACACATGTCGTAAATGGCGGAGCCCGTGCGATCATCAACGACTCGTTCGCCCTGAGCCGTCTCGTATTCAATCTTGACGATGGGTATTGTCCCCGTCGAGGCAGTGTTCGAAACACTCAGCAAGCGAGCCTCTTTCCTACCCACGTAACTACCGATCGCCCGCAAGATTTGGGACAAGCTCAGAAAGTCTTTAACACCCGAATTACGCCTCTCTCGTCCTTCGCGATCCAACTGCTCGATATCATCTAAGGTGTAATGCAAGGTGACAGGCGTGAGAGCCGGGGGCGATTGGTAACCAGCCTCGACAACGTAGAGGTCGCCTTCGCATCTTATGATAAAGGTTTTGATACCCCGCAGTTCTAAATCCTGGCCGATGGCGCGCAAGGCTTTTGAGCAGACAATGGAGGACTTCATAAACTCCCTTTGCCTGCTTCGCTAATATAAGGAACCGTGGCCTTAAATTGGTTTTGGATATTGCTCATCAATAACTTCCCTATGGGACGACAGAAGAGTGCCCGGATATTAGGATAAAAGTTCATTAGTCGGTCCCGGAAGCGCATATGCGCAAAGATGAGGCCAAGTCCGAGGCCATGGCCGAGATCAAGGGAAGAGGGTAAAAAAAACACAATATATTGATACGTTAGCAAAACGAGCCTGAGAAGATCCGGCGTGGAATCAAGCCGGTGACTCCATGTTGTGACGATCAGCGTGTCGCTAATGTCGTTACTGTCATGTCTTGCGTGAAGCTGCGCGTGAGGCAAGCCGTGCCTCGGAAGACGACCGCTAACGCGCCTGATACATCTTTGATCGGCTGACCAACGTTTTGATCGAGATTAGCAAAAAAAGAGCGCGGGGCTTAAGTCTGGTGCCCTCTCAAAAATCGTAGTTACGCGAACCCGTTTTTTCTGCTAGCGTTAGGCAAATTGGGAAAAGGAGATTCCCCATAATAACCATAGTGAAGGGTCAAAGTCCGCCGGATCTTCGAGAGGCGCAACTTCGGCGATCCCCGTTTCCGCACGAAGGCCACGCGCCGAGCGACTGTCAGAAAATGGTTAACCAGACGGAACCGGTATGTCGAGACTGCTCTCGTGATCACACTTTCGCCACACATCTTTGGACACCCGCCATTCCGTTGTCATAGATGAGAAGGGAAAGGAAGTTGTCATGCCTAAATACGACATTTACGTTTCTTGTCCCCAATGCCACGGCGAGCATCCGATGGGCATTGGCATTCATCTAGACGACGGTCCAGACGAGAAGCGCAGTATCGGTGACAGTTACCAAGGAAAGTCGCTGCCTCCGCAGGTCTCCGCCATCCAGGGCCACAAGTGCTTGTGCCTGAAGACGGGGAAGGAGTTCAGGCAGGAAGACAACGCCCAGGTCTTCCTGGTGCCCACTTGGGCGTTACCCCGACGCCCTATGCCGCCGGTTTAGTTGCGTCATTTCGGGTGTTGGTCGTTCGACGTGCTGTGCTCAGAGCCTGCCCTGAGTTTACCGAAGGGACGAACGGCTAAGAAATAGAATCTATGTTTGCCACTCCCCTCATCGTCAGCCTCGTCGAATCATCAATCGCCTCGCTGCAACTTTACAAGGTGTTGAGGAAGGCAGTGATCTTCGGCTCGTCAATCACGGTTTTTTGGAACGGTTCTTTGCGTCGAATATGGCATAGGCTTCCGTCACAGCATTTATCCAGCCATGCCCACGCCATCTGTTGTGGAAAACTAGAGTAGCTGGCGAGCGAGAGACGAAGTAGTTCAGACGGGGCCCAAAAGCGAAACCAGTTTTCTATGCGGTGAGAGAACGAAGTTTTTGTCCCAAAAAAGGACATAATCTTTCGTGTTCAGATTTGGTTAGCGTCCATTTCCGTCCAGGTTAGTTCAGAAAAAACCAACCAGAAAAATATTCCGCCCTGAGAGTGACGTATAAATAAACCGGTCTTGGTAAGTTTTGGAAAGATTGGACCGCGATTTTCCACTTTTTTCCCAGCGGCATTTCATTTGCTTCGCGCCTTATAAGAGATCTCTGGATTAATGAGCTTATTCATTCACAATATGGCCGCCTTAACTCGATCTCTCCGTTGTATTGGACAGGACTTCGAACGATTCCCGAGGTTAATAAGAGATCTGTCCATAGAAGCCTCCGATAGCAGTTATATCGTCCGAGTCACAGTTAACCTTTTGGTCGACCAGTCTGTGGAGGAAGGAGTTCGAGAGATCCGACGCACGACAGAGGGACCACATGCAGGCAACAGTGACGATACCAGAGTTCGGGCCGCCACTAAGTCTTTCGAATTGCGCTATACCGCTAAAGACATCGACTATCTCGCACGCGAGGGGATCGCGAAACGGCGCAACCCGAGAGGAACCCCAGACTTCTTGAGCCTCTCGCACATCCTCCGGACGGCTGGCGCGCAAGTCGAGAAGAAAAACGGCCAACTAATCGGAGTCTCGAGACGTGTTCAATCAGAGGGCATGCAGTCGTTAGTTATAAAGTTCAGCAACGATAACGGAGAGGAGCGAGAAGAAGAGTACGTCGGACCCTCCGTCCATGATCTTTGTGTTCAGTGGTACAAACAGAGAAACGGAGGGGCAACTAAGTAGCCAACCTTTAGCTGGTTGGGTCTTTTTGTTTCTCTCTAGTTTTCTGCCACTTGTAGCCGCTGCTGACCCGCGTCCATAGAAAACAGAAACATCTGCCGGATTGACTCGAGGATACGCCTTCTACCTTGGCGATCTTGGCGGCTTTGCGCGAGGCATAGTTTTTTTCGGACTTCTTTTTCATCGCGCCAAAGCGCCAAGCACGCAAAGAGTTTGCTCCGCCGGAATATCATGAGGCGAAAATTTCAAAATATCTTTGGCTATCTTTGGCTAGTATTTTGGCTTGGTGTTAAAGACACTAACATCGGAAATGCGCCATCACGTAGTTGGAGTAAATACAGCCTCCTGCCTCGCGCCCTTTCCGTGATCGCATTGAGACTGGAACCGTAGCGCACGGATTCGACGGCGCTAGCAGCGAATCGGGCTTGGGCGGGAAGATGTGATGCGGAATTCTCCTTCAATGAGGTGCCAAGGGACATAAAATGACATTCAAAAGACCAAATTTGTCAAATTGTGACGCGCGTATGCGACCGGACGTGTCAAACCGATGGAGAACTGTTAATCAATGACATAAAAAAAAATAAAATTATCGTGAAATCTTCTTGGCGTTGTAAGCTTCGTTTACGAATTTTCGTATTCTTTGCATAATTGGCCAAGCCATCGATCTGGTTAGTGTTCTGATCCCTCTCATTCAATTTCTATTTACAGAAATGAAAAACTTTCAGCAAAGCTCACGAAATTGCTGCGGGCAGCCAGCGTGTGCTTACCGTCGATGGCAGGCGAGTTGCTTAGCAGGTGCATGTCCTTTGGAGAACCTAGCGACTGTATAGATAGAAGGTAGTAAACACCAAACGCTGAGGATGGTCCGCTTTCGGACTTTTGAAATGCTGTGTCAACCCCTTGTTTAATTCCTGGGCGCGGCAGATGGATGTTGCCCAAAAGTTTGTCTGGGCGAGGCGTAGGGCTCCGTTTCGTGGGATTGGTGGGGACAAAAACTCTCTCGTAGCCCGTGATGCAGGGAGGGCGGAAGCGTAGCAAAAGATGCGTAAGATGACAGCGAAATTTATCAATTGTTTAAAAACTTCGGGAAAGGATTAACACTAACATGCGAGTTCGACCAAAAGCTTTATTGATTGCTCTAGCCACAATGGTTTTCACGGTAGCTACAATCACAATTGCCCGTGCAGACACTGCGCCCAATCCGGCAAAGTGCAACGCAAAAACAAACCCAAAGTGTAAGGTAGCCAGTCCCTCCCAATAGCAGTTTCGATTGTCTGCTAGCCGGATTTTGCACGGCCCTGGAGGCTGTTTTTACACCGTGTGTTTGCCAACGAACACGATAAAACAGTCCAGAGCCGCCTCCAGACTGGGTTTGCGGCGTACTGGCTGACAAATCCATGAATAATTC
>WNGC01002297.1_pt1 | contig 12748 bp, 12 predicted proteins | sample 5400051 | NCBI WGS metagenome assembly WNGC01 (sample SAMN13153368, study PRJNA577476) | soil metagenome | isolation source: 20 cm soil or saprolite under grassland replicate 2 | place: USA:California | collected 2016-06-15 | reverse complement strand
CCTTCCCCGAACGTCGGGGGAAGGCCAGCGTGCTGAACGACCTCGTGGAACGGGCCAGGGGAGACGTCCTCGTCCTCACGGACGCCAACACCTTCTTTCAGCCCGACGCCGTGCGCGCGCTGGTCACGGCGCTCTGGCGTCATCCCACGGCGTGCGCGGTCGTCGGCCGTCTCGAGCTGCGCTCGCCGACGGCCACCGGAAACCTCGACGGCACGTACTGGTCCTACGAGACGTGGCTGAAGATGCTCGAGTCGCACTTCGGCGCCGTGCTCGGCGCCAACGGGGCGATCTACGCCTTCCACCGGGAACGCTATCGGCCGATCCCCGCCGACACGATCGTCGACGACTTCCTCATCCCGATGACCATGCGACTCCACGGGGGTGGCGAGGTCTTCTTCGTGCCCGCCGCGCGGGCCTGGGAGACCTCACCGGCGCAGGTCAGCCACGAGCTACGTCGGCGCGTGCGCATCGGCGCCGGCGATTTCCAGGCGCTCGCGTGGACGTGGCGACTGCTGCTGCCCTGGAATGGCATGGTGGCGTTTTCGTACGTCTCGCACAAAGTGCTGCGGTGGCTCGGCCCCTGGCTCATGCTGACCGGCTTCGCCGCAAACCTCCTGCTGCTCTCACACCCGTTCTTCAGGTGGCTCTGTTTCGGTCAGCTGGCGTTCTACGGCCTCGGCGCCCTGGCGCCGGCCATTCGTCTGGTCGCGTCCGCCGCGCGGTATTTCATCGCCCTCAACGCGGGCCTGGGGTTGGGCTCCGTACGCTTCGTCCTGGGTCTACAGCGCCCGTTCTGGAGCACGGCACCGCGCAGCGTGGAGCCGGCTTCGGAGAGGACGTCGACTCGGCCCTCGGAGCATTCGACGCCCGCCTCGCGGCAGGATGCCGCCTACACCGGGCAGGAGATACGCAGATGAGCACCACGGACTCGATGACCACAATGGACGCCCGACCACGTCCGGCCGGCCCAGCCGCCGCCGGGGCAGAGCGCGCAGCGTCCCGACCCATGGTTTCGGTGGTCGTGCCGGCCTACAACGAAGCCGCCATCATCGAGGCCAACCTGGCGGCGTCGTCGACGACGGCAGCACCGATCAGACGGGGCCGCTGGCGGAGGCGTTCAGCCGGGGCCGGACGAACGTCCGCGTGCTCCGTCACGTCGTGAACTTCGGCGCCGGCCAGGCCTTCAAGTTCGCCTTCAACCACTGCCGCGGCGACTACATCGTCACGATGGACCTCGACCTCAGCTACTCCCCCGATCACATCCGCCAGCTGCTGACCAAGATCCGGAGCACCCGGGCCAAGGTGGTCGTGGCCTCCCCCTACATGAAGGGCGGGCTGATTTCGCACGTGCCCTGGCTGCGTCGCATCCTGAGCGTGTGGGCCAACCACTTCCTGTCCGCGGCCGAGGGCAGCCTGTCGACGCTGACCAGCATGGTCCGGGCGTACGACGCCAGGTTCGTGCGGACGCTCAACCTCCGGTCGATGGGCATGGAGATCAACCCGGAAGTCATCTACAAGGCCGAGCTGCTCCGCGCCCGGATCGAGGAGATTCCAGCCCACCTGGACTGGCGGCTCCAGAACGCCGCCGGGCCGCGGCGGCGGTCGAGTGTGAAAGTCCTCCGGCAGACCGTGTCCGTCCTGCTCGCCGGCTTTCTCTTCAAGCCCTTCATGTTCTTCATCATCCCCGGCTTGGTGCTCCTGACGTTCTCGCTCTACGTCATCGCCTGGATGCTCGTCCACTTCTTCGAGGCGTATCAGAGGTTCCCGCAGTTCGCCTGGTTCTTCAGCCGGGCCTCGGTGGCGGTGGCCACCGCCTATCAGGAGGCGCCCCACACCTTCTTCATCGGCCTCATGAGCCTGACCGTGGCGATCCAGCTCATCAGCCTGGGCATCCTGGCCCTCCAGAGCAAGCGCTACTTCGAGGAGATCTTCCACCTGGGCACCACCATCTACCGGTCGACCCGCGACGCCGGCGGTGCCGGATCATGACGACGCGCAGCCGGATCCTCCTTACGGGCGCCGCGGGCTTTCTGGGATCGCATCTGCTCGACCGCCTCCTGGCGGCCGGGCACGACGTGGTCGGCGTCGACAACCTCTCGATGGGCAAGCTCGAGAACGTCGCGTCGCACCTGAACGGCGCGGCCTTTCGCTTCGTGCAGCGGGACATCACGGAGCCCCTGGCCTTCCGGGACCTGCCGAAGGACTTCGACTGCGTGGTCCACATGGCGGCGTTCAAGATCCCCCGCTACGGGAACGCGCTCAGCACGCTCCGGATCAACTCGCGGGGCACCGAGAACGTGCTCGAGTTCGCCAGGGAGAACCGCGCCAAGGTGGTGCTGGCCTCCACCTCCGACGTCTACGGGCGCAACGTCAAGGTCCCGTTCCGGGAGGACGACGAGAGCGTGATCGGCTCGTCGAAGGTCGCCCGCTGGGGCTACGCGGTCTCCAAGCTCTTCGACGAGCACCTGGCCTTCGCCTACCAGGAGAGCTTCGGCCTGCCGGTCACGGTGCTCCGATTCTTCGGCTCCTATGGACCGCGCCAGCACCAGAGCTGGTGGGGCGGCCCGCAGTCGGTCTTCATCGATGCGGTGCTGAACGATCGCGAGATCCCGATCCACGGCGACGGGCTCCAGACGCGGAGCTTCACGTACGTGAGCGACACCGTCGAGGGGATCTACGCCGCGATCGTGACGGCCGAGGCCAACGGCGAGATCTTCAACATCGGCAGCGTCCACGAGGTCACCATTCTGGACCTGGCCCGGATCATCAAGCGCGTCTCGCAGACCCCGGGCGAGCTCAAGCTCCGGTTCGTCCCGTACGAGTCGTTCACCGGGAAGAGCTACGAGGACGTCCGACGCCGCGTGCCCGACGTCTCCCGCTGCGAGCGGATCCTCGGGGTGAAGGCGACCGTGGGGCTGGAGGAGGGTCTGGCCCGTACCATCGCCTGGCAGCGCGGGGAGCCGTCCACGTCGTGAGAATCGGCATCATCGGCGGCGGCTTCATGGGGATGGTGCTCGGGTACCGGCTCGCCCACCGGGGGCACGCCGTGACCGTGTTCGAGCGGGACACCCAGGTCGGCGGGCTGGCCACGCACCACGACTACGGCCCGTTCGTCTGGGACCGCTTCTACCATTGCATCCTGCCCTCCGACACGCATCTGATCCGCCTGCTCAACGACGTCGGTCTGGGCGATCGGCTCCGCTGGACGGCCACCTTGACGGGGTTCTACGTGGATCGGCGGTTCCACTCCGTCAGCTCGAGCCTGGAATTCTTGAGATTCCCCCTCGTCGGCCTCTGGGGCAAGCTCCGCCTGGCGTTGACCATCCTGTACGCCGCACGCATCCGTGACTGGCGGCGCCTGGAGCGGATCTCGGTCGAGGACTGGCTCATCCGAGCCGGCGGCCGGACCACCTACGAGAAGCTCTGGAAGCCGCTGCTGCTGGCAAAGCTCGGCGAGAGCTATCGTCGGGTCTCGGCCGTCTTCATCTGGTCTTACATCAAGCGTCTCTTCTCCGCGCGCGACGCCTCCGCGAAACGCGAACACCTCGGCCACGTCTCGGGCGGCTACCGGGCGGTGTTCGCGCGGCTCGAGGAGCTCATCCGGGCCGCCGGAGGCGACATCCGGCTCGGGGTCACCGTCGAGCGCATCGAGCCTCGTCCCGGGGGCGGGCTCGAGGTCGCGCACGACCAGCGTCGCGAGGCCTTCGACAAGGTCATCTTCACGAGCCCCGTCAGCGTCCTTCAGCACGTCGCCGGGCGCGAGCTCGTCGGGGTCGCCAACGGGCAGGGGGGCGTCGAGTATCTGGGCGTCGTGTGCGGGGTCCTCGTCACCCGAAGGCCGCTCGTCCCGTACTACATCGTCAACATCGCCGACGGGCGGATCCCGTTCACCGGGGTCATCGGCATGAGCAACCTCGTCTCGCCGCAGGAGCTCGCCGGCTACCACCTCACGTACCTGCCCAAGTACGTGCTCTCCGACGACCCCCTCCTGCGCCGGACCGACGACGAGCTGCGCCGGGTGTTCGCGGAGGGCCTGCGCGTGATGTTTCCCGACCTCGACGCCGCGGGGATCCAGAGCCTCCACGTCAACCGCGCCTTCAAGGTGCAGCCGCTCCAGGTCCTGAACTACTCCACGCTCGTTCCTCGCGTCACCACCCGGCACGAGGATTTCTTCGTGCTCAACACGGCGCAGTTCGTCAACGCGACCCTGAACAACAACGAAGTCGCGCGAGCGGTCGACGAGTTCCTCTCTGACTATGGCGATCGCCTCGAGGGGCGCGACCTCGCCGCCGGGGCGCCGGCGGCGCGCCACGAGCCACGCCTCCGCGGCTCGACGGTCGCCTCATGAGCGCGCGCGGCGCCTATTTCGCCCACGCGTCGGCGCTCGTCGACGCGCCCGAGTCGATCGGCAAGGGCACGAAGATCTGGCACTTCTCTCACATCATGCCGGGCGCCGTCATCGGCGAACACTGCAGCCTCGGGCAGAACGTCTTCGTGGCCTCGGGCTGTGTCATCGGCAACAACGTGAAGATCCAGAACAACGTGTCGATCTACGAGGGCGTGACCCTGGAGGACGACGTCTTCTGCGGGCCGTCGTCGGTGTTCACCAACGTCAACAACCCCAGGAGCCACGTGCCCCGGAAGAACGAGTACCGGCCCACCCTCGTCCAGCGGGGAGCCACGATCGGCGCCAACGCGACGGTCGTCTGCGGCGCCACGCTGGGGCGCTATGCCTTCGTCGGCGCCGGCGCCATCGTCACCCGAGACGTCCCGGACTACGCGATGGTCTACGGCAACCCGGCGCGGCTGCGGGGCTGGATGTGCGCCTGCGGCGTCAAGCTCGGTCTGGGGATCGCGGCCGATACCGAGGAGACGGCCGGCTGCTCGGCGTGCCCGCGTCGCTATCGCCGGAAGGGGCTCACCGTCTCCGAAGTGGTCTGATCGACGGAGGCCAGTCGACCATGGACATCCTGACGAAGACACCGACGCGCCGCTCGGCGGTGCCGCTCCTCGACCTCCAGGCTCAGTATCGCGCGATCGAGCCCGAGGTCATGGAGGCGCTCCGCGACGTCTGCGCGCGCCAGCAGTTCATCCTCGGGCCACGCGTGGCCGAGCTCGAGGCGGCGATCGCGGACTACTCCGGCTGTCGGCACGGCGTCGGCATCTCGTCGGGGACCGACGCCCTCCTCGCGGCGCTCATGGCGCTCGAGGTCGGGCCCGGCGACGAGGTCATCACGACCGCGTTCAGCTTCTTCGCCACCGCCGGCACCGTCGCGCGCCTCGGCGCCCGCCCGCTCTTCGCGGACATCGATCCGGTGACGTACAACCTCTCGCCCGCCAGCGTCGAGGACCTCATCCGGACGCAGTGCGAGACGCGGGCCGGACGTCTGGTCAACCGGAAGACCGGCGGCCCCGTGAAGGTCCTCATGCCCGTCCATCTGTTCGGCCAGGTGGCCGAGATGGACGCCCTGCTGGAGCTCGCGCGCCGGCACGGCCTCCGGGTGATCGAGGATGCGGCCCAGGCCATCGGCGCCGAGTATCCGGGCCGCCGTCGCGCCGGCAGCATCGGCGACGTCGGCTGCTTCTCCTTCTTCCCCAGCAAGAACCTGGGCGCGTTCGGTGACGCGGGGATGTGCGTGACCAACGATCCCGCATTGGCGGAGCGCCTGAAGATCCTGAGAGTCCACGGCAGCAAGCCCAAGTACCACCATCTCATCGTCGGCGGCAACTTCCGGCTCGACGAGGTGCAGGCCGCGGTCCTGCTCGTCAAGCTCAAGCACCTCGACGGGTGGACCGCACGTCGCCAGGCGAACGCAGGCACCTACCAGACGGCGTTCGAGGAGGCGCGCCTCGCCGATCGCCTTGGGACGCCGCGGGTGCCTGCGGGTTATCGCCACATCTTCAACCAGTATGTCGTCCGCGCGGAGCGGCGGGACGACCTCAGGGAGCACCTCCGCCGGGCCGAGATCGGCACCGAGATCTACTACCCGGTCCCGCTCCACCTGCAGGAGTGCTTCGCCTCTCTGGGCGGGACACCCGAGGACTGCCCCGTGTCCGTGCGGGCCGCCAAGGAGACGCTCGCGCTTCCCATCTATCCCGAGCTGACGGCGGAGCAGCAGCGGCACGTGGTGAGGACGATCGTGGAGTTCTATGCGCCCGGCCACTAAGCTGCTCAGCGTCGTCGGGGCGCGGCCCCAGTTCATCAAGATCGCGCCCCTGCTGCGCTCGCTCGAGCAGGCGGCGGAGCGCGGCGGGCCTGCCCTCGAGCACGTCATCGTCCACACCGGCCAGCACTACGACGCTGACATGTCCGACATCTTCTTCGACGAGCTCGCGATTCCGCCCGCCACGTTCAATCTCGGCGTGGGGCCGGGGAGCCACGGGAGCCAGACCGGCCAGATGCTGGCCCGCCTCGACGAGGTTCTCCCGGGCAGCGGGCCCGATGTCGTCGTGACGTACGGCGACACGAACTCCACCCTCGCCGCCACGCTCTCGGCGGCGAAGCTCCACATCCCCCTCGCGCACGTCGAGGCCGGCCTCCGCAGCTTCAACCGGCAGATGCCGGAGGAGATCAACCGGCTCGTCGCCGACCACGTGTCGGACCTGCTGCTGGCGCCCACGCCGACCGCGGTCACCAATCTCGAGAAGGAGGGGCTCGGGAAGCGCACGGTGCTGACCGGCGACATCATGTACGACGCCGCGCTCTACCACCGGCGGCTGGCCGCGCAGCGCTCGAGGATCCTCGAGCGCCTGGCGCTCGAGCCTCGGCGCTACGGCGTGGTGACGATCCATCGGGCGGAAAACACCGACGACGAGACGCGCCTCGGGAAGGTGCTGTCGGCGCTCGACGCCGTCGCCGCGACGGCGCTCCCGCTCGTCTTTCTCGCCCATCCGCGCACGGCGAAGGTGCTCCGGTCCCGGTTCCCCGTGTGGTCACCGCATGCGCGGTTGCGCGTGGTTCCGCCCGTCGGGTACCTCGACACCCTGTGTCTCGTCGGCCAGGCCGCGATGCTCCTCACAGACTCCGGAGGTCTGCAGAAGGAGGCGTTCTTCCTCGGCTGCCCCTGCATCACGCTCCGGGACGAGACCGAATGGATCGAGACGGTGCAGGGGGGCGGCAACATCCTCGCCGGCGTCGAGCCCGAGGTGATCCGCGCGGCCGTATCGACCTGGGAGGCCCGCGCTCCCGCGGGACGGACTGACTTCTCGGCGGCGGTGGCCGCCTCCTTCGGTGACGGCCACGCGGCCGACAGGATCCTGGATGCGATCGTGGCTTTTGCTCGCGCCGTCTGAATCGGCGCCCATGCTTTCACTCTGAGGGGACACCCATGGATAAGCGGATGGTCCAAGTCGCGGTGGCCGGCGTCGGAGGCTGGGGCAAGAACCTGGCCCGCAATTACTTTCAGATCCCCGACTGTGCGCTCACGCACATCTGCGATCTCGATGAGCGGAAGCTCGACCAGATGCGGCGGCTCCTGCCGGGGACCCGGACCACCGCCCGGTTCGAGGACCTCCTGGAGGACCGGGACCTCGACGCCCTCGTGATCGCCACCCCCGCGCCCACGCACTACCCCCTGGTCAAGGCCGCGTTGAAGGCTGGCAAGGACGTGTACGTCGAGAAGCCCTTCGTGCTCTTCGCCATGGAGGCGCAGGAGCTGATCAAGCTCGCCGAGCACGAGGGGCGGATCCTCATGGTCGGCCACCTGCTCCTGTACCACCCGGTCATCGGCCGCATCAAGCAGATGATCGACACGAACGAGCTCGGCGACATCCACTACATCTACAATCAGCGCGTGAACCTCGGCGCGGTGCGCGGGGACGAGAACGCGCTCTGGAGCTTCGCCCCCCACGACATCTCCGTCATCCTCCACTTGCTCGGCCTCGAGCCCACGGACGTGACGGCGCGCGGGCAGTCCTATCTCCAGCCGGGGATCGAAGACGTCGTCTTCCTCACCCTCAATTTCAACCAGCGCTCGATGGCGCACATCCACGTGAGCTGGCTCGACCCGCACAAGATCCGCAAGGTGACCATCGTGGGCAACAAGCGGATGGTCGTCTTCGACGACCTGGAGAGCACCGAAAAGCTCAAGATCTACGACAAGAGCGCCCAGCACACGACCGACTACAACACGTTCGCGGAGTACATCACGCTCCGCTTCGGTGACATCACCATCCCCCACGTCAAGGTCGACGAGCCGCTCCAGCTCGAATGCCAGCACTTCCTCGAGTGCGTCCGGGAGCGGCGGCGACCGCTCACCGACGGACGGGACGGCTTGCGGGTGGTCAAGGTCCTGGAGGCGGCGCAGCGCTCGCTCGAGAAGAACGGGGCGCCCGTGTCCATCGCGCAGACGTTTTGATGACAGAGCCGAAGCCATGCTGACGAGCAAGCCCCTCGCGAGCCTGTCCCTCGACCTCGACAACAAGTGGTCGTACCTGAAGACCCGCGGGGACCGGAAGTGGCAATCCTTGCCGTCGTACCTGGACCTCGTGGTGCCCCGCGTCCTCGGGCTGCTGAAGACGCTGGACCTGACCATCACGGTGTTCGTCGTGGGGCAGGACGCCGCGCTCGCGGTACACCGGGAGCCGCTCGCGGCCATCGCGGCGGCCGGACACGAGATCGGCAACCACTCCTTCCACCACGAGCCGTGGCTGCACCGGTACGGGGAGGCGCAGGTCGAGTCGGAGCTCCAGCGGGCGGAGGAGAGCATCGAGCGCGCCACCGGACGCCGGCCGGTGGGATTCCGGGGGCCGGGGTTCAGCCTGTCGGCGGTGACGCTCGAAGTTCTGGCGCGGCGCCGCTATCTCTACGACGCCTCGACCCTTCCGACGTTCCTGGGCCCGCTGGCGCGCGCCTATTACTTCTGGGCGAGCTCCCTGACCCGAGAGGAGCGCCAGCAGCGGGAAGCGCTGTACGGCTCGTTCAGCGATGGGTGGCGCTCGATTCGCCCCTACTGGTGGCGCACGCCAGCGGGCCAGATCCTCGAAATCCCGGTGACGACGATGCCCGGCGTCAAGATCCCGTTCCACGCCAGCTACGTCATCTATCTGGCGGCGCGGGCCCCGCGGCTGGCGATGGCTTACTTCGAGACCGCCCTCGCCCTCTGCCGGTGGAGCAAAAGCCCGCCCTCGGTGCTGCTGCACCCGCTCGATTTCCTGGGCGGGGACGACACGAAGGACCTGGCCTTCTTCCCCGGGATGTCGCTCCCGGGCGGGCGAAAGCTGGAGCTGCTCGGCGAGATCCTCCAGCGCCTTTGCGCGCGGTTCGCGGTGGTGCCCCTCGAGGAGCAGGCCCGGCGGGTCGCGAAGGCCACCACGCTCTCGGTGCGCGAGCCGGTGTTTCGACATGTCGACGGCGCGGTATGACGGAGGCGACGCGTGTCTAAGACCCCTCTGACACTGATCGTGGACGCGCTGCGGGAGTTCGTGGAGCAACACGGCATCGACGCCCCCGGTCCCCTCGACGGCGACACGCGGCTGTTCGGCCGCGAGGGGCTCCTCGACTCGATGGGGCTGGTCACGCTGGTCGTGGCGGTCGAGCAAGCGATCGAGGACGAGTACGGTGTCAGCGTCAGCCTCGCCGACGACCGGGCGCTCTCGCAACGGACCAGCCCGTACCGGACCGTCGGCTCGCTCGCCGACTACGCCGCACGCCTCCTCGATGGAGCGGTCGCGCGTGGATGACCCGGTCACGCTCATCACCGGCACGCGGACGGGAATCGGGAGGTTCCTGGCCGAGCACTACGTCGGTCGTGGGCATCGGGTGGTGGGCTGCAGCCGCGGCGAGGTCGACTGGGCGCTCGAGGGCTACACGCACTACGCGCTCGACGTGGCCGACGAACAGGCGGCCAAGGCCTTGTTCGCGGACGTGCGGAAGAAGTGCGGGCGCCTCGATCATCTCGTCAACAACGCCGGCGTCGCCTCGATGAACCACTCGCTCCTGACGCCCCTGGCGACCGTCCACCGCGTGCTCGACACGAACGTCGTCGGGACGTTTCTCTTCTGCCGCGAGGCAGCGAAGCTGATGAGGACGAACGGGTATGGCCGCATCGTCAACCTCACGACGGTCGCGGTTCCGCTGAAGCTCGAGGGCGAGGCGATCTACGTCGCCTCCAAGGCGGCGGTGCTCTCGCTGACCGAGGTCCTCGCCCGCGAGCTCGCCCCCTTCGGCATCACCGTGAACGCTCTGGGACCGGTGCCGATCGAGACCGACCTGATCCGCTCCGTGCCGAAGGACAAGATCGACCGGCTGCTGGCGCGCCAGGCCATCCCCCGGCTGGGCACGCTCGACGACGTGGCCAACGTGATCGACTTCTATTTCAGGAAGGAAAGCGGATTCATCACCGGGCAGTCCCTGTTTCTCGGGGGTGTGTGATGCCGGCGGGCGTCCCGCTCGGCGGGCTCGCGGGGGGAGCCAGGCGCGTCCGGCTCGCCGAGCGGGTGGTCGCGGGTTCGGCGCGGCTCATGCTCGCGCTGTGGGCGCTCGTGCTCGGTGCGACGCTGGCCGCGTTCGTCACGCTGTACGATCCCTCGTTCATCGACATCGACGGCGCCTTCTTCGTCAGCGCCGGCGAGAACCTGGCGAGCGGTCGCGGCTTCACGACCAGCATCCTCTGGCACGAGGAGCAGTACCGCCAGGGCGCGATGCCCGCCCCGCAGACGGTCTTCCCGCCCGGGTACCCGCTGCTCATCGCGCTGGTCAGCCGGCTGGGTGCTGCGCCGCCCTATGCGGCCTTTCTGGTCTCGCTGGTCTCGTTCGCCGCGATCCCGCTGGTTGTCTACGGGATCCTCAGGACCGCCGGTCATACGCACCTGGGCTCGTTCGCGGTCGGCGCGGTCTGGCTCGGCTCCGCGTTTGCCTGGTTCACCGTGTTCCGATGCATGAGCGACATGCCCTTCATCCTGCTGACGCTGCTGAGCCTCTGGTGTGTCATAGAGAGCGAGCGCCACCCGGAGCGGCGCGACCTCTGGCTCGCGGCGGCGGGCACCGTGGCCGGCCTCGCCTTCACCGTTCGTTACCAGGGGGCCTTCTACATCCTCAGCCTCGGGTGCTTCTTCCTGCTGCGGCTCATTCGACGGCGGGACTGGCCGTCCGCCCGCGCGCTGATCCTCGTCGCGGCCCCCGCGTCGGTGTGCGTGCTGCCCATCCTCGTTCGCAATCGCGCGCTGACGGGAAAGCTGACGGGCACCATGATCCCCGGCGAACGCTCGCTCCTGGAGCTGCTCCGGACGCTCGAATGGGCGTGGGGCGGCCTCTTCGGGTTCACGAAGTCCGGATTGCTGCGCGGGGGCGTGCCCGAAGTCGGGTTCGTCCTGGTCGCGCTGGCCGGTCTCGCCGGTGGGGTGTGCTGGATCCGTCGCCTCGGGATCGATCGCTCCGCCCTCCGGGCCGCCCTGGCGAAGACGCATGTGTCCCTCGCGCTCGAGTACATGGCCGTCAGCGCCATCCTCATCGTCGAGGGGGCCCGGCATTACGCCTCCGGGCAAATCGACCCGCGCTACCTCCTGGCCGTGGTCCCGTTCGGCCTTCTCTGCCTTCCGGACGGAGTGCGACTGATACGCTTCACGCCGAGCCTCGCGTGGCATGCGCGCGCGAGCCGGCTGTGGCTGGGGGCCGTCGTGGTCGTGATCGTGGCCGGGCAGGTCAACGTATTCGACCGAAACTGGAACCGCCTCCTCACCCACGCCAATCCTTACCGCGTGATACGCGATGCCCTGGAGCGCCCGCTCGCCGGGGAGCCCCTGATCCGCTTCCTGCAGGCGCGGGTCACGGAGCAGAGCCCACTCCTCGGCAACGAAGCCCAGCTGCTGGGGGCCGTGCTGGATCGGCCCGTGCTGGGCCTCGCGTCGGCGTCGTATAGCAGGAAGGTGTGGACAGAAGACCAGGTCAGGCAGCTCGTCGGCACGTACGGAGTGGCCTACGTCGTCTTCTTTCCGGACCTGTTCGATCCTGGCGATCCCGAGCATCGCAATCGGCCGTTCGTCCATGAGCTCAAGCGCGGGAGCGTCCCGCCATGGCTCGTGCTGGTCCTGGTCGCACCTGACGTCCGCCTCTATCGGGTCGAGGGGGTCGCGAGGACGAGGTCGTGACTCACGTCCTCGGTGACACGGCGAAACGAGCTCGCGACTCCGGCGGGACACCAAGGCCCCGCGTGGAGAATCAGTGGCACGCCTACTGGGATCGACTGGAAGAGCACGTCATCTTCCGCGTGGAGGCGGCCGACTATGTGACCCGCCTGGAGGCGGCGCTCGGGCTCGAGCCCGGAGCGCGCGTGCTGGACTTCGGCTGCGGCTTCGGGTTCGTGGCCGAGCTGCTGGCGCTGAGGGTCGCCGAGCTGTACGCGTTCGACGCGTCGGATCACATGCAGCGCCGGGCGCAGCTGCGGCTCGCCAGCCAGGCCAACGTGCGGTTCCTCGCGCCGCCCAGAGCCACACCGTGGCCGGCCGGACTCCGGTTCGACCTCATCCTGGTCAATAGCGTCGTCCAGTACATGCCGCTCGACGAGCTCCAGCAGTGGCTCGGGCGATGGCGCGCGATGCTCGCCCCCGGCGGTCGCCTCGTGCTCTCGGATCTCCTCACCCAGAACGTCGATCCACTCCGCGAGGTGGTCGAGCTGCTGGTCCTGAGCGCTCGCCGCGGGTGTTTTGTGAGCGTCCTACGGAAGGCGCTCGGGGAGCTTCGCCAGTACACGAAGACGCGGCGCGTCCGGCCACTCTCCCAGATCGATTTCGGAGACCTGCGCGAGCGCGC
>WNGC01001898.1_pt1 | contig 12758 bp, 11 predicted proteins | sample 5400051 | NCBI WGS metagenome assembly WNGC01 (sample SAMN13153368, study PRJNA577476) | soil metagenome | isolation source: 20 cm soil or saprolite under grassland replicate 2 | place: USA:California | collected 2016-06-15 | reverse complement strand
ACGCTGCAGCCACATGAGGCGTCGCAAACCTTTGCCGAATGGATCGAGCGCGCCAATCCGCGCTTCCAGTTCAGCGTCGCGCGCAATCTCGTGCTCGGCTCGCAGATCGCTGCGGGCGAGCTGGCGCATGCCGTGCTGGTGCGCGAGGAGGCGCGCGGTCATTTGCGCCGGCTGTTGCCTGAGGGTACGATCATGTGTCTGCCGACGACGCCGTTTCCGGCGCCGCGCTGCGCTCAGCCGCTCTCGGCGACGACGGGATTGCGCACCCGCATCATCTGCCTGTGCGCGCATGGCGGTCTGACCGGCGTGCCGCATGTGACAATCCCCGGCATGCTGGTCGATGGGCATCCGGTTGGCCTGTCGATCATCGGCGCCCGCGGCAGCGACGCGACGCTCATCGCCACCGCCCGCGCGCTCGCCGGCCAGTAACGGAGGACATCATGCACGTCGCGTTTATCGGGGTCGGCAATATGGGCCGGCCGATGCTGGCCAACCTGCTGAAGAAGGGCTTCACGGCGACGGCCTACGACATCGTGCCGGCGGCGCTCGACGCGGCAGTGGCGCTCGGCGCGGCGCGCGCTTCATCGCCCGCCGAGGCGGCGGCTGCGGGCGACCTCGTCATCACGATCCTGCCGTCCTCGGGCAATGCCGAAGCGGCCTATCTCGGCGCGCAAGGCATCATCGAGGGCGCCCGGCGCGGCCGGCTTTGCATCGACATGTCGACAATCGATCCCGGGACGTCGCAGCGCATCGCGGCGCGTCTCGCCGAGCACGGCATTCGCTTTATCGACGCGCCGGTCTCGGGCGGGGTCGGCGGCGCGACGGCCGGCACATTGGCGATCATGGTCGGGGGCGCGGCGGAAGATTTCGCCGAGGCCAAGCCGGCGCTTGACGCCATGGGCGCCAACATCATCCATGTCGGCGCGGTCGGGGCCGGCGAGGTTGCCAAGCTCTGCAACAATCTGATCGCCGGCGCCGCCTTTGTCGCGGTCAGCGAAGCTTTCCGCATCGCCGAGGGTTATGGCGTCGATCCCAAAGTGCTGACCCAAGTTATCTCGAAAAGCTCGGGCGCGACCTGGGTCATGGAGAAGAACCACCCCGTCCCCGGCGTCGACCCGAACAGCAGCGCCAGCCGCGATTACATGCCCGGCTTTATGACCGATCTGATGGCGAAGGATTTGGGGCTCGCGGTCAACGCGGCGCGCGACAAGCGGGTGCCGGTCGCGGTCGCAGCGGCGGCGCAACAGGTCTATCGTATGGCATCGGCGCACGGCTTGGGCCGCAAGGATTGCGCCTCGGTCTATCGCTTCCTCGCGCCCTCCCCCGACGACGCCCCGGTATAGGTGCCCCGCATGATCTCGCCGCGATTAGCCGCTGTCTCGTTTGCGCTCGCGGCGGCGCTCCCGGCTTTCGCCGCCAGTTACGATGGCGAGGCGCCGTTCGAGAAGGCGGCGGAAACGAGCACCGTCAAGCTCGGTCCGTCCGACGCCGCCCCGCCGGCCGAAAAGGAGGTCCGTTGCTTCTATTTCCCGCGGCTGATGGTGAAGGAACTCGACGAGCGCGAAATCGGCGACACGCAGATCTCGTACATGATCGGCGGCCCCGGCCAGCAGATTCCGGAATGTACCGATAAGCCGATTGCCGGCGAGCGGAAGCTGCATACCGAGGAAAGCTATTTCCTGGGCGTCGCGGCGGACCGGCTGTTCCTGATCGATGCCGATGGCGCCAACGGTACGATCGGCTTTCGCGTGTACGACCCGCAGAGCAGCCGCGAATTGTTTCGCGACACGATCAAGCTCGATAGCCGCTTGCGCGAGGTCGCGGCCGAAGGAGGCAAATTGCATCTTGCCTACACGCGTGCGGTCACCGGTTCCTGCTCGGTCCTGACCGGCGGCGACAAGTGCTGGCAGGCCATTCGCGCGAAGCTGCAAATGCCGGAGAGTCCGGCGCCCGAGTGCCGCAGCGGGTACGAGGCGGCGTTGCGCCGCGCCGCCGAGGAGGCCTGCCGTGAGCAGGGCGGCGACAAGGTTTCCTGTCTGAAGCGCGAAACGGACGACCGCGGCACGGACTGGAACGCCGCTCCGACCGTCGTCAGCTACGATGTCGATGTGACGCTCGGCTCGACCGACGAGGTTGCGCGCAATTTTGCCGGTGGCCCGGTGGCCTGCTGGCCCGCCGATTAGCCCGTTCGGCATGGTAGAAAGGTTGAATAAACCGCGTCCGCGCTGTCTAATCGGACGATCGTCCAACCGGACTGCTGCTAACGATAATTCTTGGGGGGCGCCATGCCGAGAATGCCGGCCGCATACCGAAACCAACGCGGCTTCACTCTGATCGAATTGCTGGTGGTGATCGCGATCATTGCGATCCTGATCGGGCTGCTTGTTCCCGCCGTGCAGAAGGTCCGGGAAGCAGCTCAGGAGCTGCAGAAGTTTCCGCAATTCGCGAAACTCGCGACCGACCTGATCGGGTTCGCCGACGGATCGGTGAAACTCCAACGGGGCGCCGCCGTGCTCAGCATTGCAGCCTCGAATGCCTCGCCCGAGGGGAGCGTGCTCGGCAACCTGCCCGCGGTGCAGAACCTGTGCAACGACGCTCTCGCCCTCGACGAGACCCAGGGCAATCTGATCGGGCGGCTCGACATTCTGCTCGCACAGAACCGGTTCCACCAGCACGAACACGCTGCCCTGCTGGCCGCGAGGGCAGCCTTGGTTGACTGGGGCGATGGTTCGACGGCGCTAAAGACTGAGATTTCAAAGGCGTCCCAATGTGGGGCGAGCCCGGCCCCGCGGTAGACAGCCGTTCGCCAATAGCTGCGACGGCGCCGCTCATCGCTTAGGCGCGTTGCCGGTCGGTATCGGGGGCGAGTATCGTAGGCGGCGTCAATTCAGCGCAGCTGGAGGCTCGCCCCGATGAAAAACGGCATGCTGATCATCGATGCCGACGGCCACGCCGTCGATAACGAGGGCGTCTACCGCGAGCGCCTCCCTGAGCAGTACCGCAAGCGCAGCTTTATTCACCCGAGCGACGGGTTCGACCGGCACCAGAACGGCAAAATCAAGAAACAACCCCAGGACGCGGCGCAGAACCTCGCCGACAATGACCGCGAGGGGATTGATCTCCAAATCATCTATCCGACCGGCGGGCTGATGCTGTCGCGGGTGCGCGAGCCGGATTACGCGATCGCGCTCGCCCGGACCTACAATGACTGGCTCGCCGATTGGTGCTCGATCGACAAGAAGCGCCTGAAGGGCGTCGCGCTCGTGCCGCTGCATGTCGATGTCCGCGCCGCGATCGACGAGATGGAGCGCGCGATGTCAAAGCTCGGCGCGGTCGGCGTCATGGTCAACACCTATGACCGCAGCCGCAACGTCGCGCATCGCGACTTCTGGCCGTTCTACGAGGAATGCGCGAAGCAGGGCGTCGCGGTCGCGTTCCACGCCTCGGGCAGCGATACGCTCGACCCGCTCGGGCATTTCGAGAATTTCCTGCAGATCCACACCTGCTCGCATGCGCCGGAGCAGCTGCTCGCCTGCACCGCGGTGATCTACAGCGGCCTCCTCGAGACATACCAGGATCTGCGTGTCGCGTTTCTCGAGGCCGGCATCGGCTGGGTCCCGTTCTGGATGGAGCATATGGACGAGGAGTACGAGTTCCGCCGCTTCGAGGCGCCGCTCCTCAAGATGAAGCCGTCGGAATACATGGCGTGCGGCCGCGTCTATGTGTCCTGCGAGCCGGAAGAAAAGACATTGCGCTATGTCCCCGATTTCTTCCCCGAGGAGAACATCCTGTTCGCCTCCGACTACCCGCATTGGGACGGCGAATTTCCCTACGCGGTCGCGCATCTCGCGAACCGCAACGATCTCTCGGCCGAGTTCAAGCAAAAGATCTTCCGCGATAACCCGCGGCGCTTCTACGGTCTCGCCGATTAAATTTCACCACAGAGGCAGGGAGAATACGAATTGTCATTGCGAGGAGCGAAGCGACGAAGCAATCCCCGTCCGATGGAGCACAATCCGCGGGGAATGCCTCGCTACGCTCGCAATGACACTTGAGAAATCCTCGGTGTCCTCTGTGCCTCTGTGGTGAAATAGACTTCCGAAACCGGCTCCGCTTGCGCGAGGGAGGAATTCAACGATGCCGAAGATCAAAGCCGAACGTCTCGAAGAAATCGGACGCGCGCTGTTCATCGCCGCCGGCACCCCGGAAGACGAAGCCGCGCTCGTCATGCGCCATATCGTCGGCGCCAATCTCGTTGGGCATGATTCGCACGGCGTCATCCAGATCCCGACCTATATCGAGCGCATTAAGGTGGGGCACATCGTCCCCGGCGCGCCCTGGGTCATCGTTAAGGAATCGCCGACCACGACCGTCGTCGACGGCCATTGGGGCTTCGGCTATGTCGTCAACGAGCGCGCGATGCGGCTGACGATCGAGAAGGCCGAGAAGAGCAATGTCGCCGCCGCGACCGTGTTCCGCCAAGGGCACATCGGGCGCCTGTCGAGCTACACGCAGATGGCCGCAAAGGCCGGCATGATCGGCCTCATCACCGCCGATTCCGGGCGCTCGCCAAAGGCGGTCGCGCCGTTCGGCGGACGCGAGGCGCGCCTCGGCACAAACCCGATCTCGATGGCGATCCCGTCCGATCTCGACGCGCCGCTCTATCTCGACATGGCGACCTCGGCCGCCGCCGCCGGCAAGATCGCGCTCGCCGTCGCGCGCAACGAGCGGGTGCCGGACGGCTGGGTCATCGGCAGCGACGGCAAGCCGACCAACGACCCGAGCCAGTTGCGCCAGGGCGGCGCGCTGTTGCCGCTGGGCGGCCCCGATGGCGGCTACAAGGGCACCGGGCTTGCCGTCATGGTCGAGATCCTGTGCGGGCTCCTGACCGGGCTCGGCTTTGGGGTCGAGCCGACCGGCCGGCACAATGACGGCTGCTTTATGGCCTGCTTCAAGGTCGATGCGTTCCGCCCGCTCGCCGAGTTCAAGAAGGAAGTCGGCGAGTTCACCACATACCTGAAGGAAACACCGCCGTCGGAAGGGTCGAGCGGCGTCCTCTACCCCGGCGAGATCGAGCACCGCCGCGAGCAGGACCGCCGCAAGAACGGCATCGAGGTCGAGGATTCGACCTGGGACAAGATCAAGTCGCTGGCGCAGGATTACGGCCTCGCCCGCCAACTCGCTCTTTGAACAAAACTCCCTCTCCCTGTCGGGGAGAGGGTTTCACCGCAAGCATTGCTGAAAGATGCGGCCGCAGTAATTCGTGCCGTCGCGCAGATAAAGGAATTCAGGCGCGGCATGATCGACCGTAAACGACACGACCCGCCCGCCCTGCGCCAGCAATGATACCTGGCAGTAATTCTTCAAATCCTGCGCGCGATAGACGAGCACCGTACCGCCCGCCGGACCCGGAGCGACGCCGCGGGGCGGCCCGGCGCATTGCGCGACTGCCGCGACCGGCATGCCCGGCAGGCGCGGCGCCATGGCTTGCCACGCCGCCTCCTCGCTCGGAATCGTCGAGACCTCCGCGACCGGCCCGGCGCAACCCGCGCTCATTAGAAATGTCGCTAGCAGAACCGGCCGAAAGATCACGTCCAAGCCCCCTGTGCCCCGCCCGCATTTACCATACTTCGCCGCACTATGCCTCGCTCTGGCCGCGCTGGGTCGAGGCCGTAAACCGAAAATTAACGGGCTCGGAGGTATCCCCGGTGAATCGCCACGCGCAGGGATGAACCGTGAACCTTCGAGCCGGCGGGCTGCCAGCGATCACCCGCTCTCGCGCAGGAAATCGCCGGCGACGCATCCGGCCGGGCGCTGTCCCGGCCGCCGCCGCCGATCGTTAGGCAAAGCGAATGCGACGGACCAATCGCCTTCTCACGATGCTCAAATCGGCGCGGCTGCAGCACGCGACGCTGGCGCTGTTCACGTTGGTCGTCCTGGCTTATGCGGCGATCGCGCTGCGCTCGATCTGGCGGGTCTCGGATCAGGTCCTGGAGAATGCCGCAAGCACGGTCGGGGTGGCCGCGCTGACCGGCTTTGGGCTCTTTGCGGTGTCCGCGCTGGCGCTCGCCTGGACGATGAGCGGCACGCTCGACCGCCAGCAGCGCAAGCTCACCGATCTGCGCGAGCGCGAGGAGCAGTTCAAGGAACAGACCGCGCTCCTCCAAAGCACACTCGAACATATGGGCCAGGGGATCAGCGTGTTTGATCGCCACGGCCGGCTGCTCGCGTGGAATTCGCGTTTTGTCGAGCTGCTCGAATTGTCGCCGCCGGCCGAACTGCCCTCGCTTTATGACATCCTCGTTTATCAGGCGCGGCGCGGCGATTTCGGCCCCGTCGATCCGGTCGGCGAGGCGCGCGAGCGGATCGAGCAGTTCTATCGCGACCTGCCGAGCGTGCGCGAACGGGTCACCGGCGACGGGCGCACGCTGCAGATCCATCGCCACGCGATGCCGGACGGCGCCGTCGTCTCGCTCTATTCCGACATCACTGAGCGCAGGGCGGCCGAGCAGGAGATGACCGAGGCGCGGAAGGCCGCCGAACTCGCCAACCGCTCGAAGAGCGATTTTCTCGCCAATATGAGCCATGAGCTGCGCACGCCATTGAACGCGATCATCGGCTTCTCCGATGTCATTTGCAGCGAGTTCCTCGGGCCGATGCGCGACAGGAAATATCTCGGCTACATCAACGATATCCATTCGAGCGGGCTGCATCTGCTGTCGATCATCAACGATGTCCTCGACATGTCGAAGATCGAGGCCGGCAAGCTCGAGCTCGCGAGCGAGATCGTCACCATCCAGCGCGTCATCGCCGAGTCGCTGCGCATGGTCAGCGAGCGGGCGCAACGCCGCAACATCGAGCTGGTGACTGAGCTCTCCGGCATCGAGACCGGCATCTGGGGCGATGAGCGCGCGATCAAGCAGATCGTGCTGAACCTGGTGTCAAACGCCGTCAAATTTTCGCATGACGGCGGGCGCGTCGATATTCGCGCCGTGCTCGACCCGAATGGCGGGCTCGTGATCGAGGTCGAGGACCGCGGCATCGGCATGTCGGCCGCCGAATTGGAACGGGCATTGCAGCCCTTTGGGCAGGCCAACACCGGCGCGGCGCGCCTCTATGGCGGCACCGGGCTTGGTCTGCCGATCACAAAGGGGCTGGTCCAAGCGCATCATGGCGAGCTTACGATCGACACGACCCCGGAGCGCGGCACCAAGGTCCGCGTCGTCTTGCCGCCGCACCTCACCGCGACGGCCGCGGAATCCGATCCGGCAAAAGCACACGCACCAAGCGAACCGCAGGAGGATCGCGCGGTCGCCTGATCAGACCGCAGGTTTGACCGGCCGCGCTACGCCGTCCAGGCGAAAGAAAAAAGTGCCTGGAATCACGACCAGCGCCGCGATCGCCATTATTCTGAAGCAATCGGCATAGGCCCGCAGCGTCGCGCTGTCCAAAAGCGACAAGTGATCTGGCGCTGCGCTGGCGTCGAGGCCGGCCGAGACGCCGGCCATTCGCGCGATGATCCGGACTTGCAGAATTGCCGTCATCAGCACGACGCCCGAGGCGCAGCCGAGCTGACGCAGCAAACTGAACAGACCCGCTGCATCCGTGCGCTTCTCCGTCGGCAGCGTGGCATAGGCGAAGTTGTTCAAGGCTATCAGAACGATGCCAGCCCCCATTGCCTGCACCGTACTGCCGAAGACGATCACAGACAGGCTGTTGGCCGGGCGAATTTCTGACAGCAGCATCAAGCCGATGACGATCAAGACCGAACCGGTCCCCAATACGACACGGTGATCGATCCTGCGGACCAGCGGGCCGACAGCGAGCACGATCAGCAGCATGAACACAGCGCGCGGCACGATCGTGAAGCCCGCGAGCGTCGGCGGATAGCCAAGCGGCGCTTGCACCAGTATCGGCAGGAAGACAATAGCTGTGAACAGCAGCGCGCTCGTGCTGAAGTTGAGGAACGCTGCAGTGGCGAAATTCACGTCCTTGAACACGTCAAATCGCAAGATCGTCGGGCCGGAACGCCGCGCCCGCGCCGCTGTGACGCCGAGCGCGATCAGTGCGATGGAAGCCTCGCCAATCAGCTCCGGCGACTGGAGCCATGCGCGGCCGACCGCCCGGTCGAGGCATAGCTGCAGCGCGCCGACGCCAAAGATCAGCAACACGATACCGACCACGTCCAGCGGAGCGCCGGCCTTGTCTTCCGATTCCGGGAGGAACTGCCGGGCTCCCCAGAGCACGGCGGCGCCGAGCGGGAGATTGATCGCAAAGGCCCATCGCCATGAGGCAAGATCGGTAATTATTCCGCCTATCGCAGGGCCTAATATCGGGCCCACCATGGCTGCGGCGCCCCAGATGGCCAGAATGCGCGGGTGGCGCTCGCGCGGATAGATGTCGAGCAGGACGGCCTGCGCGAGCGCCGGGAGAACGCCACCGCCCGCGCCTTGAACGATCCGGAACGCGATGAGCGAGCGCCCGGACCAAGCGAGCGAACAGAGCAGCGCTCCGACAACGAACAACCCAACTGCGAAAGTGTACAGTCGTCTCGGACCGAGCCGGCGCCGCAGCCACCCGGTCAGCGGTACCATGACCGCGGCAGCGCACAGATACCCGGTCATTACCCAGGCGCCGAGCTCGATCCCGCCGCCAAGATCGCGCTCCAGCTGCGGCAACGCGACGTTTGCGAGGGTCGCGTCAGCGGCCTGCATCGCAGTCGCCGTCATCAACGCGATGGTTGCAAAGCGCCGTTCCGAACTGTTCTGCGCGATCACCTCAATTGTCATTCTCTGTCGGTATCCTGATTTGCCAGGCAGAGATCGGACACGCTCGGCCCCCTCACCTTAAGGCGATAACTGGCGCTGGGGAAACGTCAGCAGTAAAACGTCAGCTTGCAATTTACGCTTTTTTTACCAGCATGCGGCTACGATCACGGTGCCGAGCCCTGCATTCGGGGCGCCTAAGGCTAGCGGAGGGTTGGCGTGCAGCGACTGACGATGTTGGTCAATGCGAACGGTCAATGGGTGTTTCCGGGAAGCGACGAGTTCTTAGAGGCGCTCGGCGATCCCGACCCGGATTACGACGCGGAAGCATTCGCCGTTAAGAACCAGGGTTTTATAAAGTTCTCGATTATCGAGCGCACGATGATCGAGATAGAGCTGCATCCGCAGAACACCACCATTCCGGCACTGCTTGCAATCCAGCACCAACTCCAATCATCAAATGTTGAGCTGTTCCGTATCAAATATTTTGACTCGTCATGGCATTCGGAAATCACTTCTTCGGCCGAGCGAGCAATGGCGCGGCTTCGACAACTCGCGTCGCCAGCTTTCGTGCCGCCCGTCCGACGCCGTTTTATCGTTGAGCCGCGGGATTATGGTCGCTTGCTCTTGGAGGAAGAGAACCCTTTGCGTCTGATGGCGCAGCGGTGGAGAACGGCATTCGGACAGTTCGATACGAGCATAATTTCATTTGCTATCGAGCATCAATTTTTGCCACGACTGCTGATTGTCGGCGTTAGCCCGCGCCCGGCGGAGCCGGTATGGCGCTTCATTGGCGAGGCACATGCCAGTTGGCTCGATGCCGAATACCGGTTCCGCGCGATCGGCGAGCGAGTGGAGGCCATCCCAGATAAGGATTACGGCAGCTGGGCGTCCGAGTTCTACAAGCACGTCGCGGGCTCCGGCGAGCCCCGCTACGATTGTATCACCGCGACAATCCAAGGAGGTCCGAATCCGTATTACTCGAAATATGAGCGGTTGGTGTTGCCGTGGACGACGTCAGGCGACGAGATGCTCGTGACTGTGTGTAACAGGCGTTTGTTCAAAGAGCCCTCTGAACCCTCATTGTATGCCGATCCAGAAAGCTCAGTCGCCATGAACTCGGCGAAATCCTCGTAGGCCTCGGCCGCCGTTAAACACACGGCGAATACTTCATCCTTGAACTGCGATTCCGGGAAATAAATCCCCCGAATCTGGTGCCGGTAACCGTAGCCGGCAGCGAGGCCTGCCTTCACCGTCTTGTGCTCGACAAGACACATGACCCAATCTACCGGCCAACGGGACACCGCGAAGGCGCGCCCAAGCCGGCCGACCAAGGGTGAGACGCGACGGTGACGAAAGGCCGGATGTATCCAGAGTGAGCCGCCCCAGAACACAACGCCACTGATTTGCTTCAATGCTCCGGCAGCTTCGGAGGTCATTTGGCACGAGCGCGGTCTATCCTTCTTTTCGCACAGCATGATGCCGACATTTTCTTGAAGTGATGAATTTGGCCAATAGAATACTCGTGCTGCCCATGTCAAAACAATATTGCCGTCGTCGTCTTCTCCGGAAAGCCAGTAAGAATTCTCGGGAAGCAAGCTCGTATATTCGGGATCGAACATGTTTATCAATGGATACCAGATACCTTCTGCCACTAAGCGCTTGTTGATATCAACAAGCTCGTTGAAGTCATGCCGAAGGCGCAAGCGGATTCCCATCTGCCGCACCGCTTTGTCGCCCTCGATAACGAATTTCGACAGGAGCGGCGCCGGGCCGTATTTTACGGTCAGCGCGTCCGGGAGACGCAGATTGTTCTCCGGAACAACGTTAGGGTAGATCAAGGTCATCACCTGCTCCCCTCACCGGCCGGTTTGTTACCGGAATGTTAACGTCGCCGGATGTTAGGCTTTGATGCCAATCTGGATCAACCGTAAATAATCAAACTCGGGAGATTTTATGAAACAGCAGGATTTCCAGCAGGATGGCGGGGACCGTTCCGCCCCGCGGATCGTAAATCCGCGGTCGAATGAGGCGAGCCAAAGCACGATTTGGTGAATGCCAGGGCTCGCGCAGCGTCGCAAAGAACGCGCCGCTTAACGCGGCGTCTCAACGCATTTTTCAGAAGCCGCGGTTATTCGGCCCGCACCAGCGGCGATGGTGCCGGTTTGGCGCTCGGCTCGATCGCGCTCTCGTCGGAGCGGATGCGGAATAACATGACGGCCGGCGTAACAGCCAGGGCCGCCAACACCATGACGCGGAAGCATTCCGCATAGGCGCTCAGAGTGGCCTGTTCGACCAGATGCTGCGGCAGCGGCACCGGCTGGCCGGCGGCTCCCGCTGGCAGCGCCGGCAAATGCGCCTGGATGCGGACTTGCAGCAATCCCGTCATCAAGGCGAGGCCGGAGGCGGAGCCGACCTGGCGAAGCAGGCTGTAAAGCCCGGTGGCATCGGTGCGCAGCTCCGGCGGCAGCGTCGACAGCCCGATGGTGATCAGCGGCGTGAACAGCAGGCCACCGCCGATCGCCTGCAATGTGCTGCCGGCGATGATCCAGGCCGCGCCGTTGACCGGCGGAATGAGCGACAGCAGCCCCAGGCCGGCGGCCATCAGGATCCACCCGCTCGCAAGCAGGATGCGGTAGTCGACCTTGCCGACCATCTGCCCGACAACGAGCATCGCCGCGATCATCAGGATGCCGCGCGGGACGATCGTCAGACCGGCCATCGTCGCATCGTAGCCGAGCGGCCCCTCGGCCACCGCCGGCAGAAAGACAATCGTCGTAAAGAGGAGGGCGCTCATGATGAAGTTGTAGGAGGCGGCGAGCGCGAAATTCACATCCCGCAAAACTTCGAGGCGCAGGATCCGCAGACCGAGCCGGCGGGCCCGCACCGCCATCAGGCTGAACGCGATGACCACGATCGCCGCTTCGCTGAGCAGCTCGGGCGAGCGGAGCCAGTCGACGCGCACGGTCCGTTCCAGCCACAGCTGCAGCGTGCCGATGCCGACGATCAGCAGCAGGATCCCGATAAAGTCGATCGCCTGATCCGGAACCGTTTTTGTTTCCGCGAGTGCGATGCGCCGCACCCCCCAGATCGCAAGGATCCCGAGCGGCAGGTTGATTGCGAACACCCAACGCCACGAGGCGAGGTCGGTGATGATGCCGCCGAGGGCCGGCCCGGATACCGGGCCGAGCATCACCGTGGCCCCCAAAATCGCCAGCATTCGGCCATGCCGCTCCTTTGGATAGACGTCGAGGAGGATGGCCTGGCCGAGCGGGTGGATGACGCCGCCGCCGATCCCTTGCAGGATGCGGAAGAGGATCATCGCGCCCGCCGAGGGCGCGACCGAGCAGAGCAGCGAGGCCGCGACAAACACCGCGATGCTGACGCCGAACAGCCGTTGCGTCCCAAAGCGGCGGCGCAGCCAGCCGGTCAGCGGCGCCACAACCGCGGTGGCGCACAGATAGCTCGTCATGACCCAGGCGCCGAGCGTGAAGCCGCCGCCGAGGTCGCGCTGCAGCTGCGGCAGCCCGACATTGACAATCGTCGTGTCGGCGGCCTGCATTGCGGTCGCAACCATGACCGCGATCGTCGCAAACCGCCGCGCCGCGAGCGTCGCCGCCGACAGCTCGGGCGCGATGCCGCTCCTTTCCTCCGCCCCGTTTCCTCGCGTGAATTTGCCCATTCGTCAGACAGCCCGGGACACTGCTAAAATGTACTATTAATCAAATGTTTACTATTCCGCCTTTACGGTTTGATAGGCGAAGTGCAGCGCGCCGGGCTGCGAGGAGGCTTGGGTGGAACGGCTGACCATGCTGGTCACCCCCGATGGCGAGTGGGTGTTTCCGAACAGCGATGAATTCCTGGCGCGGCTCGGCGATGCCACGCCCGATTATGACGCTATATCCTTCGCCGTCAAAAACCTCGGTTTTATAAAGTTTCAAATCATCCGGCAGTCGATCATCGAAATCGAGCTGCACCCGCGCAATGTCGAGC
>WNGC01001895.1_pt1 | contig 12772 bp, 9 predicted proteins | sample 5400051 | NCBI WGS metagenome assembly WNGC01 (sample SAMN13153368, study PRJNA577476) | soil metagenome | isolation source: 20 cm soil or saprolite under grassland replicate 2 | place: USA:California | collected 2016-06-15 | reverse complement strand
TGTAGCGGAAGCGGTCAAAGCCGAGCAGATCGAATTTCGCGAGCTTCGCGGCGTCGGAGGCGACGAGCGTGGCACCTCCGCCGTAATAGAGAAGGAAGGTCTGGATGGACTTGCCCGGCGCGGTTTGCGCCGCGACAGGCGAGGCTACGCCCACGAGAAGCGCAAAGGCCGCCGCGCGTATTGCAACAGCTGCGTGCCTGCATACCGTGGGGATCGATAGATAATGGTTCGAAAGATTCATGATGGCCTCTGTAGCTGATTCGTTACAACAAGTTGCATCATCATGACAAACGCATAAACCTATTACACTGCCGGAATTCACATAAGTAACTAAGTTGACTTCGAAAAACATTAGGGGCTCTGAGGGTTTGCCCTGATGTAGCCGGAGTTAAAGATCAGCCGGAACAGTTCGTTGTCGTAGCGCTCAAACTACGATCTAGCTCGAAAAGACCAACCGCTCTGAGAGGCGCGAATCGCACAGAAAGAGAGAAAAATTCACGCGGGAGATCCCGTATTTCCGCAATCCGGATTCCGTCTCGTACAGGAGGCGCCGCCTGCGGAACGTGAAGACGGGCTGCAATCACAATCAGTAAGCGCGCAGATGTCTGCAGCGCAAAGCCGACGCGCGGTACCGGACGAGCCGCGTAAACGCGATTGGGTTTCGAGAACGGATCTGCCGGTGTCTAGCGGTCGGCCTTCTTTCTGGTAGTCCGATCGGACCAGACTACGAAATCATCCATAAACGTCGTGCGGCTATCTTCTTGCTCCATGCGTTTGCACTTCATGTCACTCGTGCTGTGCGCGGCGGCAATGACGCTGCCAACTGCGGCCTTTGGCCAGTCTCGCGAAACCCTCGGGGAAGGCGATTCCGTCCGCATCACTGTTTTCCAGAACCCCGATCTGACGACCGAGACACGTATCTCCTCGCGGGGCACGATCACCTTTCCCCTGATCGGCGAGGTCGTGATGGCCGGGCTCACGCCCGCGGGAGCGGAGGCGGAGATTGCCAAGCAATTGGTCAGGGGAAGGTTCGTGCTGAAACCCCAGGTCAGCCTCAACGTCGTGCGAGTGCGCAGCCGACAGGTATCGGTGCTCGGACAGGTCGCCCGCCCGGGGCGCTACCCGCTCGACGACACCAGCTCGAATCTGACCGACATCCTTGCGCTTGCCGGCGGGGTGACCCCGGCAGGGGATGACCATGTCACCGTGATGGTCACGCGCAACGGCAAGACGGCAAGACTGGAAATCAATGTGCCAACCATGTACCGCACAGGCGATTTGTCACGGAACCTTCAGCTGGAGAACGGCGATACGATTTTTGTGCAACGCGCTCCCGTCTTTTACATCTACGGGGAGGTGCAGCGCGCGGGCTCCTATCGCCTGGAGCAAGCCATGACGGTGATGCAGGCGCTCTCCGTCGGGGGCGGGGTGACGCCGCGCGGAACCGACCGGGGATTGAAGATCCGCCGCAGGAAACCGGATGGGACATTTCAGGCGATCGACGCGCACCTGACCGATCCCGTGCAGCCCGATGACGTGATTTACGTCCGGGAAAGCCTGTTCTAGGGAAGCGCGAGCGACTTCATCGGACGCAACGCCGGCACATCGTGAGCATCCACCAATTTCTGCTCGCCCTACGCGCGCGCTTTGGCGTATTTGCGATATTGCTGACCGCCACCGTATTAGCCGCCACCGCGGTGAGCTTCCTCCTACCGAAAACCTATCGAGCGACGGTGTCGCTGCTGGTAGACGCCAAGAACGAACAGTCGCTGAGCAATGTCCTCCCCCTGATTCTCCCGCAAGAGAAACTCAGCTACTTGCAGACGCAGATGGATATCATCACCAGCAAGAGAGTGGCGCGCAAGGTGGTGCAGGACCTGAAGCTCGCCGAGAACCCTTCGACGCGCGCGGACTTCGAGAAGGCGGCGGGAGGCTACGGATCGGTCGAGGACTGGTTGGTCGATAGCCTGCTCAGCAAGCTCAAGGTGGAAACCTCGCAAAGCAGCATCATCCAGGTCACGTTTTCATCCGCCGACCCCCGCCACTCGGCGGGGATCGCCAACGCGTTCGCCAAAGCCTACATCGACACGATGCTCGAGCTGCGCGTGGAACCGACGCGGCAGGCTGCAGAGTGGTATGACGAACAACTGAAGACCTTGCGGGCCAATCTTGAGGATGCCCAGGCGAAGCTGACGAATTATCTCCAGCGGGAGGGAATTGTCTCGGTTGACGAGCGCACCGACGTCGATAGCACCCGGCTGGGAGCGCTGTCGGAGCAGGTGGTGAAAGCGCAGGAACAGACGTTCCAATGGAATGCCCGGGAACAGCAAGCGCGCGAATTTCTCAAACGCGGCGGGTCCCTGGACAGGCTGCCGGACGTTCTCGACAATCCGTTCATTCAGAGGCTGAAGACAGATCTCCACCAGGGAGAAGCGAAGCTGCGCGAATTGGCCACGCAGTACGGCAGCAACTATCCACAGTACCAGCGTCAAGTCTCCGAGAACCGCAGCCTGCGCGAGAAGCTCGACGCAGAAATGAGGAAGGTTGTGTCGGGAATCGAGAGTTCAGCGCGCCAGAGCCGCCAGCGCGAGGCGGATCTCACGAAAGCGATGGCGGCGCAGCGCGCGCGATTGCTCGAGCTCAAGGACAATCGAAATGAATTCACGGTGCTCAGGCGCAATGTGGAATCCGCCGAAAAGGCCTACGACACCGCCATGCAGCGCCACGTCGTCAGCCAGGTCGAGAGCCGTGCGAGCCAAACCAACGTTACCGTGCTCAATCCGGCAGCCGTGCCGGGCAAACCTTCCCTACCCAAAATCCCCCTCAACATCGCCCTGTCGGTGGTGGTCGGAACGATACTCGGTATCGGCATCGTGATGCTGATGGAGATGTTCGACCGCAGGGTGCGCTCGCGCAGCGACCTGAATCTGGACGTCCCGCTGCTTGTCGTGCTCAATACCTGGCAGCCTGCTGGAAACCGCCTGCTCGGCCCGCCTAGGGACACCGCACGAGCCTTGCCGAATCCAGGCTGAAGAATGCCGGTGAATCCCCAGGAGAATGTCTTGCCGATCGAAGGATCGGGGCGCGTCCTTGCACGTTATGACCGTCGCATCGGCAGCATTCTCGCGGAAGAGGGGAAAATCGGCGTCGAGGGCATCGAGCAGGTCATGCAGTTGCAGCAAACGAACGGCTTGAGATTCGGCGAAGCGGCGCTTCGTCTCGGCCTGATTACAGAGGACGACCTGCGTTGTGCGGTTGCCAAGCAGTATGATCTTCCCCATCTGCTGCCCGGCAACGAAAGCATCAGCAACGAACTCGTCGTCGCCTACGAACCCTTTCACCCCCGCGCCGAGGAGCTGCGGGCGCTGCGGACCCAGTTGTTGATGCGATGGTCCAAAGCGGGAGTCAGGCACCGCGCTCTGGCAATCGCCAGCCCGGGCTCGGGCGAAGGACGCAGCTATGTGGCCGCCAACCTTGCCGTGGTTTTTTCGCAGCTCGGCGAGCGCACGCTCCTAGTCGATGCCGACCTGCGCACACCGCGACAGCACCGGATCTTCAATATCCCAGACCGGGTCGGCCTTTCGGCGGTTCTGTCCGGCCGCGCCGATCGCGGCGCAGTGGCGCCCGTCCGGGAATTCGGGAGGCTTTCGCTTCTGCCGGCCGGCGCGCCCCCGCCCAATCCACAGGAGTTGCTGTCCCGTCCCGCACTCGGCGTTTTCCTGCAGGAAATGTGGACCGAGTTCGACGTCATCCTCTTCGATACGCCACCGGCGAAGCTCTACGCGGATGCGCAGAACGTCGCTTTCCGGGCAGGCAATGTCGTCATGCTCGCCCGCAAAGACCACACCCGTCTTGCCGATACGACCGGCGTCATCCGGGAGTTGAGCGATACGGGCGTTCGCGTGGTCGGGACCGTATTCAACGCCTTTTGAACCGCCCTGACCAGAATGTCCCTGGTTCTGGAGCGGCGGGTTCCCCCTGGGTTGGTGTTCGCCGGGGTCGTGCTGCTCGGCGTCTTCTGGGGGTTCGTAGTCGCACTCACCGGGCTGAACGCCCTGTACCTGTGCGCGGCACTGGTGGGCTGCGCATTCATCATGCTCGATTTTCGCATCGGGGTGGTGCTCCTCATCCTGCTGATGCCGATTTCGAGCAGCCGCTTTTTTCCGCACGCGATACTCGGCATTAACGGCCTCAATCCGTTGAACCTACTGCTGGTCGGGACGCTGGGCTCGTACCTGTTTCGCAGGCTGTCCGAACGCAGCCTCGGTCGCTTCATGCCGCGCCCGCTGTTCTGGCTGTATATCGTGCCGATCCTCATCGCCGGGGCGCTGGGGGTGCCCCACTTCGGCGACATCCCGCCCATCCTTTTTAACCGCCTTCTCGAGTTCGACACTGTTACCGGCTACGTCCGTGAACTGGTGGTCAAGCCGCTGTTGATCGTGATTTTCGCGCTGCTGGTCGGCGCCGCGGTGTCGAGGTCCGAGAAGCCGGAAAAATTCCTGATTCCCACGCTGATCTCGATCTGGGTGATGTGCTTTATGGTCATCGCGTTTGTTTACCAATCCGGGGTTTCGCTGGCCGAGCTGGCGAGCAGCACCTCGCGCGAGTTTCTGTCGGCACTCGGCATGCACGCCAACGAACTGGGGCGAATGTACGAGGTGTCCTACGCGCTGCTGCTCTTCACCTGGGCGGAATCGAAGGAATCGAAACTGAGGTTCGCCCTGTTTGCGTCGATGGCGCCGGTCGTGTTCGCACTGATGCTCACGTTCTCGCGCGGCGCCTTCTTGGGTTTCATTGTGGTCAACGTCCTGTTTCTGCTCTGGCGCCGCAACTTAAAGACCCTGATCGTTGGTTGTCTAGTGGCGGCAGTCGTGCTGCTCCTGCTGCCCAGCGCAGTGTACGACCGGGCTGCAACCGGGTTTGGACGCGGGTTTGGAAGCGGAACCGACATGATCAGCGCGGGGCGCATCGAACATCTCTGGCTGCCGCTTCTCCCCGAAGTGCCGCGAAGCCCGATTTACGGCCATGGCCTCGGGTCGATTCTCTGGTCCGAGCCCATGCGCAGGGGAGCCGGCCTAGCGATTCTGGTGGCCGGGCATCCGCACAACGCGTACCTGCAGGCGCTCCTCGACATGGGAGCGGCCGGCCTGATTCTCGTTTGCGCCTATTTCGGCCACATCTGGAAGGGCCTTCGCGCATTGAGTTTTGACCCGGCTTTGAGCCCCACCCTGCGTGGATTCTACCTGGGGGCGGCGGCCGGATTGGTGGCCCTGTCGATCTCTTACCTCACCGACAGCAGTCTCCTGCCGAGAACGGAGCAGACCTTCCTCTGGCTGGCGATCGGAATGATGTACGGTCAGCGCGCCGATGCGCCGGTTCACAAAGCGGGGACCGGGTGATGAGCGCCGGACCTGAAGCACGGGCGCGCGTGCCGAGCGTGTATGGGCTCGGGCGGCGCGCTCTTTCCCTAGGCGCAGCGAACGCATTCGACTATGCGTTTCAGTTTCTGCTCCCGGTAGTACTGGCGCGCTGCCTCGATCCCTCGGCCTTCGGGCAGTACCGCCTGCTGTGGCTGGCGGTGGGGACGGTGATGGCTGTCGTGACGATGGCGGTGCCGGGGAGCCTCTATTACTTCCTGCCGCGATCGGAGGGCGCCATCAAGCGGCTCTACATCAACCAGGCGCTCGTGTTTCTCACGGCTACCGGCCTAATAGCGGCGTGGGCCGTCAGTTCCTGGAATCCCTGGTTGCCCGAAAAGGTGCGCGATCTCGCGCGGCACGAGGCTATCGTCCCTCTATTCGTGTTGCTGTGGCTAGTCGCGTCGCTCCTCGATCTGCTGCCCACGGCCGAAGAACGGGTAATGTGGCAGGCGAAGGCGACGATCAGCCTCGCGGCATTGCGCGCCGTCGCGCTGTCCCTCGCTGCCTTTCTGACGCGGGAGCTGGAGCCGGTGCTGCTGGTTCTCCTCGCGTTCGTGGCGTTCAAGGTGGCGTTGCTGTTGGGCTACGTCGCTCACTATCACGGCCTGCGCGCGCCGCTTCTGCGCTGGCGCACATTCTCCGATCAGTTAAGGTATGCGGCTCCGAACGGCGCCGCGGGCGCCTTGTACGGTCTGCGATTTCAGGCCGACCAATGGGTGGCGGCGACGCTCTTCTCCGTGGGCATGTTCGCGTCGTTCTCGATCGCCACGATACTCGGGTCGCTGGTGCAACTGTGCCGTCAGTCGGTCTTTCACGCTTTCCTGCCGAGCTTGAGCCGCCTTCAGGCCGCTGGAGACATCTCCGGTATGGTCCAGCTCAACAGCCGCGCCAACGTCATGATCGGCGCGCTCGTCTATCCGCTGCTCGCCTTCGCCTTCGTCTTCGCCGAGGAGATGGTGACGATCATCTATACCGCAGCCTACGTGGACGCGGCGCCGGTGATGCGGGTCTCCATCGTCGGCTACGCCGCCCTCGTTTTCGATCTCACCAGCATCGTGCTGGTACTGCGGCAAGGCGCGTTCATGATGCGGGTGAGCCTGGTTACCCTGGTCGTTTCAGTCGCGCTCAGTTGGTTCTCGGCGCACGCCTTCGGCTTGGCGGGCGCGGCTGCGGGCACTGTGACTGCAATCTATATCGACTACCTTCTCGTGCTGCCCCGCATTGCCTCCCATACCGGGATTCCGGTCCGGCGACTGCACGACTGGCGCACGCTCGGGCAGTTGATGCTGTTCGCCGCTCTGGCCGCGGCATTCGCCTGGAGCGTGGTCGGCCGCTATTTCCCCGCGAGCGGGCCGCTCGTTCGCCTGATCGTTGGCGGAGTGCTCCTGGGGGCTGCCTATGCCGCAATGACGGCGTTGCTCGGCAAGGGCCGAAGTTGGTTCGCTGCTATCCGTAGCTCCGAACACGGACTTTGAGCGGGAGCCATGGCGAGGGTGATTTTTGTCACAGCTTCGTTGACCTACGGCGGCGCGGAGCGCCACTCGATCGCGGTCATGAATCGCTTGGCGGAGCGCGGCCACGAGTGCCACGCGGTATACATCAAGAACGTGGGGACCCAGCTCAATCGCATTCGATTGCGTGACGGCGGAGCCGTGCGATGCCTCAACGCGACCCGCTATTTCGACCGGCGCGCCCTGGCCGATTTCGCAGCGCACATTTCCTGCATCAGGCCGTCGGCGATCGTCGCGGCGAATCCGTATGCGCTCATGTATTCCTCGCTGGCGTTGCGTCTTTCGCGTCCACGAGTGCCGCTGATCGTCACCTTTCACTCGACACGGCTCCTCGGTGCAAAGGAGCAGCTCCAGATGGTGCTCTACCGCTTGTTCTTCTGGATGGCGGATTGTTCGGTTTTCGTTTGCGAAAGGCAAAGACAATACTGGCTGCGTCGCGGGGGGTTCTCGCGGAGAAACGAAGTCATCTACAACGGCGTGGATACGGAGGAGTTCTGCGACGGGGGGAATCCCAGGGAACGCGCGACATTACGCGGCGTGCTCGGTTTTTCCGACGCGGACTGCGTGATCGGCGTACCGGCGTTGCTGCGCCCGGAAAAGAACCATTTGCAGTTGGTCGAGGCGATCGCCATGCTCCGCAACCGGGGTGTCCCTGCCCGTGCGCTGCTGATAGGTGACGGCGAGATGCGCGGAGCGATCGAGGCCCGCGCGCGCTCTCTCAATGTCGGGAGTGATGTCGTGATTACTGGACTCCAGCAGGACGTCCGTCCCTATATCGCCGCCTGTGATGCCATGGTTATGTGCAGCATCACAGAGGCGTTCTCCCTGGCGGCGATCGAGGCCATGGCTTTGAGCAGGCCGCTTGTCCATTCCGATGTCGGTGGCGCTGCGGAGATGATCGTCCCGGGGTGGAACGGGTTTCTCTTTCCGGTGGGTGATACGAGAGCCCTCGTCGACAAGCTGGCGATCCTAGCTGACCGGGCGGTTTCCAGAAGAATGGGAAACAACGCCCGCGATGTGGTTGAAAGGCTCTTTTCGGAAAGGACGATGGTAGACCGCTACGAGCGACTGCTTCTGGATCTTTGTCGGACTTCTCTTCCTGCCGAAGAAGCCGTGGTTCATAGACCTGGTGAACCGGAGTTGACGCACCCGAATCCCACGGCGGGCAGGACCTGTACGGTCGGGGCAGCCCGTCCGGACCATGGTGGACACACAGGAGCTACATAGTGATTTCCGACAATACCCGGCAATCGTGGCGCCGGCGGGCGTTAGGACCCGCGCAGGGCATTGGCGGACGAAATCACGAAAGAAGGGCCGAATGGGAATGACGACGTACGAGGCGGTGCAAGGACGCTTCAGGACCCGGCCCCGCACCTGGCTCGTCACCGGCGTAGCTGGATTCGTCGGCTCGAATCTCCTGGAGACCCTGCTCAAGCTGGACCAGCGGGTGATCGGGCTGGACAATTTTTCGATGGGCAATCGGCGCAATCTGGCGCAAGTGCAGGAGGCCGTCGCCGAAGGCCAGTGGCGGAACTTTCGCTTCATCGAGGGCGATATTCGCTCGCTCGATACCTGTCGCCGCGCATGCCGTTCGGCGGAATTCGTGCTACATGAGGCGGCGCTCGGGAGCGTCCCGGGCTCGATTGCGGATCCGATCGCCAGCCACGACAGCAACGTCACGGGGTTTCTCAACATGCTGGTTGCTGCGCACGGCGCCGGCGTGTCGCGGTTTGTCTATGCCGGATCGAGCGCAACCTACGGTGACCATCCCGGGCTCCCGAAGATCGAGCCCGAGATTGGCCGGCCGCTGTCGCCCTCCGCGCTGACCAAGTACGTGAACGAGCTTTACGCGGAGATTTTCGCGCGCTGCTATGGATTCGCCTCGATCGGGCTGCGCTATTTCAACGTGTTTGGCCCGCGTCAAGACCCGCACGGGACTTACGCTGCGGTGATTCCGAAGTGGATCTCGAACATGGTCCGCAACGAGCCCGTGTACATCAACGGCGACGGGGAGACGACGCGGGACTTCTGCTACGTGGATAACGTGGTCCAAGCCAACCTGTTGGCGGCCGCAGTCGACGACCCTGCCGCGGTCGGTCAGGTCTACAACATCGCCCTTAACGCGCGCACCTCGCTCAACGAGCTTTTCACGATGCTCCGATCTTTGCTCGAGTCGCGCTATCCCAACCTGCGTGCGCTCAGGCCGATCTATCGCGAAGCGCGCGCCGGAGACGTGCGCGCTTCGCAGGCTGACATCGGCAAGGCAAAGCGTCTGCTTGGCTACTGGCCCGTATGCACGCTCAGGGAGGGGCTTGCCCGGTCGATCGACTCGTATGTGGCCAGGTTCGCGCCGCAGCGTCCCATTGAGGCGTGGACGCCGCGGCCCCGGGCCCTTATCCGCGGATTATAGTAGAGCCTACGCACGTGTTGTTCAATTCCTACGAGTTCATCTACGTTTTCCTTCCCGTAACCGCGTTGCTGTTCTTTGCTTTTTCTGCGAGCGGGCGGGCAATGCTCGCTGCGGGCTGGCTGGGTTTGGCATCGCTATTTTTTTATGGTTACTGGAGCCCACGCTATATCCTGCTGCTGCTCGCATCGATCACCGCGAATTACCTCATGGGGCGCGGGATACTACGCTTTCGCGACGGACGGCGGCTACGGGACTGTCGGCTGTTGCTGACGGCGGCCCTTACTTTCAACCTCGGATTGCTCGCCTACTACAAGTATGCAAACTTCTTTGTCGATTCATTCAACGCGCTGGCTGGAACAGGCCTTCAGTTGGAAAGAATCTTCCTCCCGATCGGGATTTCTTTCTTCACCTTCACCCAGATCGCGTATCTGGTCGACGCTTACCAGGGCAAGGCGCGGGAATCCAATCCGGTGCACTACCTGCTTTTCGTCAGCTATTTCCCCCACCTGATTGCCGGCCCCATACTGCACCACTCGGAAATGATGCCCCAGTTCGCCGACCGGCGTACCTACCGGTTCGACGTGACGAACTTCGGCATAGGGGTCGTCTTCTTTTTCATCGGCTTGTTCAAGAAAGTCGTCCTGGCCGATGGGGTGCAACTGTTCGTCGGCCCGGTTTTCGACGCCGATCCGTCCTATCGGTTGACGCTCCTCGAGGCCTGGCTGGGGGCTCTCGCTTATACCTTGCAGTTGTACTTCGATTTTTCCGGTTACTCGGACATGGCTATCGGTCTCTCGAAGATGTTCAATATCGACCTGCCGCTCAATTTCAACTCGCCTTACAAAGCCCACAATATCGTCGAATTTTGGCGCCGCTGGCACATGACGCTATCGCGGTTTCTGCGCGACTATCTCTACATCCCCCTCGGAGGCAACCGTCACGGACACCTGCGCCGCCATGCCAACCTGATGACAACCATGCTGCTGGGCGGCTTATGGCACGGCGCCGGATGGAATTTCGTCATCTGGGGCGGGCTGCACGGCGTGTATCTGGTGTGCAACCACGGTTGGCAGTGTTTTCGCATCAAGGTGCTGAGACACGATCTCGAGCGTCACACTGCGCTGGGGCGCGTAGGGGGAATGGTGTTCACGTTCCTGGCAGTCGTGCTGGCCTGGGTCTTTTTCCGCGCGACGTCGCTCCCTGCGGCCCTTAATATTCTCCAGGGGATGGCAGGGATGCACGGTGTCCTTCTGCCGGAACAATGGCAAGCGGCACTTGCGACAGACGGAGCGGCGACAGTGGCTGGAATGTCGTTCGGCTATTTGGAAGCCTTCGGCGGCACGAGGCAGATGGTCTGGGTGACCGTACTGCTCGCGATTGCATGGGGTTTGCCCAATTCGCAGCAATTCATCGGCTGGCTCAAGACGAGCATCGTCGCGCGCGCCGGCCCATATGTCGCGCAGTCGCGCTCCTGGTCCATGCTGGGTGCGTTGTCGGTGCTGATTTCCCTCTTGGCTGTGATCAACGGATCGCGCGGTGTCTCTGAGTTCATCTACTTCAACTTCTAAGCGCGTGCTGCAGCAAGCCGCGCTGTTCTGCGCGGGGGCGGCGGTCATGCTCGTTACATTGGAGCTCGCGCTGCGCATGCTGCCGGTGAGCGTGGGGTTGTATCAAACCGAGCGCCGCGATCTTTGGCCGCTTCATAACTTTCAGCCTCATATGCCATACACGGTTTCCACAACTTGGGAGTTACGCAACGCCCGGCACGGCCGGACGAACAACTACGGTCACCTAGCCCCCTTCGACTACATCCCCGGCGCGCGCCCCGTCATCGTGGTGGGCGACAGCTACATCGAGTCACAGATGAACAACTACCGCGATACGTTGCAGGGACAGCTCGGAACCATGGTGGGGGCGACCGAGCCGGTCTATGGCTTGGGCGTCTCAGGGATGTCAATGGGCGACTACCTCGGCCTGGCGGGCCAGGCATCGGCTGAATTCGCGCCACGGGCGGCAGTGTTTTTGCTGGCGAACGGAGATATCGCCGAGAGCCTGACCGATCAGGCCGGCCAGTACTATTTTCGTGAAACGACAGACGGATGGAAACTGACGCTTCATCTCAGGAGGATGCACCCCTTGTTCACGCGCATTCGTCAGAGCGTCGGCGACCTCTATTTGTATCGTTACGTGACGCAAAACCTGCGGTTCACTCTGCCCGAATTGGCGGGAGTGTTTCGCGAGGCGAAGGCGCGGGGACTTGCCGCTCCCATCGAGAAAGAGGCGGCGGCGCAATATGCAGCGGTCGACCGCTTCCTGGCGGAGCTGCCCCGACGATCGGGGATCGCGCCGCGCTGCATCGCGTTCCTGCTGGATGGAGATCGCTATGCCATTTACGACCCGCGGCTTGCCTCTCCGATGGCGGACCTGCCCGAGGCGAGAGCGCATTTCGTCCGCAAGGCATCAGAACTCGGCTATCGCGTCGCGGAAATGCAGCCCTTGTTTCGCGACCATTACAAGGTCCATCGGCGCCATTTCGATTACTTCCCGATTGATGCGCATTGGAATGGCCTCGGGCATCGACTCGCGGCGGAGCGGGCATACGATCTCCTGTTTCGCCAGCCCGACGGCCACTGCTGAGCCGGGTCGGCTGGAGCATTGTCCGGCCACCGGTTCTATCCGGTAGTTCTATCGGACCGCGACATGTTGTAGTTCAATCGGCGTGCCGCGGATCACGGACCCTTAATAGTTGGAAGGCAATAATCCGCGCTAAACAGGGGGGCTATAGGAAGGAGCAATCCATGCTGAAGATCGGAAGGCGTGTCGGCGCGGCGGCGCTGCTTGCGATTTTCAGCCTCTCCCTGATTTCGACCCAGGCTCAGGCGCAACTGGGACTGGGAAGCCTGATCGTGTCGATGACATCCCCGGGTTCCGGGTCGACTGTCTTCGGCACGGTCCCGGTCAGCGCAAGCGTAAGCATCATCGGTCTGCTCACCGTCTCGCAGGTCGAGTTCTACCGGGACGGCAATTTCATTGGTAGCGACTCCGCCTCGCCTTACTCCGTGAGTTGGAACACCACCAGCACCAACGATGGCTCGCATACCTTGACCGCGGTCGCAACAGATATCCTTGGCGTCCGGTGGAACTCCAATCCGGTCACCGTCACCGTCTCGAATGGCCCGCCTCCGGACACCACGCCGCCCTTGGCGCCCACGGGGCTGAGGGCCAGCGCCGTCTCCTCCTCCCAGATCAATCTGTCCTGGGCGGCCTCCTGGGATAACGTGGGCGTGAGCGGCTACCGCGTCTACCGCAACGGCACCCAGATCGCCACGACGAGCGCGACCTTCTTTATAAACCAAGGCCTGTCGCCCTCCACGACGTACTCTTACACCGTCGCCGCCTTTGACGCCGCAGGCAATCTCTCGGGGCAGTCC
>WNGC01005080.1_pt1 | contig 12776 bp, 14 predicted proteins | sample 5400051 | NCBI WGS metagenome assembly WNGC01 (sample SAMN13153368, study PRJNA577476) | soil metagenome | isolation source: 20 cm soil or saprolite under grassland replicate 2 | place: USA:California | collected 2016-06-15 | reverse complement strand
TCACTTTACTTTCCTAAACTCGATTTCCTCACCAAAGAGCTCGGGGTTATGCGCATTCTTGCTCAAAAGCGCAACAACGGTGGCTGAATCTTTCGTTTCCTTCGGAACCACCTTGTCACTGACGTTCCGTAAGCTCAGATGCTTGCCGTCATCCGACAGTTTCCAAACGACGTAAGCGTACTTGCGATCCTTCGAATTAAGATCCTGGACGCTTACAAACGCTATGTCCGCGGTGTCGGAGTGATAAGCACGAAACAAGTCCCCGTCGTAGTAAACGACGTAGAAGCCCTCGTCGAGTCCGCGCACAGTCATCTGTTCCTTTCCGTCCGATGACGTCCAGTCGCCAAGAAGTTGCTCCTGCACGTTGCGAGTAGGACTAGATGTGATTGGAACTTCGTAATTGCAGGCGGCGACGCCGACCATGCACAGACAAAGGGCGATACCGAAGCCTAACTGGCGATGAATCAAATCTGCCGAACTCACGGAGTGTTTGTTGCCTCCGGAAATCGTCCTTCGTCGAAATCGATCAGGTCGGGAATCGTGAGAATGTCAGTGCGATCGGCGATTCCGAATTCGCGCTTTCGTTGTTCCAATCGCGGGGTGACCGAATCGCGCCAGCCGAGCTTCGAGATAAATCCATTCCAAACAAACAAGTCGCCTTGATTAAGCCGACGCCCTTTTTCGTAGCACCATTCCAAAATTTCCTCATCCGTGCCGCCCTGTTTAACTCTTTCGATGAGGTCGCGATGATGCACCCGTAGAAAATTGCAACACGCACTGTCGGCCGTCTGCGGCGCTCCGAAATTTTCCTGATAATCCTCGTGCAACTCGCCGCGGGAATGCAGCCGGATTTTATCCAGCATCCGGGGGAAATACATCATGCCCCGAGTTAATTCTTTGCAGCTCCTAGGATAAGTCGTCATGCGCAAATGAATCGCATCAACCCTGGCGGCGCAATAATTGCGCGCGTGATTTTCGCAGAAAAACATTCGGAAAAATTGCTGCTCGCACCCAATCGCCAGCGTGCAATCAATTCATCCAGACTCGCTCAACGAACCAAAAGCTGCCGAGTAAGATTACGGTCGCTGAACACGCTGGCGCCCAACGCGCAACAAACACCGGATTTGCCCGGAGTTTCCAAATGATCGGCAGCGCTGCGGCGGCAACCATGATTTGACCGAGTTCCACCCCGATGTTGAAAGAGAGCAGCGGCAGCATGATGCCGCCCGCACGCGAGCCGATGCCGGCCTCACGCAAGGCCGACGCAAACCCGAAGCCATGTATGAAACCGAAGCCGAACGTTAACAGTTGACGCGCTCTCGGATTGTCGCCGCGCAAAAGATTCTCGACGCCGACATAGACGATGGAAGCGGCGATCAACGGCTCGACAATTCGACTCGGAATTTGCGCGAGGCCAAAGGTTGCCAACGCCAGTGTGAACGAATGAGCAATAGTGAACCCCGTGATGATCTTCAGAGAGGACGCGAAGCCTCGCGCCACGACCAGCAAACCCAAGAGAAAGAGCAAATGATCGTAGCCAGTCAAAATATGTTTCACACCCAGGCCAAGAAAATCCGCAAACGAGCTAATGGTTTCGTGCACTGCAACACTTGCGTTCGGGGTCGTTATTTGCGCCGTTGCACGATCCGCAGCCGCGCTCAGCAATTCTTCGGTGATCGTCTTGCCGGTGAAATCTTGCACCTGGAGATATTGGCGGTGCCCATTCGGCAGGGACGCGATGAGTTTGGATTGAATTTCCAGCGTGGAAACAACGGCAGTGTGGAAATCAAGATGAACTTCCACATTGTCATTTTCGTCGAGACGGCTACGAATGAATTCGGGTCTCGCCAATTTGCCATCCGGCGCGACAGTGAGTTGCGCGGCTACGACTGCTTCAAGTTGAGATCGGCCTCTAGCAAACTCAGGTTGCGTCACAATCCCGTCGCGATCGGCGTCGAGCTCGACAAGTTGAGCTGCGTCCCTGACCGCGAGGATCAACGCCGTCTCCAAGCCGTTCGGGCGCGAACGAATCGTGAGGCTGCTCAACCCGGGATCGTGAGCCGTCGCCTGTTGAAGCGGCAGCAGCGAAAGCAGAACGGCACAATTAAGAATTGCGCCTCGAGCCCGGCCAGGCGCGATCACGCTGCCTGGCCGGGATTTCCAGAGTGCATTAGAGGATGAAGCAATCGCGATGCGCTGCAATGCTATGGGTGGGAGTGGTTGCGGCCGTTCTGCGGCGTGGATTCGTACGGGAAGACCTTGTTGTAGGCCATGTCATTGAAGTCCACACCGTCGCCCGCCGGACCGCGAATGATCGGTGGGATGACGCGAAGATTGCTGATCAGAGCAGTCACCGCGATGTCCACTACATCGTCGCCAAAACGGCGACCGTTTGGCCAGCCGCCGGGAATAACGCCATTGCCAAAGCCCGGTTGGATTTGGCTGATCAGAGTGTCGCCGCCAAAGATGCTCAGGCGGGAGAAGCCAGGGTCATCCGGGTTGGCACCCTGTTGCGTGCCATTGCCTGCAAGCCGGCACGGGTCGGTGGACAAATCAACCTTAATCAAATCGGGAATAAAAATTCCTGCGATGTCAGTCCGGCCTGTCTCAACGTCCGGCAACGTGCCATTGAAGATAATTACGTTGATTAGGTGCGCCAGTTCGGGAGTCACGGCGTATCTTCGGAACAACGCATTATCAACCTCGGGGCTGGTGCGGCTATAGCGATCCTTATCGGCGATGGCGACTAAACCCTCGTTGAAAAGCGGGTTGCCTTGACGCGCGACCTGCACCCACGGGCCGAGCGTTCGCGGGTCGCCATTGTCGCGCAGTATCCGTAGCTGGCGGCGGCTGGTGGTTGCATAGACGCCGACAATTTGCTGGTCGCCACCCAATTCGCTCAGCGGAATCACGAGCGCCATGAGATGAATGTTGAATCCGCCCTGGGAATCTTTGCCCGGAGAACGAAGCTGCAAGAGATCGAATATGGCCAGGATGTCGGCATAGAAACCATCGTCACGCTGGCCTGCGAACGCGAAGTAACCGCCGCCCAGGTTCTTGATTGCTTGCGTGGTGTAGCGATCCAACTCAGCTTCCGTGGCGACGCCGTCCTTCGCGGGATTGCTGCCGTTGTCGCCCTGATTATAAAACGGAGTGGCAACCCCCTGATTGTTGGGTGGAACGGTGCCCGTTCCGAGCAGCGTACGATGGTCGTGTTGGCGATGGTCGACCTTAGTGACGGTGTAGGTCTGCACCAGGTTCTGCCCAGCGTCCCCGATGTCGTTGATGACATCTAGGTACGACTGCAGGATCGTATTCTGGTTCCTGAACGTGGTATTGAACTGGAATTCGTAACTCAACGTGGTTTTGCCCGCGGCCACGTCGCTGCCGGTCGCGACCTGGATTTGATAGAGCACGTTATCGTCGAAGTTGTACTTGTTCGGTCCGACGCCGGGTTCTTCATGCGGATAAACGCCCAGCGCTGTGACCAGACTTTTTATTCCGTTTTCATTCTGCACGAACGCGTAAACGTCCGTGGTGTTGGCCGACGGATCGCGAATGATCAGCGGCGCATCCTGGTGACTGGAAGCATGCGCCGTTCCGATTAAGTGCGCCGCGAGCAGTGCTATCACACCGCGCGACACGAGATATGTTATTCTTTTCATTTTTCAGGTTTTGGTTTTGGGATTTCCGCGTGGTATTTCACCCGAGCGGAAAAGTTTTTGTGTGTTTGGACCAGCGGACGCATTCTGTTTCGCGCCCCGGCCCGCCAGGTTTTGAAGTTCGTTGCGCTCAGATGGCAAAAGCAGATGCGAGAGGTCGCTCGCTTTGCGCAACCAGCGTTTCGCATCGGGAGCGTCACCGACTTGTGAAGCGATCATCGCGGCATGGAAAAAAAGCCGCGCGTCTTCGGTGCCTTCCGCCAGTGCGTGCTGCATCTCGCGGCGCGCTTCGGCCAGGTTGCCTGCCGCAGCTAACGACCAGGCAAAGGCGTCATGAGTGAAGATATCGCTGCGCGAATCGAATTCCTCTTTGGTCAGTCGAAGCGCCGTCTCCGGAGATTCGCCCCGCGTTGCGAGAAAGAGCGCGACTGTGCGGGCATCGTTCGCCGCACCGTGTTGGCGGAGCTGCGCCTCGATCGCAGACGCCTCATTTTCACGGCCGCGTGCACGCAACCCTTCAGCGAGCGCCCACTGGTATTCTGGAAGCGGATTTATCTTAGCGGCGCTTTGCAGAGCATCCACGGCTTCGGCGACCCTGTTTCTAGCAAGGAGCATTTTTCCCTGCAGCAGGAGCGCTGGGGCATGATTGCCTTGGAGCGAGAGGGCGAACGCGCACAGTTTCTGTGCTTGTTCAAATCGGCCAGCTTGAAACTCGTAGAAAGCCAATCGCGTATTCACCCACGCGGCAGATTCGGCATCGTTTGGGCTGGCAGCACTCACGGCCAGCTGCATCGCCTCGATCGCTCCGGCGAGATCGCCTTTGAGCCAGCGCATGTGGGCGGCACGAGCATAACCCTGAAGATCGGGCTTCAAATTCATCATCTGCTGATAAGCCTCAGTCGCGTCGTTCAGCTTCCCTTGCTCCATCAACGCATCGCCCAGAAGCCCGTAATCAAAGCTGAGTCCTCGCTCGTGCACGAGGCGACGCGCCAGCGTCTCGGATTCTTTGAAGCGATGCAGATTCTGCAGCACGTGCCCGCGCAATAGCATCGCCTCCTGGCTTTGCGGATTGCGCTTTTCGATGCATTGCGCGCACTGCTCAGCCAGTTTGTAAAAACCTGTGTCGAAATTTTCGCGCGCTTTGGCAACAAACGCCCAGCCGAGTTGTTCGAGCCAGAGTTGAAGGTTCCTGCCGTCTCGAATTTTCTGCTGGAGACGAGAAATTTCTCTGTCGGTGCGGCTGTCGCCACTCTGCGGCGTTAACACCAAAGCCAGGGGGTCATTGAGAATTGAGCCACCTGTCTTATTTGTTTCACTCTTATTCTTTAGCCGAGAGGAAAACATCAGCAGACAGGCAACGACCAGGAGCAGCGCAACGGAACCGAAGAATTTTCCAGAGCAATTGCGAGCGCGCATACTGATCGGTTGTTTGCGAGTTACCATTTTTTGGCCTTCGGGAAGCATTACGCCGAAACGCCGGGGCTGGATGCATCGCGCCTGCAAAATTTTCTTTGACGCTTGTAATTCCGAGCGCTGGGCGTGTCCGAGTACGCGAAAGGCGCTCGCGCCAGCGCAGGCCGCCTACCTCAAAAGAGTAGGAACTTAACGATCGGCGATCGGCGAACGTTCAGGCGGTTCCGACGAGCAAGATTGGTCCCTTTTTCTTGGGAACGCCGCCTTCGCGCTCCAAGCTGATGGCAAAAGCTTTCACATGTTCCGCCTTCTCAACCGGCTTAAAGCGAACTTGCGCGACACCGCTCTTGTCCACGCGCACAACACCTGCGCTAATTGGATCTTTGTGCTCGGCATCGACCGCCCACAACTGATAATCTTTCCCCGATTGCGGCGCAGGAAGATTGCTGATGCGAATCACGCCGCTTTGACGGCCGGGTTGCCAAGCGACCGTCGCCTTCGCATCCGCTGGAGCAGGCGCAGATGGCGCGAGAGTGTAAAACGTCGTCTGCATCAACGGATCGGCTGCGCGTATATCTGCAAGTTGGCGCTCCAGCCGTACGCGATCGAGAGCAAGCAGACCGCAAAACACCGCCAACGCCGCGGCGATTGCCCACGGTACCCAGCTAAACGGTGCGCGCCTCGTCGCCATTGGAACGACCCGTGTAGTTTCCATCGCTATCTCACCCATGACGCGCTCCTTTAACGATGCAGGCGGCAGCAGCGATGGAGCGGTTAGGGCGAGGTCGCCGGCCGCCTCGCGCAGCTCGCGGACGAGATCACGCAATTCAGCGTTCGCTCTCAACTCGGATTCGAACGCAGCGTCCTCATCTGAGTCGAGCAACCCGAGCGCGTAGAGCGCTGCCTGATCCTGTTGTTCCTCCGAAATCATAAGGTGCTAAGTCGTTGCCTCAATTTAAGCAGTCCCCGACGGATTCGGGCTTTAACCGTGCCGAGCGGTTGCCCAAGCCGAGCCGCAATTTCGTGGTGGCTGAGATGCTCAAAAAAAGCCATTTCGATCGCCTCACGTTGTTCAGAAGGCAAATTGGTCAATACATATCGCACACGCGCTGCCTCATCGTTCTTCTCAGCGGTGTCCGCGGCGCTCTCGACGGTGGATGCATCGGCCGCGGCGGTGGGTGTCTCTTCAGTGGAGGCGACCACGACTCGTGAACGTCGGCCGCGCGCCCGCAATCGATCGATGACTCGGCTTCGCGTCAGCAGCACGGTCCAACTGAAGACGCTGCTCTGATCTGGGTCGTAACTTCCGGCACGCGACCATATTTGGAGGAAAACATCCTGCAAAGCGTCCTGCGCCTCTGCAGGGTCTCCGAGCATTTTCATCGCCAAAGAATAGAGTGGGCCGCTCAGCCGATCGTAGATGGCGCTGAAGGCGCTTTGATCGCGGCGGCCAATCCGCGCAATCATTTCCTGATCCAGCATCTGCTGTGTTGTAGGTGTTTCAGCCATGCTCAGGTCAGTCTGGCTTAATTTTTCCCACGGGCATCGGCAAGCGATAAGTGTATCCAGTGATCCGACGAATCGTCGAGTCTGGATGCAGCGATTTTGCGGCGCGATCCATCATGGCTCGTTTCACGAATCGAATCCGCGCGACCGATGGGTACTTTCTCTAGTCCGCAGCGCTGTCCATCAGCGCGAGGATCCGTGTCTTTTTCCCAGAGTAATCGAGCGAATGAAACCGCCGGATTTCATCGAGACGACGAACGGCATTCAGGGTGTCGAGAAAACTTGTGTACCTGGCTGCGAGTTCGCTCGTCTCGAGATAACGGCCGCGCAGGTTCGCGTCGCGAAATCCATCGGGACATTGCCGCGCGAAAAGGTGAAAACGTAACCAGCGGCGGTCGGTCGCCGAGACGCGTTGCGTTTTTCGGAAAAAGGCGACAAACAGAAGAAGCACAAGATACGTATCAACCTGCGCCTGGAGCTCAAGATTGCGCGCAAAATCTTCTGAGGCGATCTCGCGGATTCCCCGTTTGAATTGAAGCGCAGCATGGAGTGCGTGATTCAGTTCTTCGACGAACATGATCAGCGATCGGATATTGCGATCGCCTAATCCCGCACGCGGATCGTGTAGCTCGAGCTGTTCGATGAGCCAGCGCGAATAATAAATGCCAACGTAAAGCTGGTCTCCCGCGCGGCGCAGAAACGTACGCGCAAGCTCGCTCAATTCGCGCGCGGATTTGCCCGCCAACACCGACAATTGCGCACAACGCGTGCCATCGATGAGACAATCTTCCAGATTGATCCCGACCTGCGCGTACGTTCGCTCGAATAATCTCTGGATTTGGCTAAAGAGCGTCTCGTTCACAGGCAGAGCGACGGCCGCCCGTCGTCATCCAAATTAAGCAATCGATCGGACAGTTGATTCAGCGCGAGCCGGACATCGCGAAATCGATCTGCCAATCCTTCGAAAACATCATCCAGTTCGCAGCGGCGAGCGACGGCGTGCGATGATACAAGTTGATAGTTCGTCCGGCCAACCTGCTCATAAAACTCAATATCCGGTCCGCCGCGCAGACTGCGACGCTGCGTGTTCTCGTGAAAGATTCCGCTGATGAAGAGCGAGTAGTTTCCAATGTGCGCCCGTAGCAAAAATGCCTGTTCCGGCGTGGCGCGGTTCAGCGCGATGAGGATGTCGGAGATATAAGAGTTTGCGGTCGCCGATTCCACCCTGTTGCAAAACGTGCCGGGCCAGAACGTAAAAATAAAATTGAGAGGATATCCGCAGATGTCCGCAGTGATTTAGAATTGCATCGACCAATCGCGGATGATCGAGAATCGAATCACGCGTTTCGATGTCGCTCAGAAGATCGACAAGAGAAACTTGATCGGTTTGCGAACGCGCCAGCGTGCGCACGATGAAGTCGAAATCGGCTGCGGTAAACCGCGCCCGACAATTCGCCCTGATCATCGGGACTTCATAATGCGCGATTGAGACATTTTGGCAAGCCAGATTGCTGACTACCGCCATGCGCTATCGAAACAGGTATCTTTGCCTGCAGCAGCACGCGGACTTCTACCCTGCGTGGCTAAGACCGCGATCTGGTGAAGTCGCCAAGCATTTGCCTTTAGCCGGGCCTACTCCTCAACGTGAACAAGATTCGGGTAATCAGTTTAAGCCCCGCGGCGGAATATGTGTCAATGAGAGCGGCTTCCGATGTGGCAAGATTTGTGTACAGGATGACGTATCGTATTGCTTTTGTAGTTTCAGTTCAGCCCCTTCGCGTCAAAGTGTAGCAGCTCCATGAGGCGCGCCTCGTAAAAATCACACATGGGGGACTCGCCACTTGACCCGACCCATTCGGGATGTTGGATCCGCAGGTCGCCGTGAATCTGTTGCCGAAGCTCGGTGTAGGTGTTGATTTGTTCAGACATCGCAATTGGCTGATCTGGAATGTTCATCTGTACTCTCCATTTCATTTGGGGTTGACTGCTCCAAATCCGCGCGGAACGAGGAACCATCTTCACGAGGCGCTTTGAACAGCGGCCTCGCTTCAGGTGACTCGGGGCTCCAAGTGAACCTAGAGATCGCGCTAAGCGGTGTCTCAGCGAAGGTTAAGCCCCCTACCGGCTTTTCAGCCCGGCCGAAAGTGCGTTGAGGCGTCGGATGACGTAATCAAAGTTTTCTACATGATTCGCAGCATCGTGTCAAACCTTTTCCGTTTTAATCTAGCAGCTTTCAATTCCCGGGAGACAAATTCAGTTTTGCGGCTGAAGTCATGCCTTGGCGCGCCCAAAAATTTCGTCTCAAATGACAACAGGCGACCCCGCGCTGTAATTCGGGTTTATGACGCGGCTGGCGGTGTGATCGAGACGCACGAGCACGCGGGCGAGTTCAAAGAGGCATTAAGCGTTGTGCCGTTTCACCTGAGCGAAGTGTTAGGGAAGAGATCGCCTGAAAGACACGAGCCTAAGGCCTCAGTAATCCTCCAGACAAATCTCTTCCAATTTGTATTTCGAACACGGCTCGCCGATCGCGCGTGTGGAGGGGCGAATTAGGACGCTACTCAATCGGCTACGCCAAATTTCGCAGCCGCTGACATGATGCTGTGATCCGCGTTTACGATGAAGCGGTGAATGTGATCGAGACGCACGAGCACAAGGGCGAGTCCTCAATGTGCATAAGATTCGGGTCGACTCTGACAATAAGCGGTGAGCGCGATGCACCGAGATGGCTTTAACTGAGTGCAAGAAAGGACCAAAAAAACATGCAAACGAAACTACCGATAAATGCGACAATTCAACATCCCGACTTGGCAGAGGCGTTGCGCGGAGAGAACGGCACATTCTTTTGCCAGCAAGGTGGCCAAGGCTTCATTGTAACGGCAGCGGAAGGCTTCTCCATTAAATCATTGCGACCCGTCGGTCGCAAGATCATGGAAGCCAATGTGCTCCTGCAGAGCACTCCGGAACCGTGGGCGATCACTAAGATCTCCGAGGATGTTCTTGAGTTTGGCGCGGTACCACAACCCTCTCGCCAACAGCGAGCCGCCTAAAGGCTGAATGAGTGCCCCGCGTGTTTAGTACACGCGGGGTAACTTGTTTTAAGGCAAATAAACTATCAACTACCCTCGCAGCCATGTCAACGCAGGGATTGACAGGGGGCGTTACAAAAATCGTGGCTGCATCTTTGGGAGGAATTGTCCACCGCGGACTAAGTTCCTTGAGGAGTATGCACTTCACAATGAACCTCTGCGCAATCCCGACACAGACCGCCGAGCATAAGCGGCGCGAATCGCCAATTCGAGTTCCAGAAAAGCGGTCAACATTTCATCCGCGCGCACAATGAATCGTTTTCCGTCGCGATGCTGTGATTCGCGTTTACGATGAAGCGGGCAACGTGATCGAGATGCTTTGTTGCGTCTTAACCCCTCAGCGAGCTTTCAAGCCTTTTTTGCGGTCGTTGATCACAAAGGTGTTGTTTTCTCCCAGAGTGACCACGGCCCGCGCGGCACTTCACTAAAATCCACAAACCTCCAGTCAGTCACATCCGTTTCATTCAAACCGAGGTAGTCGCGCACAGCAGGTGAAACATCGAGACCGGCACCTTTGTTCAGAGTGGGTTTTGGTCGTTCGTTTCCAAACACGTATTGCCAATAGTCCGTTCGGAATGGTCCTGCGTCTTCCCATTGCGCATAGACCGTTCGATTGCCTTTGCGAATCGCGACCCATCGATCCTTGCAGGTGGAAACGCCGGGGCCTTGGTACGCTTCCTCGAACCACGGAACGACGCGGGGCGCTTCCGGCCGGTGACCATTGGCTGACTTGTCATTGTATGGGAGGGCGCAGTAAAACGGATTCTGTCGCGGCGTGAACTTTACCGGAATGTAATTGCTCCGGTGCGCAGGATTTGGGTCGTCAAATCCGCCGTAACTTCTGCTCCAATCTTTGTCCCACGAACTCCTCCGGTTCGGCACCGGATTATTTCCGCTCGGCTGCTCACCGATCCAAAAGACCGTTGTCACAATATTTTTCTTCCACGGATAGCGCTCTCCTGTGGCTGAGGCATTGTGCTGAGTGCTTAAACAGCCCGCGACGATCGCTGCCAGCGCACCGATCAACAGGATCAATATTGCTTTCATCATATGCTTCCTTGTTCATAAGGAAGCGGGGGTTGATCGAGTCAAGCGCTATCCGAAAGCAAATCGCAACCAAGATCCTGCGTCTTGTCGGGAAAGTTCTCCGAGAATAAAGCTGATCGGTGTGAATCACGGCTGCAAGGTTACTGTGGAAGCAGGGTTGCAGTGTCGCAAGACAGGGCCCGGCCCTAGGGAGTATGCCATCAAGGTAGCGATTGCGAGCAAGGGTCGTACTAGGGAAGAAACCGCCTGAACGACACGAGCCTAAGGCCTCAGGAATCGTTCAGACAATCTCTTCCCATTTGTTGTTTCGAACACGGCTCGCAAATTGCGTGTGTGAAGGGGCAAATTAGGACACTACCTTAGCTGCTATCTGTGATTTGCGTTTACGATGAAGCGCGCAACGTGATTGAGACGCACGAGCACACTGGCTATTTCAAAGAGTGGTAAGTTCATTTTTTCATCGCGCCGGGCGATCTTAGCTAGAGTTGATTCAACCTGCCACCACTTGTGTCTGTCGGAGTCGCGGCTGAGCTTGTTCGCCTTAGGCTCGGTGACTTATGCGTCTCACAGTCTCGCTTCTGATCATCGCTCTGGGAGTCTCCATCGCCCAATGCGCGATGCGCGAGGACGATCCCCCAGATGAGCTATTCTCTCCCGACAAGCGATATTCTGTGAAGATGCTTCACACAGCATTACCTGGCTCGGGTCCTTATGGTTTTTTCACTTTGACGGTCCGAGCCGGAGACCGTGTTCTCTCTGAGTTCCCGACAATAGGATATTTGATTGACGCCTTCTGGAGTCCGGACGGCAGATATGTCGCCGTCGACAATCGCCGAGGAAATAGTGGCGATTACCTCTGGGTGTTCTCTTTGACTGACGGTCACGCGATCAAGAAGCCTGTTGATGCGGCTCCTGATCATTTCGCCGAGGATTACAAGCGATTCGCCCACGCCATGGTGAAACACGTGACTGCCGTGTTTCCGGAGCTAACCAACCGAGAGTTTAACAAGCTTTTTACTTTCGCTATGGGGTGGAGTGCCTCTGGTGATCTACAAGTTAAGACGAACATTGACTTCCGGAATCTACCCGATCAAATCGTTGCCGTTTGGAACACTTACAAGATTGTGAACAACAAACTCGTTCTGCTGAATGAAAAAATCGAGAAAGCCCCCTGGCCACCCCCCCGACAGATCCTGAACCTCAACAATCCTAACCGAGCGCTGCAGCCAACGGCTCCACAGCGCCACGTATTCCGTGCGCATTTATGAAATTCGACCGCGCAGCAACAAACGCGGCCTCGATCTAATCTCTGATGTGCTGCCATTACGTGCGCTGTGGTATGCCGGGCCAAATGCAGTCGCAAATGCAATCGGCCATGCGAAGCATCGCAGCCGCTCACATGATGCTGTGATTCGCGTTTACGATGAAGCGGGCAACGTGATCGAAACGCACGAGCACGCGGGAGAGTTCAAAGGGGATTTTGTGACGCGGCTAGGGAAGCGGCACGCGCGGGCCTGAATCCGGTTACTTGCCTAATCAATTCGCGGGCTTCGTCTGCGATTCTGTTCGCGTCGTCGATACAATTCTTGCTAATGTTGAATTTCACTTTTACCGTAAAAACTATGGCCGACGTCGCAAACAAATACGCCGAAAACGTAGCGGGGGCATTCTACGTCGATGATCAATGCATCGATTGCGATTTGTGTCGCGAAACGGCACCGGCCAGTTTCAAACGCAACGACGACGGGGGTCATACCTACGTTTACAAACAACCAGAGACCCCTGAGGAGGAAGCGCTCTGCAAAGAGGCGATGGAAGGTTGCCCGGTCGAAGCGATTGGCAACGACGGCGCAATCATACTCGCGCCTCTTCGCGCGTAGTTTTTGAAAAATGGCGGCCCGGAAAAGGGAAGGTCGCGCCCAGAAAGAAAAGCGCGGCCCTTCGGTACCGGAAGCGGGCAGCCTGATCGAGACGCACGAGTAGGCGGGCGAGTTCAAGGAGTGGTGACTTTTTTCCTCCCAAATCCCCGGTCAGCACGTGCAATGCAGGATGGCGTACG
>WNGC01001893.1_pt1 | contig 12776 bp, 15 predicted proteins | sample 5400051 | NCBI WGS metagenome assembly WNGC01 (sample SAMN13153368, study PRJNA577476) | soil metagenome | isolation source: 20 cm soil or saprolite under grassland replicate 2 | place: USA:California | collected 2016-06-15 | reverse complement strand
CGCGCGCCTCTTATGCGCCGCTAGGGCCGTTGGCCAGCCGGCGTGTACTGCTCGGCGTGCATGAATCGGCGCAACTCGGAGAACTGCACGGTCGCGTCGCTCCAAGACTTGTGGAGCACCGCCTGCGTGGCTGCCTCGAGTTCCCGTTGGAAAGTGCCCTCCGCGGCCGACGGTGTTGCGACCTCCACAATGACGACATTCGTGTACTCCCCGGAGCCGGCGGTCTTGGTGAGCAACAGATACGACACCACCGCCTTGCGCTTCACCAACTCGTCGAATACCGGAGTCACGACACTGACGAGCGCCGAATCGTATGCCTTCTCCTCGCCGGGCCGGACCTGATAGAAATTGACGTGATAGACGTGGCCTCGTCTCGCTTGACCGACGAGCGGGGCGGCGAGCGCAAGGAGGCCGACGAGACTGGGAAGCGTGCGGCGCGCAGAGCGCAAGCCGTGCACCTGCACGATGGTCGTATCCGATGACATGTTCGGCTCCGAGGCGATAGGTGATGCAGGGGCTGCGGGGCGGATGTCAGGACGGTGCCTAGGATAACCGCTGTGTGGCGCCGGACAGGAGTATAAGACTCGGAGAGCGCTAGTGGTATAGGCGATTGAGACGCTCTGGAGTAGGCCACTAGATTATTTCGAGTCCTCGATGGACGCGCATGTGAGTCCAACGTATTCAAGCAGCCTACGGGCATGACCCCCGCGCAATTCCGCTCCGCTGCAAGCGCGCGCAATTCCCGTACAAATTCGCACCGGGCATCCTAGACCTGCACAGCCACTCCGCATACGCTTGCGCCGCCTAGGCACACCCGTGTGCCTTCTTGTCGAGTCGGCCGGGGGCCACCAAGGTTCTGCAGCGTTTCGCAGCTCTGTTTCTCGTGGACATGTATCCTGATGTACCCGCAGTTGCGCCAAGCTGTCCGGAGGAATGCGCGTGTCGTCGCAGTGGCTTGCCCGGCTGGTAGTGGTCCCAACGGCGGCCGTAGTGGTCGCGATGTTCGCGGTCATGTGGCGCGAACGAAGCTCGACGCGCACCGCGTTCGTTGCAGTCATCGCAGGAGCGGTGCTCGCCGCCTGGGCTGCGCTAACAGTGGTGCTGGCCTTACGGGGCTTCTATATGCCGCCGGACACGCGCAGCCCTCCGCCTGTCGGTATCCAGTTGGCAATCGCGTTGGCGGGGCTTGCGCTGTTTCTGGCGATATCCCCGTCGCTGCGCAGCCTGCTCACGAACCAGAAGAACCTGATCCGACTCAACGTGTGGCGCCTCGTGGGCGCCGTGTTCTTGGTCCTGATGTTCGCTGGACAGATGCCGGCGCTTTGGGCGCTCCCATCTGGCATCGGCGATGTAATCGTCGGCCTGGCCGCCTTCAGCGTAGCTAATCGACTGGACCGTCCCGGCGGTCGAAGGCTCGCGATCATCTTCAATCTCTTCGGTCTGGCAGACCTGGTGGTAGCCATCGGGCTCGGCATCACGACGAACACCGGGCCAATGCAGGTCTTCCACACGACCCCGACGTCCGAGTTGGCCACGCAGTTCCCGCTCGCTCTCGTGCCGACGTTCCTGGTGCCGCTCGCATTCGTCCTGCACTTCGTCTCACTCTGGCAGCTGTTTGGTCTCACGTGGGTGCGCGAAGTCGGCGTGCGCGAAGCGGAAGCAAGCGGGTAGGTCCCTGTGACGGCGCGGCCGACGGCCCTGATCACGGGAGCATCGAGCGGCATCGGCGCGGAGCTGGCGCGATTGTTCGCCGGGGACGCGTATGATCTCGTGTTAGTCGCGCGCAGCGCACGGCCCCTGGAGGACCTCAGTGCCGAGCTGCGGGAGCGCCATGGCGTAAGCGTTCGGGTGCTCGCCCGGGATTTGTCGGAGCCCACGAGTGCCGCGCACCTGTGGGACGAGCTGATGGCCGCTCGAGTGCAGGTCGATGTTCTCGTCAACAATGCCGGTGTCGGACTCTACGGCCCTGTATGGGAGCAGGACGCCGATGCGCTCGACCGAATGGTGCGGCTGAACGTGTCTGTCGTGACGACCCTGACCCGTCTCGCGCTCCCGGGCATGGTGAGTCGCCAGAGCGGCAAGATTCTCAACCTCGCGTCAGTAGTTGGCTACCAACCGGCTGGCCCTGGGATGGCCGCGTATTACGCGACCAAGGCGTATGTCCTCTCTTTGTCGAAAGGCCTCGCGCTCGAACTCAAGGGCAGCGGCGTGACTGTCACAGCCTTGAGTCCGGGCGTAACGGCGTCGTCGTTCGAAGCACGCTCAGGGGCAAGCGGGACGCGACTCTATCGGTGGGTCCCCGCGATGAGCGCGAAGGCGGTCGCCCTCGCGGGGTACCGCGGCATGATGCGGAAGAAGACGGTAGTGATACCAGGAATAATCGCCAAGCTCTTTTCTCTGGCCGGTGAGCTCCCGCCTCGCGGCATCGCACTCGAAGTCAACCGCTGGCTGCTGAAGCGGGCGGGAAGTCACGGTTCTTCTAACTCGTGAAGTTTGAACCCAGGAATCGGTTCGTTTTCCGGGAGCGGTCCGGCGATACTGCCATCATCAAGATGACAACGTACGCGCTCAGAGTGCTCTGATGTGCGGTTTCTTGCCTGCATGCGGTCGCGGCTGAGGAGCCGGGTCCGTGGCAACGCTGACTCCCCATCCCCACAGGGCACTGAGGACCGAACGTAGAGAGTCCCCGAGCGGCGACAACCGATACTCAATCTCCGACGGCGGGCCGCGCTTCCGCACCGTTCGCGTTACCAGCCCCGCTCGTTCGAGCTCTCGTAAACGCAGCGTCAACACCCGGGCCGACAGCTCGGGGATCGACCGGCGCAGCATTCCGAAGCGCGAATCCCCCTCTTTGATTCGAGCGAGGATAACGGTCTTCCACTTGCCGCCGAGGACGCTGAGAGTGACTTCGACCGGACAACCGTACGAGCGGCCGTCGAACTGAATCATTCTTTCCGCCCGTGAGCAGGGGTTTTGTAGTTACGCATCAGTAACGTCTTGAAGGCCAGGTCGCCTCTGGTGAGGGTTGGCAGGCAGACAGCTTCGTCGACACACAACGTTACCTCGCAAGATTGAGGCCCTCAACACGGAGGAAGGGTTTTATGGATGCGACGAGCGAGCCTTCCTTGTTTAAGTGGGCCGGCGGGATGCCGGCCTTCGAGCGGCTGACTGCGGTCTTCTATGCACGAGTGCGTCAGGATCCGATCCTGTCACCGCTGTTCGCGCATGCGTCGCCCGGGCATCCCGCGCACGTGGCGGCGTTCATCGCTGAGGTATTCGGCGGCCCCAGCGCCTACACGCCTCGGGGTGGGCACCCAGAGATGGTCCGCCGCCATCTGGGTCGCGCCTTGACCGAGGTACAGCGACGTCGGTGGGCCACGCTCCTCGCCGAATGCGCTGACGAGGCCGGCCTGCCGACAGACCCCGAATTCCGCTCAGCCTTCGTCGCCTACATCGAGTGGGGATCACGCCTCGCCGTGATCAACTCGCAACCGGGCGCGACACTCGACGGCACCGCCGTCATGCCGCGCTGGGGGTGGGGCGTACCGGGCGGGCCCCCCTCTCAGTGAAATCGCTGCTCGGCGTTCCCGGCGCAGGGCGTGTGGTCAAACTGCTCTCGGACAAATGGGCGATCCCGCTTTTCGCTCTTCTTCAAGGGGGTGCGAAGCGACACGCGGAACTGCGGCGCGGCCTACCCGGGGTGTCGCAACGGATGCTCACGAAGACGCTGCGATCGTTGGAGCGTCGCGGGCTCGTCGTACGCCGCGTTCATGAACTGACCCCCCCTCGGGTCGAGTACAGCCTCACCCCTCTTGCTCGTTCGCTGATGCGGGCGATGGCCCCGGTCTGCCGTTGGATCGAGCGGTATGGAATCGAGCTCGAGCCCTTTGAAAAGACCTTGACTTAGCGGCAGGATCGATCGATGCCGGGCACACGCGTGTGCCGTCTTGTCGGCCTGGTCGCGCGCAACCTAGACTGCGCGCGGTTTCAGGCGGTCGGTAACGGTTGCCGAGCGTCGCGACCACGTGAAGAAACTGGTCGAGCGCCTGGCCGCCATACGGTCCTAGGAGGCTCCAATGGGACAGGTCGTCGCGGTGGAGTATCTGACACTCGACGGGGTGGCCCAAGACCCCGGCCCTTCCGGAGACTTCGAGCACCGCGGCTGGACGGTTCCGTACTGGAATGACGAGCTCTTGAAGTACCAGTCCGATCTGCTCTTTGCGAGCGACGCGCTGCTGCTCGGGCGGGTGACCTACGAGGAATTTGTCGCTGCGTGGCCGTTGCGGTCGGGCGACCCCTTCACCGACAGAATGAACAGTCTGCGGAAGTTTGTTGCGTCAAAGACCTTGAAAGGGCCTCTCCAGTGGAACGCCACGCTGCTCAAGGGAGATGTCGCCGATGAGGTCGCGAAGCTGAAGAAGCAGTCAGGCCAGAATCTCCTGATCTACGGCAGCGCCGCGCTCGTCAACGCGCTGATGCCGCGCAACTTGATCGATGTCTACCGGCTCATGGTGTATCCGCTGGTCTTGGGAAGCGGAGAGCGATTCTTCAAAGACAGCGGAGGCAGGACCACATTGGCATTGAGCGACGCCAAGACGACTACTACCGGCGTCGCGGTACTGACCTACGTACCAGCGGCAAGGAACGCGAAGGGTGCACGATGAGATACTTGGTAGTACTCACACTTGCTCTCGCTCTGCCGCCCCGCGGCAACGTCAGCACAACAGTCGAACACTCCCCGTGATGGTCAACACAACTTCGACTTCGAGATCGGCAGTTGGAAGGGCGAGCGATCTGAAGAGGGGCTAATGATCTTGGTCACGAGATAGTTTCTCCTGCTCGGCCAAACATCAGTGGCGGCGCAGAAGCATGTGATGCGCGTGCGCACCAGGGCGTCGCACGTGTGGCCGAGGAAATCTAGCGGTGGACACTGCAACCTCGAGTCACGCAGCACCAGCTCGCGAGCGGATGTCGGCGAGAAACCGCTCGCGGTGCTCTGTCATCTCCCGTATCGTCGCGGGTGGCGCCACAGTCTGGTAGTGACGCGCACCCCACACAATCATCTCGACAAGCACGGGCGCGAGGGCGAGCCCCTTTGTCGTAAGCCGATAGACCAGCCGCCGCGCGTCAGCAGCATCGCGCCCCTTCCCGATGACGCCTTCCGCCTCGAGGCGCTGCAGGCGGTTCGCCAGCACGTTGGTGGCAATCCCTTCCCCCCCGGCGAGGAAGTCCTTGTACGTGGTGCGGCCCTTGAACATTAGGTCGCGTACAATGAGGAGCGACCAGCGGTCGCCCAGGACCTCAAGTGTTGCGTTCAGCGGGCAGTCGGACCGCCGCTCGGCTACGACCCTTTTCTTCATGGCGGAAGCCTAATTCCATTGACTTGCGGTTGGCAAGCGAACTCATAAATTGCTTGCACAACGCAAGCTATCGCGAGGGACCATGAGGAAACACGTCTTGGCGGTGCTCGTCTACGTCGTTGCCACCTTCGCGACGCAGGCTGTGTCGCACTTCGGCGTCAACGCGGCACACTACGCCGCAATCACCTATCTGCGGCCGCAACCTGTTTTCGCCCTTGGCATCCTCTCTATGCTGATCCAAGGCAGTATCATGGCGTATCTGTACGCGCACGTGCCGGGGGCCGGACGGTCGATCGGCCATGCGGTCGTCTTCGCTTGGCTTGTCGGCGGCATTCTGGTGAGCTACGAGGCGCTCGCCGAGGCGGCGAAGTATACCGTGCCAGGGGTAGGGTCGTGGATCGCGGTCGAGCTAGGGGCCGGCGTCGTACAGTTCACGCTCTATGGGGCGCTGCTGGGTTGGGTGCATCGCGCGCGTGTGCCGCAGACCGGGTAAGCGCCTATCTGTAGGACAGAGAGAAGGAGTCGGACGTCGGTTGCTTATTACGGTGTCACCGATGACACGTATCGGATGCTTTCGTCCAGAAGTTGTCGTAATCGGCGCTCGTCTCGGAGCAGTCGCTCGGGAAGAACAGCGTATTCTTTCTTAATATGCCCCTTCGCAAAATACTTTAAGTGTTTGACATCTTTCTCTTGTAGAAGTCAAACGCCATATGCTCGATTTCGATCCAAGGAAGCCCGTTCGGCCAGCGTTCGTACATAGCAACGGCGGGTGGTCGCAGGCGCTCAGCCCCCACACGCCCCCTTGTAGGCACCCTCGAAGATCATGACCCACGCTTGACGGTAGCCGCCTTGGACCATCTTGGCGACGTCGCCGAGCGCCTCCCAGTTGCTCTGCTTGAGCTCGACGCGGGTCCGGTCGTCGCCCAGTGCGGTGAAGCGGACCTCGACCGTGCTGAAGCCCGGGTTCTTTTCGGTCGGGTGCGGGATGTGGAAGTCCATGCTCAGGTAGTCGTAGGGGTCGTAGGTCTTGATCGTGCCCCACAGTTGCTCGTGGCCGTCGGAGCCGACCTCGACGATCCGCCCTCCCTCCCTCGCGTCGACGCGCAGCGCCTTCACGGTGTGGCCGCGCATCACCGAGGTTGCGAACTTGTCCGTGGGCCACCAGCTCCCCATGTCCACGAACACGGTGAACGCCTTCTCCTGGTTGCAGGGGACCTCGATGGTCTTCACGAGGGGCTCGAGCATGTCGTTCCTCCTAGGGCTCGTCCTTCATGCGTCGCGCGATCTCGGCGCTGTACGCGTCGAGGACATCGGACCAGAACCGCTCCAGGTACCGCCGCAGCTCGTCCAGACCGTCGCGCCGCACCGAGTACACGCGGCGGTTGCCGCGCGGCTCGACGCGCACGAGGTTCGCCTTCTCGAGCACCTTCAGGTGCTGCGACACGGCGGGCCGGCTCACTGGCTGGCCTTCCGCCAACTCACCCACCGTTTTGGGCTGCTCACGCAACGCCTCGAGGATGTGCCGGCGGGTGGGGTCTGCCAGTGCGGTAAACACTTCTGCGTAAGCCATTACTTACGGTAAGTGATCACTTACAGTATGTCAAGCCGTGGGGCGATTGACAAGAACGCTCGTTGACTTTACCATGCAAAGTAGTTTGCAATGTGGAACTTGGCCACGGAGGTCTGATGAACGTCTCCCTCGCCGCCAGTGCCTCGGTAGCATCTGATGTCTGAAACCTGGCTAGCCCGTCGGATACTCAGAGGCTTCGCGGGATTGGCGTTGTTGGGTGTTCTCGGGCTCGGGGTGTTGTTGGGGTCGCTCTGGCTGGAGCGCAGGTTCGAGCTCACGCTCCCGACGCCCACGGGGTCATTCGCAGTTGGCCGCGCGGTCTATGATTGGACCGACGACGCGAACCTGGACACGTTGGCGGCGAAGCGCGAGCTCCTTGTCTGGATCTGGTACCCGTCGACAGCTGGGCAATCGAGTGCGATGGACGACTACGTACCCGCTCAGATGCGGGCAGCGGCCGGGCCCCTTGGGGGCGGCCCGCTGCGATTTCTGACGCGAGATCTGTCGAAGGTCCATGGGCACAGCACACGAAACTCCGATGTGTCAGCGCAACAGCGGTCGTACCCCGTGGTGATCATGAGAGCGGGAGCTTCTGCCGGGGTGCTCAATTACACCACACTCGCCGAGGATCTGGCCAGTCACGGGTACGTCGTGGTGGGCTTCGATGCCCCCTATCGCACGAGTGTCGTCGTTTTCCCTGACGGCCGAGTGATGACCAGGACGCCGGAAAATGATCCCGAACTGGTTTTTGGCCGCCCGGATTCAGCCCGTCGTATCAACAAATTGATGGCTGCGTGGACCGGCGACATCGCGTTCGTACTCGATCGGTTGCAACGGTTGAACGCATCGGACTCATCCGGCAAGTTCACGGGACGGCTCGACATGATGCGAGTGGGAGTATTCGGCCACTCATTAGGTGGGGCACAAGCCGCGCAATTTTGCCAGGAAGATTCCAGGTGCAAGGCAGGGATCGATGTGGACGGAGCTCCATTGGGGAGCGTCATTCAGTCAGGCATCCGTCAGCCGTTCATGTTCCTCCTCAGCGACCAGATTCATTCGTCCGATCCGGAGGCGCGGAAGGTCCGAGCCGACATCCAATCGATTTATGATCGTCTGCCTGTGAATGGACGGCTACGCATCGCCATCCGTGGCGCGAACCATTTCCTCTTCAGCGACGACGGAGCCCTGTTGAAGAGCCATATCGTGCTGCGGATGCTCCGCATGTTCGGTGTTGTCGGTATCGACGGACGTCGCCAGCTTGCCGTTACGACGTATTGCGTGCACAGCTTTTTCGACGCGTACCTTAAGGGAGCAAGGGTGTCGCGGTTCAACGTTTCCCCTCGGCTCTACCCCGAAATCGAAGTTCTCGAGTGACGCATCGTCTCCAGCCCTCGGTGAATCACCCGCAGTTGTTTCCGGATCGAAGCCCGATCAGGTAGGTGACATGTCCCGGCGTTACCCCAATACCGACACGACCAACCTCCCACTCGTAATCGGTTCCTCCAACACTTCGCGCTAGACACGTCAGCTCTGGAACGGTGTACGCGCGAAGCTGGGATACCAGTCCATCCCACCAGCACACGAACGGTACGAGCGGCAACACATACGTCCAGAACAGCCGGCTCCACCGAAAGGGTCGCATGAAGGGCGTCGCCAGCGCCACATACAGCGGAGTTAGAAGAAGCAGAATTGTGGTTACCAGGGATCGTTCTGGGATTTCGAAAACCGCGATCGGCTGCCCCGCCTGGACGGCGCATCGCAAGACTGCACGTCCATCTTCCGGCCTGAAATGATGAAAGGAGTTGAACACGGTGCGCAATCCGGTCAGCTCCGGCGGTACCGCACGCGCATCAATGGGTTCGGAGATAAAGGTGACTTCGGACGGGTGCAGAGCGGCGACGCGACGAAAGGCCGGCAGATTGGGATACTTGTCGGTCAAGGTGAAGCGAGCGTTCATGCCCGCGGCGGCTAGCGCTTGAAACAGGTCAACAATTGGTCCTCCTCCGCCAGAACAGAGATCAAGTACCTGCGTCATAGCCGATCGTTCGAGGGCGCGGCGCAACAGCGGGGCGACCGGCTGATGAAGCTTGAACGTGGTTTCGATGAACTGCAGGTAGTCGGTCGCAAGGTTCCGAATGACATGCGGAAACCAGTCGAGATCTTCCAGCTCGAACAAATGGAGGCGAGGCAGAAAGCCCATGCCGAACTCCGGACGAAACCGATTACAGCTGCGGGCGCTTTCGTCGGGGACATGGTGGTCCGCTGCTCGTTGAAAACCGCGCCAGCTTTGGCTGAATCTCGTGCCTCCAGACATGCATGGACGCGGCATATTGGCCATCCGATTCTGACTGTCGCGCATAGGCGTCCTCGTGTCAATACGATTAAGTGGCGATCGCCAACACACCCACCCGCCAGCGACGCCTTCGCGCGCGTGCGACTGCACACATTGCCTATCTAATTCTGACGACGTTGTGCCTCGCGTTCAGGCACGTCGACTGCAACACTGGTAAGGCCGGTTTTCACGGCCCGTATGCGCTAACCCAGGTGACTCTCGGAAGGCGCTATGGTCGGGTGCCGCCCCGCCCACGTCGCCTCGAGGCCAACGCACCTCATGCGGCGGCTCGGTCGGTTTGTCGCATTCGACTCCCGAGCATTTACGGCGAAATCATACCGATCGTCTGCAGCCATGTTTCCACGAGGTGAGGCCAACGCGTGATGGGCGATTCTGTCGGTCGCAGCGCAAACGCATGCCCACCCTTGACGTACAAGTGCATCTCCGCGGGAACGCCGGCCTTCCGGAGCGCCGAATAGTAGACGAGCGAGTTCTCTACCGGATCTACGGGATCGTCCTCCGCCTGAAGCAGGAACGTGGGCGGCGTCCGGCTGGTGACCTGAATGTCGGGGTTCAGCGCGAAGTCGTTCTCGCGGACGGCGAGATGTCCGGGATACAGAGCCACCGCGAAATCCGGGCGGCAACTCTCGTTGTCGGCGGCATCCACAGCCGGGTAGAGACGCTTCTCGAAATGGGTGCTCGTCGCGGCGACCAAGTGCCCACCCGCCGAAAAGCCCAGCACTCCGATCTTCCGCGGATCGATCTTCCACTGCGCAGCCTGGAGGCGTACCAGGCCCACCGTCCTCTGCGCGTCTTCCAACGCCGTCAGGCAATCCTGATATGGTCCGACCTTCACGCATGGCACACGGTATTTCAGCAGCACACACGTGATGCCCTTGGACGTCAACCAATCACAGACTTCCGTGCCTTCAAGGTCGATGGCCAGAATGTTGTAGCCCCCGCCGGGGAAGACGACGATCGCAGCGCCCGTGTTGCTTCCTTTTGGCGAATAGACGGTCATCGTCGGTTGGGAGACGCGGTCGACATAGACCCACGGTCTGCCGGCAACCAGCCTGTTGTTACCAGCGCCATCAACAACTGTCCCGGCGACCTCCGGCCCGTCGAGTCGCCGCGCGTCAGGGACGACACCCGGCCATATCGGCACTTGCGTGTGTCCTGGCGACGGCTGCCAGGCAGGTGCCTGCGCGCTCAGACCGCGAAACGCGCATACGACACAGAACGCGATGATTGATGGTTTCATCAGAATACGCGCATTTCTTCCAAGGGATCTCTCACGCCCGCTCTCCTTGCGCGTCGAACGACTTCGTGCCGTTCCAAGGGCCTCACGGCCGCCCAGCCGGCACCGGGTCGCTCCGGCCCTTCTGCTGATGTGGTGGTGAACGGTCGCTAGGACTCCGGAGGACTCAGGAAAGCTAAGGTCGCTCCCTACGGTGCGTTCTTCAGGCCTCCCGCAACCGGCAGTGAGAGCCGAGCCTCGCACCCCCGCCCGTCCGCCCGGTTGGCGAGTGTGAGCGTCCCCCCGTGCGCCTCGGCGATCTGGCGCGAGAGCGCCAAGCCGATCCCCGACCCCTCCGCCTTGGTCGTGTAGAACGGCACGAACAGGTTGACCGTGTCCGCGAGGCCGGGGCCATCATCTCTCACCCACACGTCCAGCCGGCCGTTGCGCGCCGCCCACTCGACGTCGACGTGGCCGCCCGACTCGACGGTCGCGTCGACGGCATTGCGAACCAGATTGATCAACAGCTGGTCCAGCTGCCCGCCATCCGCCTCGATCGTCACGTCGGGACCGGGGCAGACGGTTACGGCTACGCGCGTCTCAAGGGCCGCGACCCGCTGCACCCACTCGGCGACCGACACGGCTTCGAGACGGGGAGGGGGCAGGCGCGCCAGCCGCGCATACGCGGCCATCAGCCGGCTGAGCGATTCGGCGCGGCCGCCGATCACCCCCAACCCCTTGCCCAGGTCCTCGCGCCAGTCCGGGGGCACCGGGTCCCGGCGCACCAGGTCCACGAGGCTCTGCGCGATCGACTTGATCGGGGCGAGCGAGTTGTTGAGCTCGTGGCTCAGCACGCGGATGAGGCGCTGCCACGCCTGGCGCTCCTCCTCGCTCAGCGCGCGGCTCACATCGGCGAGCACGAGGAGCTGGTGGGGGAGCCCGCCCTGGCGAAACGTGCCACGCCGCAGCTCCCAGCGCCCCCCGCCGGGCCGTCCGGGGAACGCCACCTCGATCACGCGGGGCGCGTCGCCCGCCAGGCTCTCGGCGAGCCCGAGCTCCGCCGCATCTTTGCCGAGCAGCTGCTCGGGCGGCCGGCCCAGCAGCGCCGCCCCGCCGCGGTTCACGAGCCGCAGCGCCCGCGCTTCGTCGAACGCGAACACCGCCACGTCGATCTCTTCCATCACCCGGCGCAACAGGGCGGTCGCCTCCAGGGCGCCGAGGCGCTGGGCGCGCAGGTCCTCGCCGAGCGTGTTCAACTCGAGCAGGAGCAGGCCGAGCGCGTCGTCCGGGTCCGAGCCGCGAGCCCGCAGCGAGAAGTCGCCTTCCCGCAGCGCCGCCAGCATGTTCGAGATGGTCTGCAGCGGCCGCACGACGCGCTCGCGCACGACCCCGACGAACGCCAGCCACACCACCACCGTGAGGATGGTCAGGGTCCACTGTGTGCGCGCCGCGAAGTCGCCGCTCCAGAGCAGCACCAGGGCGAGGATGACGGCGGGGAGCCCTGTGAGGAGGGCCAGCGTGAAGATGCGGCGCTCGTAGCGCGGCTTGCGTTTACGGCGTCGCTCAGAGCCCATAGCGCTTGATCCGGCGGTACAGCGCGCTGCGGGAGAGGCCGAGCGCTTTCGCCGCGTCGCTCACGTTGCCGCCGGCGCGCGCCAGCGCCTTCTGAATGAGCACCCGCTCCACTTCCTCGAGGCTCATCTGATCGAGCGGCGTGGCGCCATCCGCCCCCGCCCCGGGCCCGAGTCCCAGGTCGCGGGTTCGAATCAGGTTTTCCTCGGCCATCAACACCGATCGCTCGATCGTGTGGTCGAGCTCGCGCACGTTGCCGGGCCAGGGATGCGCCCGCAGGGCCTGCATCGCGTCCGCCGCGAAGCCGGTGATCTGCTTGCGATAGCGCGCGGCGTGGCGGCGCCCGAAATGTCCGGCGAGCAGCGGGATGTCCTCGCGCCGCTCGCGCAGCGGTGGCAGGCGGAGTTCGACGGTATTGAGGCGAAACAGCAGGTCCTGGCGAAACCTCCCGGCCGTCGTTTCCGCTGGGATGTCCGCGTTCGTGGCCGAGATGACGCGCACGGTCACGCGCTGCGTCTTGGAGGAGCCGACGCGCTCGAACTCGCCCGTCTCGAGCACGCGCAACAGCTTCGCCTGCTGCGGCAGCGGCAGGTTCGCGATCTCGTCGAGAAACAGCGTCCCGCCCTCGGCGAGCTCGAACCGCCCGACGCGATCGACCTTCGCGTCAGTGAAGGCGCCCTTCACGTGCCCGAACAGCTCGCTCTC
>WNGC01002741.1_pt1 | contig 12780 bp, 14 predicted proteins | sample 5400051 | NCBI WGS metagenome assembly WNGC01 (sample SAMN13153368, study PRJNA577476) | soil metagenome | isolation source: 20 cm soil or saprolite under grassland replicate 2 | place: USA:California | collected 2016-06-15 | reverse complement strand
CGCCCAAGGAGCAGGGATTGAAGGCGCTGGTGCGCGGCTTAAAAGACGAGGCCGAGATGGAAGCCATCGCCGACGCGCTGGAGAAGACGCGCTGGTGCCGCAAGGATGCTGCAAAGATGCTGGGGATCAGTTACAAGGCTCTGCTCTACAAGATGCGGCAATTCAATTTGGATACGCCGCGAACGCGGAAAGCAGCTTCAACAACAGCGGTAGAGGAACCAGTCTCGGCGCTAGGGACGCGGCGCGACTAGCGCTACCAGCCTTTGCCGTTTTTCGCCCCGGGGCACGGCAGGAAAAAAGCATCTTGGGAAGTGTTTTGGGGCGATCGTCCCGCTCGTGCGGTAGAAATCAAGCTTCAGATCTCGATAGTTGACTGATTCTTGCGCTGAAACAAATGTTGCACGAAGGGCTGGAGTAGTCGTATACACTATGGATCAAGCTGAATCCAGGCCGAGTCAATCCGAGGAAATATTCGTTAGCGCAAGTCTCATTGCAGGACGTTGCGAACGTCAATGAACTATTGGCCTTGCGTCGCTGGTTCGATGCGGGAAATGGCGCGCGCGCATCGATTTTTCTTGCCGGATTGAGGTGTGGCAGGGTCTGCGTAAATCGAGTCACAGGGACTCCTCGACGGAAACGCGGGTAAGCCAAGATACCCGCGACGGGAATGGGAGGATGGGTGATGACGGAACGCCGTTCAACTCGAAGATATGACTTATCCTTACCGATCATCGTTCGCGTGCCCGCCGAACGGGCGCTAGATTCGCAGCAGGGTAAGACCCGCGATATCTCCACACGCGGCCTTTATTTTGTAGTGGATCAGAACTTGGAATCCGGCTCACTGCTGGACCTCACGATGACGCTTCCCGCGGAGATAACGCGCGGTTCGGAGGTTTTTGTCCGAGCCATGGGCAAAGTGGTGCGTGTCGAGCGCCGAATGGAAGACGGCAGTGCACGGATGGGGGTGGCCGCGGTGATTGAACGGTACGACATTGTACGCGGGGAACCCGCGCGAGCCTGACCGCGTTTCCTAGGCCGGCGCATAGCCCATCCGGCCGAACGGTTTGCCAGGGTCTCTCCTCTATTTTCTCGTCCAACGTTTTTTCCCGAGCGGGAATATTCTGGAAATCATCTTGTTGCAATCAAGGCCGGGTTAGGCCTACTATCTGGCCAGAATGTCCCGCGGAGGGTCCAGTGAAGGTGTCGGATCTCATCGGGTCCCGCAAGGAAATTTTCTCCATCACCGAAGAGACGAGTGTGCACCAAGCCGCGCAATATTTGCGCGAGAAACAGGTGCGCTCCGTCGGGGTAATGAATGCAAGCGGCAAGCTTACCGGCGTGGTCTCCCAGAGTGACGTATCCGACAAGGTCGCCGCAGAGAACAAGTGTCCCGCCTGGATGAAGACCTCGGACATCATGACGCGCGAACTCGTCGCGGTGACGGCCGAAAAAACGCTCGACGACTGCTTGCGGCTGATGGAGCAGAACGGCATCTTTCACTTGATCGTGCTGGATGAACGGGGAGAGTTCCGGGGGATGCTGTCGATCAGCGACATTTTGCGAGTGGTAGCGTCAGACGAAAAAGCGCGCGCAGACCTGTTGGAAGCGTTCATATTTCCGCAGAGATAGCTTCACGGCAACAATTTGTTGACACGTGAGCTCTACCTGATTCCTTGCAAGTTCCTAACAGGGAATAGTTTGTCTCTTTGCGCAATCATTTTTCGCACTCCCCAGGGATCTCGTTGCGGAGATGATCGCCTTCCTCGACAAAGAGGCCAACATTCCTCTCATTCAATAAGATACGTGTATTCAAGCACATACAAGGGAGACTGAGCTGGTCTCAAGTTCTTCTCCTTAGAAGAATGGGGAGTTCCAGTTTGGTTCTATGTGTGCAATGGGGAAAGGAGGGATGTTCCCACCTGAGACACGAAGGGATCAAGATGGCTGTTTCCGAGAATGCAAACGGTGGATTAGCTCCGAGGGCAGGTGCGCTGCCTCCTGAAGAGATTATCTTTGGCCGCTCCGTGGCGATGATCTCTATTCGGCAAAAAGTGCATAAGGTGCTGGCAACCGACGTCCCGATCCTGATTCAAGGAGAGAACGGAACAGGAAAGGGACTGCTCGCGCAGTACATTCACTCGCGTTCGGCATTGTGCTCCGGTGCGTTTGTAAAAGTGAACTGTGCAGCAATCCCAGGAGCTCTTCTCGAGAGTGAATTGTTCGGCTACGAAAAGGGATCATTCACGGATGCGCATACATCAAAGCCAGGCTACGTGGAAATGGCGCACCGAGGAACACTCTTTCTCGATGAGATCGCGGATCTGGATTTGAGCCTGCAAGCCAAAGTCTTGCAATTCCTTCAAGATGGACATTTTAGCCGAATCGGAGATAAGCAAGAAAGACGGGCCGAAACACGCGTCATCTGCGCCACCAATCGAGATCTACGGACCGAGATCGAGGCCGGGCGCTTCCGGCGGGATTTGTTTTACCGGATCAACGTAATCAGCATCAATTTGCCGAGCCTGCGCGAGCGGCGTGAAGACGTCGCGCTGCTGGCGGACTACTTCCTGGGGCAATTGAACGCGCGCTTCGAGCGCGATACGCCGACTTTTTCTGAAGAAAACCTCGAGAGCCTATCGTGCCGGGAATGGCGAGGAAACATTCGCGAACTCGAGAATGTGGTTGCACGGTACGCGATTTTTGGTTCGCTCGATACTGCTGAGGGGGAGCGGCTGCCGAGGCCTTCCTTCGGAACTCCATTCCGCGTGGCTCTTGACGGCACCATCCCGCTGAAGCGAATTGCCAAGCAAGCGGTTCGCGAGATGGAAGGGAACCTGATACTCAATGCGCTGCGTGAAAACAAATGGAACCGCCGAAAGGCGGCGCTAGCGCTGAACATCAGCTACCGGGCGCTGATTTACAAGATTCGGGAGGCGGGGCTTTCACCAAGAAACAGCCGCAAGGCGCGTCAAGGACAAGTCCCGCACGACAAGGCAGAAGGTCTGTAGTAGGAAAATGGATGGAGGCAGGATTCTCTGAAGGAGAGATGGTCGGGGATCGCCGCTGCCTCTAATCGTGACGGATTATTGTTCTGATGATTAGGGCAGTCCCCTTTGCCACTTTCGATTATTTCCACAAGAATCCGGAGGGCAACGGGTCAGATGCATTCTTAGGAAATCGGGACATCTTAATTTTTGGCATCCTCAGGTCAACCCTGCAATGCGCCGTGCTGAGCTCAGCCAAGAGGGCCTTATCCCCGGCCTAAAACGCCGAGGCTTTGCGGCCCAATTGGTAAATAGGTCAGGGATCAAGGGGAAATTGTGATAGTCGGCGGGACATTTTGGGTACGGCTTTGCCTTAGCTCCACACGAGTCTTGCACAGAAGGCAGTAAAGTGCCGTTCGACAATCAGTAACGCCTCAAGAATGAACAAGATACATGGTCCTTCAACTTGGCTGTCGTTCGCAATAGTGGAGTAGTGCTTGCTTGTTACACCTTGTATGAAATTTTTTGACCGGGCGGGGAATCATTTGGAGGAAGGTCTTGAACGAGCAACCGGTCTTGACCAATGCTGCCGATCCAGCGCTTAACATACAGATTCGAAAGTGCTTAGATCTCTTGCGGCGCCGCACGTCCTGGATCGTCCTCATATGCCTGGGGATTTCCGTTTGCATCGCTATGGTCGCAATGCGTCTGCCGAACGTCTATCGAGCAGAGGCCACCATTCTCGTTCCAACGCAAAAGATCAGCGAAAACCTTGAGCCGACATTGCTAGACGGGAGCATCGGCTACCGCCTCTCCACGGTCTGTCCGGAGGTGATGTCGCCGAGCCAACTCGGTCAGCTTGTGCATGAGTTGAAAATGTATCCCGAGCTGCGCGGCAAAGTTTCTACTCAAGGACTCGTTGCGAGCATGCAGGGCGCCACGGCCATCGAATTTCAGGATTCCGGACGCCAGCGTCTGAGCTTAATTCACATTGCGTGTACCGATGTCGATCCAGACCAGGCAGCGCGAGCCGCTAATCGAATCGCATCGTTTTTTATCGAGAGGAACATCAAGGCCAGAGAACAGGAGATCTACGGAGCATCCCAGTTCCTGGATACCGAACTCGGGAAGGCAAAACAACAACTCGATGCGAAAGAGCAGACTCTCCAAGACATTAAGAGCCGCAACATCATGAAACTTCCCGAGTCGAAGCAATACTACCTCAAGGCTGTGAAAGCTTTGCGGAATCAACTACGGATCAGCCAAGAGAGGCTTGACCGCGATCGCCAGACCAAGGTCGACCTGCAATCCATGGCCGGCAAAGTTGCACCCACCACTGATCTCGACGCTCCGTCTTCGGATCCCAATTCGCCCTCCCCGGCGCGCCTGCAGAAGCTTGAAGCGCAGATGAAAGAGATGCTGGTTCGCTACGGTCCAAATTATCTGGACGTCCGCAAGCTGCGCAATGAAATCAACCAGCTCAAGGTCAAAGCCGAGAGCGAAAAATCTGTGGGGGATGCGCGGGATCTTCAAGCGGACACGCCAGCACGGCAGAAGGGCAATCCCGTCGTGGAGGCGGAAGTAAATAAACTGAACCAGGATATCGAGGATCAGACCAAGGCTCAGGCGAAGCTTCAGTATCAAATTCAAAATCAGGATGGCAAGTTGCAGCAAGTGGCCGCTTTCGAGGAGCAAATTGCTGAACTCACGCGCGACTACGATTCGCTCCGAATTCACTACAGTCAGTTGCAAGAAAAGAAACTTTCTGCCCGGATGGCAGGCGAACTGGAGATGCAGAGCGCCGGCGAACGGTTTAAGATTGTGGACGCTGCGGTTCCACCCGCGAGTCCCTACGGCCCCCACAGAACCATCATGATTATTGAAGGCGTGCTCCTAGGACTGCTCTGCGGCATTGGCGGTGCCTTCCTCGTTGAGATCAGCGATGGATCCGTCAGGCACGAATGCGAAGCAGCGCAAATTTTTGGAAAGGCCGTCCTTGCAGGAATTCCCAAGATCACCAGCTCGCGGGAACGGGCTTGGGCGCGCTGGCGCATGGCCAGCTTGACGGCCGGAACCGCTGCTGTGGCCTCCGCCTTTGGCTTCGTAATCTCGAAGCTCGTCGTCTGAGATCGAAATGTACACCACTTATTACAATCTTCGCGAGGAGCCCTTCCGGCTAACGTCGGATCCCAGGTTCTTTCATCTTGCGGAACCTCACGCGGCTGCGCTGGCCACACTCGTCGAGGCGGTTATGCGCCGCAAAGGATTCCTCCTGATGACGGGCCCGATTGGAACTGGAAAGACGACGGTTGTTCACACGGCCCTGCAGATCCTCACGGAAAGAGCTGCGACCGGGCATCCAATTTCTTCGGCATTCATTCTCAATCCAACTCTCAGCCGCGAAGAATTCCTGGAGATGATCCTCACGGAATTTGAAATTCCCTGCACAGCGACGAGCAAGCCATCGCGTCTTTCGGCACTCCAACGCATGCTTCTGGAAACCCAGAGAAAGGGCGGCACATCGCTCCTGCTCGTGGACGAAGCTCATCTCCTGACTCCCGAACTTCTGGAAGAGATTCGCCTGCTGAGCAATGCGGACACTTACCAGGAGAAGCTTCTCCAAATCGTTTTGTGTGGCCAGCCGGAACTCTTGGGCATCTTGGGCAAGCCAGAACTGCGCGCGCTCCGGCAGCGAGTGGCCAGCACTTGCTCACTCCGACCACTCAGCTTTCCGGAAGTTCGCGCCTACATTTCCGAACGGCTCCATTCTGCAGGATTTCGCGGAGCAATTTCCCTATTTCCGACTCCGGTCCTCGAGGCGATATTCCGCCTTACCGAAGGCGTTCCCCGGTTGATCAACTTGCTTTGCGATGCCTGTCTGGAACTCGGCTGCAGGGCCCGTCGCCCGGTTGTCGATCTGAATATCTTGGAGGATGCTGCCACCGATCTGGGTCTGAACGAAAAGAACGTCGAGCCGGTCGCAGGGCAAACAAGTGTGGTGTCTGGAAACGGTGCAAGAGAGAAAGAGGTCGCTGGAGACACGGTCATCTGTACGGCACTGGATTTACTGGTTCAGGCCATGAAGAGGCGCCGCGCTCTTGTCCCCGAGGCAATTCAGATTCGTCCTGATATGAGCGTCAAGGAGCAGGTCGCCGTGACGGTGAATGCCAACCACGGGAAAGATCCTGACGGCGATCAGGTCATTCAATCCGCCGTCAACGTTTTGATTCAAGCGATGAGGCTGCGCGGCAGTTCCACGATGGAGTTATAAGTGAGCAAGTTTTTCAATGAAACGCAGAAAGCCCATCAGTGGGCGCAGCAAAGGCTGGTGAACCAGGATCTGGACGTCAGACAGATATTGGAGTCGCTCAAGCAAGGGCCGGCCATCAATGCGTCCGTCGCCGAAGCGCGTTTCGCCCACGGCCGCCAAGTGACCCTCGGAAATGGAAATGCCACGCGTCTGGTTCTCCGACAGGACGACTCTCTGGATGCTGCTTTAGAGGCATACCGCGGATTACGGAACAAGCTGATGCGCGCGCAGTCGAAATCCGGTTTGCGCTCGATCGTAATCACCAGCTCTTTACCCGGCGAAGGCAAAACCCTCACCACCATGAACCTTGGATTGTGCTATGCGCAGCTTCCGCAGCAGCGCGTCCTGGTGATTGATGGTGATATGCGGACCCGCGGGCTTACTTCCATGCTTGACCATCCGAGTTCTCCGGGGCTCGCGGAAATTCTTTCCGGGGACGTGGCCCCCGACGAAGCCATTGTGGCGACCAATCAGAAAAATCTGTTCATTCTTCCGGCCGGAACGGTTTCTTCGCCTTCGCCGGAACTCTTCACAGGGACGCGCTGGCAGGAATTTCTCGGCCACTGCGGCGAAATGTTCAAAGTCATTCTCATCGATACGCCGCCCATTCTGCCCCTGGCGGATTTCGAGCTGATCAGTGCGGCCTGCGACGGCATTGTCATGGTTGTGCGAGCGCATCACGGTCAGCGGAAAGCCCTCCAGAAAACGGCGAGCACACTCGATACGAAGAAGCTGGTTGGCGTAGTATTCAACGCCACGGTTGTGAATGTGAAGGACGACGACGTCTATGGGTAAGGTTATTGACATGGCAGGGCCTAACGCGAGTTTTCAAAAGGGTTTCCGTTTGTTTCGGAAGCGGGCCCTACATGCACCCTTGCAAGGGGCAGTCTGAGGTAATGCGATGTATCCGAATCTAAAATTACAGCTTTTCAGAAGCTCCGTGCGCCAGAACTTTCTCGCGCGTCAAGTGGGCATCGACGAGAGCATCTTGAGCAAGATCATTCACGGCTATCGTGAGCCTTCTAAAGAACTGCGGCAGTTGCTGGCAAACTACCTAGGTGTGGAAGAAACCTGGCTCTTTGAAAAATTCGAGATTGCCTCGTCGGCGCGCTCGGCGGGCAATCACGGCTCTCCTCAGGAACTGCAAGAAGACATCACCTAGTCTTCAGCCGCGCATCCGCTCGATTCCTGATGGTCTCGCCCTGTGTGGCCCGTAATTGTACCCCTTCCAGAGTTAAGAATACCGATCCCGGGCTTGATGAGCTATCGTGGGCTCCGCATGCAAGATTCGCGAATTGGGAGCCTTGCCGGAGTCGGGGAGAGATGAGAAGGGATAAGATTTTGCCACTTAGTGGAAGGAAGCGGGGACTATTCTAACGACTGAGCTGTGAAATCTGCCTGTCTTAAGTGAATGTAAGTCTAGTATTATGAATATGATACGTCGTAAAGCGTTTTGTTAGTATTTTAGACCCTCCTGGTAGCGCAATTGCACCTCTAAATTCAGAACTTTGACGGTCCCGATTTGATAAGGGAGATTTGGGTATCGCTAGGACAATTGTCCATCCATGAGCCCCGAAATCAATCATACGTTGGATTTATCCGCCCAGGCCGGTTTTGTCTTTGGCCAAGGTTCCGCCATCCAAGCCTTGAACACGATGGTGGCCGACATCGCGCGAACGGACATCGCCGTTCTCTTGATTGGAGAGAGTGGCACCGGCAAAGAAGTCTACGCGCGACTCATTCATCGTCTCTCTGGCCTAAAGGAAGGACAGCTAAAGAAAATTAGCTGCGCAACACTCGATTCCGGCCGCCTTCTTGGGCAGGTGCAGGATTGCCTGCGAACCGGAGCAGAGGAAAACGGCGCGGGCTCCCTATTTCTAGATGGAGTGGAGGAGCTCGACCTAGCCTGCCAGCGCGTGCTGCTCTCCTTGCTCCCGGACGGCGAGCGGAACGGGAAAACCGGTGTAATGTCCGCGCGACTGATTTCCTCCACTACCCGCAATCTAGAAAAAGAAACCGAATCGGAGCGCTTTCGCCGGGAGCTGTATTTCCGGATCAGTGGGGTGTGCCTCCGCCTGCCACCGCTGCGCAATCGCAAGGAAGACCTTCCGGCACTGCTGGAATGCTTTCTAACCAGACACGCCGCGGCGTTGAAGAAGACGGCTCCGGTTTTGAACAGCGAAATGATGGGACTTCTCGCCTCCTATAGCTGGCCGGGGAATATTCGCGAGCTAGAGAATGTGGCAAAGAAGATTGTGGCTGTCGGGAATGCCCAGGTGGCGCTCGACGATCTGCGAGCCGCGCCGCTGGGGCTTCCGCAGGTGAGTAGCGGACCGCGGGTTTCCTCACTCAAGGCGGCAGCGCGCGCTGCGTCACAAAGGACGGAACGTGAGCTGATTCTGAAGGCGCTCGAGCGCACGCAGTGGAACCGCAAGCGCGCCGCTCGAGAATTACAGATCAGCTATAAGGCCTTGTTGTACAAAATTAGGCAAACTGGCTTGCGGGTATCGGAATCTGAGGAGTAGTGGGAGGATGCAATGAATTTCTCAACTGGCCTGGTTATGGCAGCTTGGCTGGCTTTTGCTTTCGGACAGACGCAGGAAGCGCAAGAGCCAGCTGCAACGGAAACGGCAACTCAGAAAACGGAGACGAGTGCGAAGTCTTCGACGGCATTGCTGGGGACGTTGAATGATGCGGAGTACAAAATTGGTCCGCAAGACGTTTTGCGTATCGATGTTTGGAAAGAGGCCGAGGTTTCGCGGGCCGTTCCTGTCCGACCGGATGGAAAAATTTCTTTGCCTTTGTTGAACGATGTGCAGGCCGCTGGCCTGACGCCCATGCAACTCTCCGGGGTCATCGCTGATGGCCTAAAAAAATATATGAACGATCCGCAGGTTACCGTGAGCGTATCGGAAATTAACAGTCGGCGGATCTATGTGACCGGGGAAGTCACGCGTGCGGGCGCCTTTCCGCTGCTGCCCAGCATGACCGTATTGCAGGCGCTTTCGAGCTCCGGTGGGTTCACACAATTTGCCAAGCTCAAGAACATCTACGTCTTGCGCATCGAAGATGGCAAACAGGTGAAACTTCCCTTCAACTACAAAGATGCCGTCAACGGCAAGAAGCCTGAACAAAATGTTTTGCTGCAACCTGGCGATGTAATTGTAGTGCCATAAGGAATTCAGATGAAACCACACACACGATTGTTGGTAGGATCGGCCTCCGTGGCGGCTCTCTTCCTCAGTGCTTCTTTGACCTCAGCACAGGAGGATAACTCCAGGCCAAAGCCTGCGGCCCGCGAGTATCCGCCGCTAATCGAAGCTTTGGGCGAGCAGGATTCGAACGGCGATCAGGGGTCAACGACCAACCTGAATCCGGACACCCGCCCGTTGACCGGCGTGCAGAATTCTACGTTGGGCACGCCAGGAATTCGTCACAGTTACTGGTTGCCAGGCTTCCAGTACGCAGATACCGTCCGGTCAAGCGCGCTGAACCAAGCAACTTCTTTGGGTTGGAATACGACCAGTGTTGTCACCGGAAACTTAAGTCTGCTGGAAGCCTGGAGCCGGGCACAGCTCGCCGTGAACTATTCTGGAGGCGCAAGCTTTTCCTCGGACAGCGCACCAGGCAATTCCCATTTTCAGCAGTTGGGCCTCGTAGAAATGTTCGATGGGGGGAGATGGCAGCTGCACTTCCTCGACCAGTTTTCGTATCTCCCCGAAACCCAGTTCGGCTTCGGTGCTGGAACAGCTCTGTCCATCCCTGGCATAGGTGGTCCTCTTGCCCCCCCTCTGCCTGGTCTGCAGAGTAGTTATATACCCAACCAAAGCATTTTCACGACGTTTGGCCCCCGTTACAGCAACTCCTTTGCAACTCAAGCGGCCTACACAATCAGCCCCCGAGGATCAATCACGGCAGCGGGCACATACGGCATCCTCCGTTTTATCGAAGCAGGAAACATCGAGAGTAATAATGCAAACTTCAATGTCGGTTACAACTACGTTTTGACGAGCGCGGACACGCTCGGGGTTCAGTACCGCTTCAGCGCTTATCGCTATATTGGCAACCCACAAGCGATCGACGATCAAGTTGTCCAGTTCATGTACGGTCGCAAGGTCACTGGGAGGCTTGCTCTGCAACTATATGGCGGACCCGACATAACCACCCTCCGGGTGCCAGTTAACAACTCCACGAACAGGGTTTCGGGATCCGGAGGGGCCAACCTCACCTACGCCTTGAATCGCGGTAGCATGGCACTGACTTATGATGGGAGTGGAGTTTTTGCCGGGGCCAACACAAATCAATTGCAGTTTAGCCTTGGTCGTCAACTCTCCCGGGAATGGGCGGCGAGTCTCAACGTAGGCTATTCCCGAAACGGGAGCGTTGTCAGTGCCGCTTCTTCACAGGCATATAATTCATGCTACGTAGGTGGTGGGCTGAGCCGACCGGTCGGAAGAAATGCCAATTTTACGATCGGTTACACGGCCCAAATCCAAACCTCGAATCAAGCAGTTTGCGCGGCGGGTGCATGCAGCACGAACTTCACATCGCAACAAATTACCCTCGGGCTGCAATGGCATACACGACCCTTTGTGCTGCGATAGGCCTGATTCTCGAAAACCTTGATGTGGGAGGGTTAATTGATTGCCCGAAGAAATTCAGATAGCAATGGCGCACCATCGCGGAAGATAGCGAGACTCTAGAGACCATGTACAAGAGCTTTTTCGGGCTAAAAGAAAACCCGTTCAACGTCAATCCGGATCCGCGCTACCTCTTTCTGACCAAAGAGACGGAGGAAGCGCTAAGCGGACTGATGTATGGCGTCCAGAATCGCAAAGGTTTCATTACTCTCACCGGCGAAGTTGGCACCGGAAAAACCACCCTCATAAACCGCCTTCTCGACTGGTTGCATCAGCGGCGGGCAAGGACTGCGTTTCTATTTAATTCCCGGATGAATACGAATCAAATGTTCGATTTCATTCTGGCCGAGTTCGGTATTTCCTGCGACTCCCATACGAAGAGTCAGCAGTTGATGCGACTCAATCAGTGGCTTCTCGAGCGATACCGTGCCGGTGAAACTACCGTGCTCATCGTGGACGAAGCACAAAACCTGACTTACCCTGTGCTCGAAGAGATTCGGCTGTTGACCAACCTCGAGACATCCACAGAAAAATTGCTGCAGATCGTATTGTCTGGACAGCAAGAGTTGGAGGAGAAGCTGATGCTGCCACAACTGCGACAACTCCGCCAGCGCATCATGCTCCGCTGTAAGACCACGCCTCTGACGAAAGAGCAGACCCATGACTACATCGCCGAACGGCTGAGGATCGCTGGAGCATGCGGCGAGCCGATTTTCGACCGCAAAACCGTTGAAACGATCCATTTGTATTCATTGGGCATTCCGCGCGTGGTGAATCTGCTTTGCGAACATTCGCTCATCAATGCTTATGCTGAACAGCAACGACTGATCTCACCCACAATCGTTGAAGAGGTCGCACATGAATTTCAGCTCGACGAGGTCGAACCAACTGCACCCGCGGGAAGCTCCCGCGTCGACGGGGATGTTTATGATTCGGAAGCATTCATTCAGAATCTAGGAGAAGCGCTTTCGCGGTTCCGGATGAGCTCTCCGGGGGCGACACCGACCCGCGGAAGAAAGTAAGACCGCGAAATGGCGACCATTCACCGCCATACGCTAGTAGCTAGTCAGTCTGCTTTCTCCTGGCTAATCGCGGCAAGCTTTTCCACCTCTGTCAAACCTTCTTATGCCCTCTCCGGTCCCTGCATTGGCGTTGAGCGACAGTGACAGACAGCAAGTCCAGCAGTGGGTTTCTGCCTTCGGCACCCCCCAGCAGGTGGTCCTCCGCTGCCGGATCGTGCTGGGCGCCGCCGCGGGTCAATCCGAGAATTCCCTGGCGCAGCAGTTAAAGACCAATCGCAATACCGTGCGGCTCTGGCGCGCCCGCTTTACTCAGCAGGGGGCCAAGAGAGTCTCTGGGAGATTGCCCCTGGTCGAGGACGCAAACCCACCTATGGCGGGGAGAAAATCCAAGCCATCATCTACACGACCTTGCAATCCAAGCCCCAAGGCAGAAGCCCGTGGAGCTGCCGCTCGTTGGCCAAGCGCATGGGGGTCAGCAAATCGACGGTGAACAATATCTGGCGGAGTCATCAGCTCAAGCCCCATCGCGTGAAAAGCTTTAAGCTTTCGCGCGATCCTCATTTTCTCGAGAAGTTAACCGACGTTGTGAGCCTCTATCTGAATCCACCGGAACAGGCGATTGTGCTGCGTGTGGATGAAAAGAGCCAGATACAAGCCTTGGATCGCACCCAACCCGGCTTGCCGATGAAGAAGGGGCGCTGCGGAACCATGACGCACGATTACAAGCGCAACGGGACGACCACTTTGTTCGCGGCCCTAGAAATGGCGCAGGGCAAGGTCGTGGGCGAATGTTATCAGCGGCATCGACATCAGGAGTTCCTGAA
>WNGC01001887.1_pt1 | contig 12800 bp, 13 predicted proteins | sample 5400051 | NCBI WGS metagenome assembly WNGC01 (sample SAMN13153368, study PRJNA577476) | soil metagenome | isolation source: 20 cm soil or saprolite under grassland replicate 2 | place: USA:California | collected 2016-06-15 | reverse complement strand
CGAGAACGTCGGGGGCGACATCGAGAAGGCGCTGAACACGCGCTGCATCATCGGCGCCTTCCCCTGGAAGTTCGAGGGCGGCGAGGCGTGTCCCTGCCGCATCATCGCGTTCTTCGACGTGGGGCCCCTGAGCGTGGAGGAGATCCGGGAGACGGCGCGCCGGCGCTGACGTAGGCGTCGGCCTCGATCTCGACCAGCATCTCGGGCGCGACGAGCCGCGTGACCGCGACGAGCGTGGCCGCGGGGCGGATGGCGCCGAACACCTCGCCGTGCGCGCGCCCGACCTTCTCCCAGTCCGCGATCGCCGTCACGTACATCCGCGTGCGCACGACGTCCGCCAGGGAGGCACCGGCCGCGGCCAGCGCGCGCTCGATGTTGCGGAGCGCCTGGCGCGCCTGGGTGTAGGCGTCGCCCGCGCCGACGATCGCGCCGCGCTCGTCCGTCGCGGTCGTCCCCGCGACGTGCACGTACGGACCGACCCGCACGGCACGCGAGTAGCCGACGATCGGCTCCCACGGCGCGCCGCCCGGGATGTTCCGCCGCGCGCTCACGGCTCCGCCAGCCGGTGGAACACGAGCCCGTCCAGGAGCTTGGGGTAGAAGTGCGTGGACTTCTGCGGCAGGAGCTCGCCGCCCCGCACCACCGCCTGGAGCTCCTCGGGCGTGGTCGGCGCGATCAGGAACGCCGCCTGGTACGCGCCCGCGCGCGTGACGCGCACCGCCTCGGCCTGGTCCGCCGTGTAGTCCACGTGGGTCCGGGCGTCGAGCATCTCGTCGGTGATCCCGAGGAGCGGTCGCAGCACACCCTCGTGGAGGATCGACACGGCGAGCTCCCGCCACGTGCGCGAGGTCCCGTCCGGCCACTTGATCAAGTCGAACCGGTCGGGGCGCAGCCGCAGCACCGCGGCGTCGCGCCCGACGACGACGCCGAGCGTCCGGTTCTCCGGGCGGAACGCGACGGGATCGGCGAGCGGTGCCGCGTCGAACCAGCGCGCCGCGACGTCCATCAGGTCCTCGAAGTCGAGGGTGTCGACGTGGTGGACGAGGCGGTGGTTCGGCAGGATCGTGAGCCCGGGCGCCTCCAGGGCGAAGAACGCCATGAGCTTGTGCCGCGCCGCCGGATGCCGTCGCGCGTACGCGACCGCGGTCTCGTAGCGGTGGTGGCCGTCGGCGATGATCACCGGCTGCGCCGCCATGAGGGACTGGACCCGCGCGATCGCCGCCTCGTCGGTGACGCGCCAGAGCCGGTGCAGCTCGCCCCGCAGGTCGCGCGCCTCGGCGATCGGCGGGCCCGCCGGCGACGTCGCGCGGGAGAGCTCCGCCGCGGGGTCGGAGACCAGCATGAAGAGAAGCCCCGTGTCGGCGCCCGTGGCCTCGAGCTGCTGCATCCGGTCGCGCTTGGGCCCGGCGTGGGTGCGCTCGTGGGGGAGCACGCCGCCCTCCGCGTAGTCGCTGACCTCGCCGAGCGCGATGAACCCCGTCCGCGTCACCGACCGCCCGTGGGCCGTGTACGTCTGCTGGTAGGGGTAGATCGCGGGCGCCGCCTCGGGCACCCAGACGCGGTCGGCGAGCCAGGTGTCGAGCGTCGTGCGCGCCCGGGCGTACTTGTCGCCGCCGGGCTCGTCGCGCGGATAGGAGACGCGCACGATGTTCCAGGCGGAGCGCGCGTAGAGCTCGGCCTGCGTCTCGGGCCCGATCTGATCGTACGGCGGCGCGACGACGTGCGAGACGTCGACCTCGCCGCGGAAGCGGAAGCCTCTGACCGGCAGGATCTTCATCCGGTGCGGTCCACGATGCGCTGGCCGCCAATGTCGGACCAAAGGCGGGAGAAGTCAAGAGCGCGACGGGTCCGCCGGTGGCGCGCCGGCTGTGGCAGGATGCGCCCTGATGTCGTCTTCCACGACGGCGAGCCGTTCAACGCCGAGGCGGTGCGCTTCACGGTGCAGCGCGTGTCCTACTTCAAGTGCTACCTCGGCAAGCAGTTCGAGGACGCCTACCTGCTCGGCCTCGGTGGTCCGATGCAGGACGCCGACGAGCTCGACAACCTCGTCTCGTCAAAGGGCCGTGGGCTCTACGGGAAGAACGAGGGTGTGGACCAGCTCTTCGATCTCGGCCGCGCCACGCTGGACCCGGCGAAGCGCCGCGCCGTCTACGGAGAGCTGGCGCGCGCGATGGTCGAGGACGCGACCTCGGTGTGGATGGACTTCCACCCGGCGACGCTCACGTAGCATCCCGTTCCGACGTCGCGACGCTCGCCAGCGCGAGCGCCGCTTGGTCGGCGAACGTCTGCGTGAGGCGGATCTCCCGCTCGTCGAAGTCGCGACCCGGGCGGTCGCCGACGGCGAGGGCGCCGATGACCTCGCCCTTCACGATCAACGGCACGCCGAGGACGGCCCGGGTCTGGCCTCGCTCGAGGTGCCGGCGGACCTCGGAGGTCAGGGACAGGCGTGGGTCGGCGAGGATGTCGGGGGAGAACACGGCCCGCCGCTCGCGCATCGCGAGCCCGAGGATGCCCGCGTCGGGCGACTGGACGCCGGGGGAGTCGAGCGCATCCGACGTGCCCTCCGCGTGCGCCACCGCGACCGTCCCGTCGACGTCCGACGTCAGCGTCAGGAGCGTCGCGACCCGGGCGCCGAAGAGGTGGCGCACGCCCTCGGCGATCCGCTTTGCGACGGCGGCGCGGTCGGGCGAGAGCGCGAGGAGGCGCCCGACCTCGCCGAGCGCCCGGGTCGCCTCGGCCGCGAGCTTGCTCTCGGTGATGTCCACCATGACGCCATGCAGCCACCGGACCCGCTCGTCCTCGTGGCGGATCAGATGGACGAAGCCCCTGAACCAAACGACGCGGCCGTCCGCCGCGATCATCCGATACTCGACCACGTGGTCCTCGACGGGCGGGGCCGGCCGCATCGCATGGAATCGCTCCCGGTCCTCGGGGTGCAGGTGGTCGAGCCAGAAGTCGGGCTCCGTGTACCAGCGCTCGAGCGCGTAGCCGAGTATGCGCTCGGCCGCCTGGCTGACGAACAGGATCTGCCTGGTCGCGGCGTCAGCCTCCCACACGATCGCGGTCAGCCCGCGCACGAGACTGTCGAACCGCCGTCCGGAGTGCAGCGCCGCGGCCAGTGCCTCCGCGCGGCGGCGCTCCGTCTCGGCGAACCGCTGCGCGTTCTCGAGGGCGAGCGCCGCCTGGTCGGCGAAGGCCTGGAGGAGCCGGACGTCCTCCTCGTCGAAGCGCCGGCCCGTGCGGGCCCGCACCACGAGCGCGCCCGTGGCGCCGTCGCGGCCGAGCAGCGGCACCGCGAGCGCGGCACGATTGGCCGATGCCTCCAGCGCGCCCCGGAGCGCTGGAAGGGTCGTGACGGACGGGTCGCCGAGGACGTCCCACGTCACGACCGGCCGGCGCTCGTGCACGGCGCGGCCCGCAGCGCCGATGCCCGCCGGAAGGGTCAGGCCCGGCACCACGCCGGGCATGGCCTCGCCGGCGACGGCGACCGCGAGCAGGTCGCCGAAGACCGGCTCGACGCGCAGGATCGCGGACGCCGCCGCGCCGAGGAGCGCCAGGACGCTATCGGCGATCCGTTGTCCGACGACGTCGGGGTCGAGCGACTGGGTGACGAGGCGCCCGACGTCGGCCAGCGCCTCGGCCGCCTGCCGGCGGCGCTCGCTCAGCTCGTACACGCGGGCGTTCCGGATCGCGACCGCGGCGGCGTCGGCGAACCCGGAGAGGAGGCCGAGCTCCACCGGCCTGAAGACGTACCCCGCGTCCGAGGCGAGCGTCAGGGCGCCGAGCACCTCACCGCGTGAGACGAGGGGCAGGACGACGACGGAGCGGTGGCCCTCGGCCGCGATGCGCTCCCGGAGGTGGGCGGGGACGTCGAGGAGCCCCTCGACGCCGGCGCCGACGTCGTGCGTCCAGAGCGGGCGGCGCTCACGGATCGCCTGGTGCGTCATGCTCCCGCCCGGCGGGATCACCTGCCCCAGCCAATGCTCGTGTTCGCCCTGGCCCGCCACGGCGACACAGACGAGCGCGCCCGAGGAGGGGTCGAGCTGGAAGAGGCTGGCGCGCCGCACGCGGGACAGGTCGAGCACCGCGGACACCACGCGCTCGGTCGCTTCGGCCGGGTCGAGCGTCCCCGCCAGCTCGTGGCTGACCCGCGCGAGCGCGCGCGCCGCCTCCTCCGCCCGCGTTCGCTCGGTGATCTCGCGCACGATCATGAGGAGCCGGCGGGGCGTCGAGGGCCGGTCGCCGAGGGGCAGGAAGCGCGTCTCGTAGCTGTGCGCCCCCAGCTGGAACTCGACGGACGCGACGCCCCCCGACGCCGCGGCGGTGCGCGCCCCCCGCTCGAGCGACAGCGCGGCCTCCGGCGGGAACGTGTCCGCGATCTTCCTGCCGAGCATGAGGTCCGGAGCGACGTGGAGCTCGGAGCCGCGCCCGCCCTGCCAGGCGAGGAAGGTCCCGTCGGCATCGAGCCAGAAGTAGAGGTCCGGGAAGGCGCGAAAAATCGCCTCGAGCTCGGCCTCGAGGCGGACGAGCCGGCTCGTCACCTGCCGCAGCCTGGCGAAGTCGATGAGCTGGGCGGGCGGCGCGGCCTTGGGCCCGTTTACCTCCTCGGCGCCCTTCGCCGGGGCGCCCTGGCCGGTCCCGAACATGACCCACTCGGCCGGGACCTCCAGGTCGTGGGCGAGCCGAATGAGATTCTCGTAGGTCGGCACCCGGTCGCGGAGCCAGGCGTAGAGGTACTGAGAGCGGTAGTCCTTGTCGGCGCAGAACCGTGCGATGTCGGGTCGGCCTTCTTTCCAGTAACCGGTCGCTTTCAGCCTCTGGCGGATTCGGCGGCCCACCCCTGGGAAGCGATTCATCGGTGCCCTTCATACCACAAGAATGTTTCACGTGTGACATGAAAGGATCAGGGCCTGTCTGACAAGGACTTAGGCCCCGATGGGAACCTATAGGAGGCCACTCACGCGCCGGACCGGCGGGCCCGAGCGCCTACGCCGCGCTCTTCCCAGGCTGTCACCCGGTCGCGAGCCCCGTTACAATACCGCCGAGCCCGAGGAGCACCCGAGGAGGCGGGAATGGACGACGAAGTCGCGGTGGCCGCGACGACCGGTGTCGCGCAGGTCTTCGATCTCCACGCCCTCAAGGCGTTCGCGGCCGACAAGCGCGTGCGCAAGATGCTGTTCAAGACGGACCAGCTCTGGTCCGAGATCGCGTGCTACGAGCCCGGCCAGTCCACCGTCATGCACGCGCATCCGAGGGAGGAGGAGGCGATCTTCGTCCTCGAGGGCACCGCGAACATGAGCATCGACGGCCGGGAGGTCGTCGTCCCGGCAGGCTCCATCGTGAAGTTTCCAAGGAACGTCCTGCACGACGTCCGCAACCTCGGGCCGGAGCGCTGCGTGATCATGTTCGTCAAGGTGAATCCGAGGATCCTCAGAGGACCCGCCGATGGGTAACGTCGAGCGCTGCGACAAGACGCTCCCGGCCAACGAGATGTTGTTCTACGTCCGGCGCGACCCGGCGCTCAGGGCGCGCTGGCTCACGGACCTCGAGGGCCTCGCGCGGGAGTTCGGGCTGAGCCGCGCCGAGTACGAGGCGATCCGCGACAAGGACCCGAGGCGCCTCATGGACCTGGGCGTCCACCAGTACTATGTCCCGCAGATCCTGCGCCTCTTCTTCGGCGCCGCGCAGAACACCAACGCCAGCGCAGCGCTCGAGTGCTACAAGCGGGCGTTTCCCGAGGAGACGGCGCGGGCGCTGGCGCGGCAGGCCGCGCTCGAGGGGCGGTAGCCGTGGCGCGGATCGTGGCGGCCATGGCGATGACCCACTCCCCGGGTCTCACCGGCTGGTTCACGCGCGCCCCGGAGGCCTACCAGCGGCTCGCCCTCGAGGCGACGGCCGAGATGCGCCGGCGGCTCGAGGCGGCGCGGCCCGACGTGCTCGTGATGTTCACCAACGACCATCTCCTGAACTGGCCGATCAACAACCTGCCCGAGTACACCGTCGGCATCGGTGAGGCACACGTGGGCCCCGCCGACTGGTTCGACGAGTGGCTCGGGATGGAGAAGTACCGTGTGCCGGGCCATCCGGGGCTGGCGCGCTTCATCGTCAACGAGGGCGCGCGGCGCCGGCTCCAGCTCGCGTACCTGCGCGAGATGCAGTTCGACGACGGGATCTCGGTGCCCACGCACTATCTGAACCCCGACGCGAGGTTCCGTCTGGTGCCGGTCGGGATGAACTGCACCGTCCCGCCGATCCCGACGCCCGAGCGCGCGTACGAGGTCGGCGGCGTCCTCCGCGACGTGCTGCGGGCGTTTCCCGGCGACGACCGCATCGCGGTCATCGCCACGGGCGGGCTCTCGCACGAGCCGGGCGGCCCCCGCTACTTCTGGGTGGACGAGGAGTTCGACCGGTGGTTCCTCGGGCTCCTGGCCAAGGGCGACCACGCGACGCTCCTCGCCGAGTGCACGCTCGAGCGCATGGAGGCGGCGGGCTCGGGCGGGACCGCCGAGCTGCTCTCATGGTTCCTCGTGCTCGCCATGACGCACGGCCCCGCGGACGTGCTCGCCTACATGCCCGCGGTCGCCTGGCGCTCGGGCACGGGCATGGTCGTCTGGAACGAGCTCGCCGACGCTGCGGCCCGACGGTCCTGAGCGATGGCGCGTACGCACGCCCTGGACGCCGGGACCGTCCACTACGAGTGGAACAACGCGCTCGCGCCGCGCCTCGTCATCGACCCCGGCGACACCGTCGTCTTCGACACGCGCGACGCCGCCGACGGCTACTACTCGCCGTCCTCCACCCACGGAGACGTGCTCGCGCGCGGACCGTTCCGCGGGCACCCGCTCACCGGCCCGGTGGGCGTCAGGGGCGCCCGGCCCGGCGACGCGCTGGTCGTCGAAATCCTCGACGTGGCGCCGCGCGCGCCGTTCGGCTGGACGGCGATCCGGCCCGGACGCGGGCTCCTGCCCGAGCACGACTTCCCCAAGCCGTTCCTCCAGATCTGGGACGTCTCCGACGGCGTCGCGGCCCGGGCCGGGCGCGACATCGCCGTGCCGCTCGAGCCGTTCCCGGGCGTGATGGGCACGGCGCTGGACGAGCCGGGCGGCCACAGCACGATGCCGCCGCGCAAGAACGGCGGCAACATGGACGTGAAGCAGCTCGTCAAGGGTACGACGCTCTACCTGCCCGTCTGGGTGGACGGCGCGCTGTTCAGCGTCGGCGACGGGCACGGGGCCCAGGGCGACGGCGAGGTGTGCGTGACGGCCGTCGAGATGATGGCGCGCGTGACGCTCCGCTTCGGCGTCGAGCGGGGGCGACGGCTCGCCGAGCCGCAGTTCCGCACCGCGGGGCCGCTCGCGCCCCGGGCGGATCGGGGCCCCTGGTTCGCCACGACCGCCCACGGCCCCGATCTCTTCGCCGCCGCCCAGCAGGCCGTCCGCTACATGATCGAGCACCTCGTGCGCGAGCGCGGCGTCTCGCGCGAGGAGGCGTACATCCTCGCGAGCGTCGCCGTCGATCTCAAGATCAGCGAGATCGTCGACGCGCCGAACTGGATCGTCTCCGCGTTCCTGCCCGAGACCATCTTCGGCTGAGGCGGGGCGCGCCATGACGCTCGACCGGCTCGACCACCTCGTGCTCACGGTCCGCGACGCCGACGCGACCTGCGAGTTCTACCGTCGGGCGCTCGGCATGGAGGTCGTGACGTTCGGCCAGGGCCGGCTCGCGCTGCGCTTCGGCGCGCAGAAGCTCAACCTCCACGCGGCGGGCCGCGAGTTCGCCCTGGAAGCGGCGCGGCCGACGCCGGGCTCCGCCGACCTCTGCTTCTTGACCGGGGAGCCGCTCGACGCCTGGGTCCGCCGGCTCGGCGAGCTGCGCATCCCTCTCCTCGAGGGGCCGGTGGCGCGCACGGGCGCGCTCGGGCCGATCGAGTCCATCTACCTGCGTGATCCCGACGGCAACCTGCTCGAGATCGCCCGCCAGGTCGCCACGAGCGAGGACCCGCTCGCGCCGATCCGCACCTGGCTCTCCCGCTGGGAGGCGTGCGTGCGCGCGGCGGACTTCGAGGGCGGCCGCCGGCTCTGCGCGCCGGACCTCGTCGCCTTCGGCACGGTCGCGTACTTCGTCGAGGGCATCGAGCGCGTCATGGAGCAGCAGTGGCGCCACGTCTGGCCCCGGATCCGCGACTTCACGATCCGCGTCGACGAGGCGCGGGGCGCGGTCGTCGGCGGGGCCGCGTGGGTCGCGGCGCCCTGGGACTCCACGGGCGTGCGGGGCGACGGCTCGACCTTCGCACGCCCCGGCCGGCTCACGATCGCCTTCGCGCGCCGCGACGGCCGGTGGCTCGCGACGCACACCCACTTCTCGCTGTCCCCGGAGCGCTGACGGCCGCGGCCTCGGGCTGCGGCCCAGGAGGATCAAATGCACTACGGCGTCTGCATCTTCCCGACGGACTACTCGATCCGGATCGACGAGCTGGCGCGCGCCGCCGAGGAGCGCGGCTTCGAGTCGTTGTTCGTCACCGAGCACACCCACATCCCGGCGAGCCGGCGCACGCCCTTTCCCGGCGGGACCGAGCTCCCGCGCGAGTACTCGCACACCCTCGACCCCTTCGTCGCGCTCACCGCGGCGGCCGCCGTGACCCGCACGCTCAAGCTCGGCACGGGCATCTGCCTGGTCATCGAGCACGATCCGATCACCCTGGCGAAGCAGGTGGCGAGCCTCGACTTCTTCTCGGGCGGGCGCTTCCTCTTCGGGATCGGCGGCGGCTGGAACGCCGAGGAGATGGAAAACCACGGCACGGCCTTCAAGACGCGCTTCCGCTTGCTGCGCGAGCGGGTGCTCGCGATGAAGGAGATCTGGACCAAGGACGCCGCTGCGTTCCACGGTGAGTTCGTGAGCTTCGATCCGATCTGGTCGTGGCCGAAGCCCGCCCAGACGCCCCACCCGCCGATCCTGCTCGGCGGCGAGAGCGGCTACACGCTGCAGCGGGTCGTGGACTTCTGCGATGGCTGGTTCCCGCGCGGGCGCGCGGCGGACGCGATCCTCCCGGGGCTCGCCGACCTCGAGACCCGCGCGGCGCGCGCCGGGCGCGACATGAAAGCCATTTCCGTCTCGATCTTCGGCGCGAAGGCCGAGGCGGCCACGCTCCAGCGTTACGCGGACGCCGGGATCACGCGGGCCATCCTGCGCCTGCCCTCGGAGCCGCGCGACACCGTCCTCCCGCTCCTGGACCGGTACGCGAAGCTCGGCCGGTGAGCCCCGACCTCCCGCCCTGGGCGGTCGAACTCCTCTACCAGAGCCGCGTGGCGCGACTCGGCACGGCGGACCGGACGGGCCGGCCGCTGGTGGTACCCGTCTGTTACGCGTTCGACGGGCGCGCGTGCGTCACGGCGATCGACGCCAAGCCCAAGCGTGTCCCCGGGCGGCGCCTGCGGCGCGTGCGTAACATCGAAGAGAACCCGCACGCGTCGTTGGTCGTGGACCGCTACGACGAGGACTGGTCGGGGCTCCGCTGGGTGCTCGTCGAGGGGGGGGCCGCCGTCCTCACGGTTGGGGCCGAGCGTGCCGCGGCCGTGGACCTGCTCCGTGAGAAGTACCCGCAGTATCGCACGATGGGGCTCGACCGGGAGAGGGCAACGGTCATACGGGTGTCCGCCGAGCGGACGCTCTGCTGGAGCGGGAGCTAGCGCCTCACGATCTCGACGCCGCTCGCGCTCACGCGTACGCCCACCTGGCCCGCCTGGCGCATCGCCTGGGCGAGCTTGTGCTTCTCGAGCCAGGCGCGGATCTCCGCGTTGCGCAGGGCCTCGAAGAACTCGAGGAAGACCATCGCGAGCTGCGAGACCTTGCCCTGGTTGTCCTGGAGCTGGAAGACGTGCGCGCCGCGCTCGAACTCGAAGAAATCGTAGACCGTGCACAGCGGGAACTCCCGGTGCAGGTACTCCTTCACGGCCTCGATCTTCCCCTCGTCGATCGACTGCTTGTCGAGGAACTTGCGCCATTGAGGAACGAGCTCGCCGTTCGGCGGGAGCCGCACGCCGTCGAGGAGCGCGGGCCCCCGGTCGCCGTTCGAGCCGCCGTGACGGCCGGACCGCGTGACCGGCGCGAGCGCGGGCGAGACGGGCTCGCGCTCGGGGGCCGGCGCGGGCCGCGCGTCCGGCACCGGCGGCGCCGCCAGCACGTCGAACCCGCTCGTGAGCTTGTCGAGGAACTTCCGCCACGTCGGTCCGAGCTCACGGCTCGCCGGAGGCTCGACGCTCGGGAGCACGTCGCCCGGCCTCGGGCCGGGCTCGGCGGAGACCTCCAGGGGCTCACCCTCCGGCGCGGGGCGGGGCAGCTCGACGGGCGCGGCGGCCGCCTCGGGCGCCGGCGTCGCGGCCGAGGACTCGAGGAGCGACGCCAGGCGCTCGAGCCAGCCCGGCGCCTCGCTTTCGCCCGTGGCGTCCTGGCCGGGCGTCGGAACGGCGACCGGCTCACCGCGCCCGGGTCTCTCGGCGACCGGCGGCCAGTTCGGCGCCGCGATGACCGAGGTCGCCTCGCGCGCCGGCGTCACGTCCGACGCCCCCGGCGCGGCGGTCTCGTGAGGCGCCGAGGCGCCACGACTCCAGTCGACCACGTCGAGGTAGAAGCCGGTGGCGCCGTCCACGTCGACGTAACGGAACTCGAAGCAATGCACCGCGGGGAACCTGAGCAGCCGGAGCTTTCGGAGAAACGTCTCGGCGACGCGCTCGGCGACGAACACGATGCGCGGCGGCCAACCGCTGCGCTCGTCGCCGGCGAACCGGCGCACCGATTCCGGATACTCGAGGCACCAGGCGTACGCCTCGAGCATGCTGAACAGCATCTCGTCGTCGGCGGTGAAGCCGAGCGCCACGAGCATCGGCGTCTGGCGGGCGTCGACCCCTGCCAGGTCCACCGTGGAGCGTCCGAGGTTGACGCCGGCGGCGACGATCCGGCAGCCGGGTTCGATCGCCTCGGCATGCTCGGAAACGAGAACCTCGAGCTGCTTCAGGCTCTTGACTTCGTGCCTGCGGAATGTCAGTTTCATCCCAAATTTAACGGAGCAACTCGAATGCCAATGGTCGGCGCCCATTCGCGCGTGTTAAATCAACCGCTTGCGCCGGCGTCTCGGCATGCACCCCATCAAGGACCTGTCATAATGACACGCATAAGGCATTCCACTGACGTCTCAGAGTTTGAGAAATAAATTGCTTCGTAGGTATCTTCTGCATGGTCGGGATATTTTTGGACCTCCCGACCTTGGCCCCGATCAGACTGTATCTTCTTGATTTTGCAGAGATCGAATCCTCTGACAAACACGGAACGCCTTGGCACCGAGATTGCCGTTCCATTGTGGCCAATATGCAAAGTCTGGCGACAAGAGGAGACGTATCGGGGATGGTGGTAGCCACGGGTATGGCGTTCTCCGTCAACCTCACCGAGGCCTTCAGGGAACTCGTCCAGATCGGGATCGCGCTCAGCAACGAGCGGGACCTCTCGACGCTCCTCGAGCGCATTCTCACCGAGGCCCGCCGCCTCACGCGTGCCGAGGCCGGCACCCTCTTCCTGCGCGAGAGCGACCAGCTCCGCTTCGCGGTCGTCCAGAACGACCGGCTGGCGCGGCAGCTCGGCGAGGCCGAGATGAAGCGCCGGCTGCAAGCCGAGCCGCTCGCCATCACCGCCCTGAGCCTCGCCGGGTACGTCTCGATCATGGGCGAGGTGGTGAACATCTCCGACACCTACACGATTCCCCCGGACCGCCCCTATAGCTTCAATCCGCTCTTCGACACCCGCAGCGACTACCGGACGCGGTCGGTGCTCGTCGTGCCACTCCAGGACACGAGCGGCAACATCTTCGGGGTCCTCGAACTCCTCAACGCCCTCGACCCCGACGACGGTATCGTGCCCTTCGACGCGCAGTACGAGATGCTCGTGCGCGCGCTGGCTTCCCAGGCGGCCGTGGCGATCCGCAACGCGCGCCTCGAGGACCTGTCGTTCAAGGACGCGCTCACCGACGTCTACAATCGCCGATACTTCATGGTCCGGCTCGAGGAGGAGTGGAAGCGCCACTCGCGCTTCGCCGAGCCCGTCTCGCTCGTCCTCCTCGACCTCGACACCTTCAAGCACGTCAACGATCGTTTCGGCCACCCCGCGGGCGACGAGGCGCTGCGGGAGGTCGCGCGCCTCCTGATCAAGCACTCGCGGAACTTCACGATCGTCACGCGCTTCGGCGGCGACGAGTTCGCGGTGCTCCTGGTGAACACGCCGAAGCTGGGCGGCGTGTGCTACGCGCGGCGGATCCGCGAGGTGATCGAGCGGCACGCGTTCGCGCACGGCCCCGTGACCGTGAGCCTCGGTGTCGCCGGCCTCCCGGAGGACGCCGCCAACAGCGACGACCTCGTCGTGGCGGCGGACAGGGCGATGTACGAGGCGAAGCGGCTCGGCCGGAACCGCGTCGCGGTGGTCTAGGGACGCCGGAGGACACGCTGAAACGACAGGAATCGTCGCCGCTCAATCTGACCCACGCCTTCAAAGAGCTGGTGCAGATCGGTATCACGCTCGCGAGCGAGCGTGACCTCCGCGTCCTGCTCGAGCGCATCCTCACCGAGGGGCGACGGTTCACGCACGCGGAGGCAGGCACGCTCTTCCTGCGCGAGGGCGACTTCCTCCAGTTCGCCGTCGTGCAGAACGACCGCCTGGCGCGCGAGTTCGGCGAGGAGGAAATGAAGCGCCTGCTGCAGGAGGAGCCGCTCCACCTGCGCGAGCTCTCCCTGGCGGGGCACGTCGCGCAGACGGGCGAC
>WNGC01001886.1_pt1 | contig 12803 bp, 11 predicted proteins | sample 5400051 | NCBI WGS metagenome assembly WNGC01 (sample SAMN13153368, study PRJNA577476) | soil metagenome | isolation source: 20 cm soil or saprolite under grassland replicate 2 | place: USA:California | collected 2016-06-15 | reverse complement strand
TCTCGGGCGTGGCCACGCGCGTCAGGGCCCGGGCCTTGGAGTACGAGAGCTGCCCGCGCGCGAGGGCCTGGGCCAGCCGGGGCAGCGTGCCCAGGGCGCGCGCCACCCGCACGTGCTCACGGGCCACGCCGGGGGCGAGCCCCGCCCGCCAGGTGAGCCAGGCGGCGCACGAGCTGAAGCCGTTGCTCCAGCCGCCGCGCGCGTCGAACTCGCGAATGAGATCGAGGAGGCGAGCGGTTGCGGCATCGAGGTGCGCCGACAGTTCGGCGATCTGGTCGCCCAGTTGGTCCAGCGAGAGCGTTTCCATGACGAGTTCCCCTTCTGTTGGGGCGACTCTACACCCCAGTTTCGGAGGCGCCCTGGAGCCGTCAAGAAACGCGATCGCGACCGGATGGCGAGTTTTTCGGTGTCAGCAGCCGATGTGCGCTTGCTGCGTCACTGCGGAACGTTGAACCGGCACTCGCGGACCGCTACCGACACGCGGCGAGCGGCCGCGACGAAAGCTGTCAAGCGGAATCTTCACTCAGCCCGACCAGATCCGTGAAGCCGAGCGCACACGAGAGCATAATTTCTCCGTCCGAGGTCAGCCCTCCGTCGCAATGCGTAAGATCACGTCCTGGGCCTGCTGGATGGTCGCGTCTGGCCACTTCGGCGTCAGGCGCGTGAAGACATCCTGGATTCGCTCGCCCCGGCTCGTGAAGAAGCCCCTGTTCAGACGCGCGGCCGGCTCGATCCGGAATGCACGTAGGTGCTTCACGGCGCCGGCCCATTCCTCTGGCGGCTCGGCAACGGCCAGAACCAACTGGAACGGCGCCCAGTGATCTTGTGCGGTCCTGATGTCGTCCACCAGGTTCGCGTGGAGATATCGGCGGAACTTGACCTCGGTAAGCCACCCCTGAGGGCTGTCAGGATCGATGACAAAGAAGTCGGGCATCGAGCGCAGGCGCGGCGGAGCGATCTGGCGGAAACGCACCGCGCCGCAAGCACGGCTACCCGCCCGACAAACAAGAGCAGGCGACGCGGACCGTGTTGGACAGGCGGAGCTGCTGTCGGAGGGATGGGCGATGGCCTGAGGGACACTCGTGCGGGAACGGCCTATCCCACCTCCGCGCGGAGCTTCGCGTGCAACGCCTCCAGCGCGTCGAGCATGGCGTCGACCGAGCGCGCGCCGGCCTGGAAGATCGCGGTCGCGTTGAGCGAGACCCACCCGAAGCCCATCGCCTGGAGCTCGACGACGCGCGCGACGACGCGGTCGAGCTCGGCGTAGAAGCGCCGGCCCTCGGCGTCCCGCGGGGGCGGCGCGACCATACTCTGCAGGCCGATGGCGGCGGGATCCCGGCCGGCCGCCTCGGCGTGGCCGCGGATGGCGCCGAGGGCGCGCCGGGCGCTATCGGCGTCGGTGACGCGGCTCGCGAGCCAGCCGTCGCCCAGCTGCCCCACGCGGCGCCAGGCGGGCTCGGACATGCCGCCGATCCAGAGGGGGAGCCGGCGGCCCTGGGGCGGCTTCGGCTCCATGGCCATCGCTGTCACGCGGTAGTGCCGGCCCTCGAAGTCCACCTGGGCGTCGGTCCAGTAGGCGCGCAGCAGCCGGATGGCCTCGTCCATCCTGGCGCCTCGCGTGCGGAAGTCCTCGCCGAGCGCCTCGTACTCCGACTCCTGCCAGCCGACGCCGACGCCGAGGCGCACGCGGCCGCCCGAGAGCGTATCGAGCGTGCTGACCTGCTTGGCGACGAGCGTCGGGTGGCGCTGCGGCAGCACGAGCACCTCGGTGCCGAGGGTCACGCGTTCGGTGACGGCCGCGAGGTGCGCGAGGATCATCAGCGCCTCGAGGATGGGCATGGTGGGCGCGTAGGGGCCCGCGGGGCGCCCGCCGATCGGGTAGCCCATGACGACGTGGTCGAACACGTCGATGTGGTCGTAGCCGATCCGCTCGATCGCTCGGGCGAAGCGGAGCACGGCGGCGGGGCCTTCGCGGTACGAGACGCTCGGGAATTCGACACTGAGCTTCACGACGCGCGCGTGCGTCCGCCCGTCGTCTCACTCCTCATTGTCAGGCTCCGGCTCGATGCCGAGCTCGATCGCGCCGAACTGGATCTCGAGGCGAACCAACGCGAAGCCGGTGGCGAGCTCGGCATTCTGCACCGGCACGAGGCCGCCGTCGATCACGTAGCACGCGGCCGGGCAGAGCCCCGACGTTTCATTGGGCCCGACCGGAACCCTAAAGGTGCCGGTGAACGGCACACTCGCGCCGACCAACGACTCCAATCCCGGGACCGTCTGGGCGTCGACCGTGTCGATCCGGAAGCGGCCGGCCAGCGAGAGGAGCGGCAATCCGGGAACCGGCGTGATGGCCCCTTGAAACGTTCCGCTGATCACGGGAAGGTCGGGCACGTGAACCGAGGAGTTGGACGGAATGTCGATGACCACGTCGAAGGTGCCCCAGGTCGACCCATTCCCGGTCTGGGCGTCGAGGTGGCTCTTTCCAGCGCCGATCACCGTGCAGTGCCCGAGGCCGGGAACATTGGCGATTATCGCAGAGGGGCACAACGGGGTGCCGATCGGCGTGAAGCCCGCCAGCGGGGAGGTCGCCTTGCGGAGGATGACATCCCCGTCGGCTTCGAACAGGACGCGCTCGGCGGTCTCATAGAGCCATGCGTCGGCGCCGGGCGGAGGCAACGGGAACTCGGCATGACTGCTCGAGGGCAGCAACAAGACCGCGAGGCCGACGAGAATCGGTACGCGTTTCAGCATCCGTCGCTCCTTTTGCGGGGTGACCCGTCGGCTGCGTCAGAAGATGAAGTTCAGCGTCTCCGGCAGCGGTCCCGCGATCGGGACTTCGACGGCGGCTCACTATCACGCCGCTGTCTCGGGATGTCAAACGGTCGCTCGGACGGCGGCTCCGACGGCGGCTTGACTCGCCCTCGCGCGCGGCGCTACCCTCCGCGTCGTGTCCTGGACCAACCCGCAGTATCTGGTGGAGACCGATTGGCTGGCGGCGCACCTCGAAGACCCGACGCTGCGCGTGCTCGAGTGCACGGCGATCCTCCACACGCTGCCCGAGGGCGGCTATCGCGCCGAGTCCGGGCGCACGACGTGGGCCGCCGGCCACATCCCGCGGAGCGGCTTCGCCGACCTCACCGACGACCTCTGTGACCGCACGTCGCCGTTGCGCTTCATGATGCCGCCCGCCGAGCTGGTGGCGGCGTCGATGGCGCGGCTCGGGGTCGGCGAGGGCACGCGCGTCGTGCTGTACGACCGCTTCGTGAACATGTGGGCGGCGCGCGTCTGGTGGATGCTGCGCGCGGTCGGCTTCGACGAGGCGGCGGTGTTGAATGGCGGCTGGCGTACGTGGACGCTCGAGGGCCGCCCGACGTCCACCGAACCGTGCGCCTACCCGCCCGGGCGCTTCGTGGCGCGGCCGCGGCCGGACCTGTTCGCCGGCAAGGGCGCGGTGCTCGCGGGCCTCGGGGAGCGCGCCACGTGCGTCCTGAACGCGCTCACCGACGAGCAGCACCGCGGCGGCGGCGTCACGTACGGACGGCCCGGGCGCATCGCCGGCAGCGCGAACGTCCCCGCGCGGTCGCTGGTGGACCCGAAGACCCACGCCTACCTGTCGGCCGACGTCCTGCGCGAGCAGTTCGCCGCCGCGGGCGCGCTCGCGGCGGGGCGGGTGATCACCTACTGCGGCGGCGGCATCGCCGCGAGCAGCGACGCGTTCGTGTTGACGCTGCTCGGCCACGACCGCGTGGCCGTGTACGACGCCTCGCTCTCCGAGTGGGCCGCCGACCCGTCCCTCCCGATGGAGACGGGCTGAGCCCGTGGCGGTCACACACTTCGACATCGCGCTCCAGCGCTCGCTGGCCGGCGGCCGCGCGTTCGGTGGCGTCGGGCCCTACGAGGAGCTGAAGGGGCGGCTCCGCTTCGCCCTCGACCCCGCGCATCCGGCGAACGCGCGGATCACCGACGTAGACCAGGCACCGAGGAACCGCGACGGACGCGTGGAGTTCGCGGCCGACGTGTCGATCCTGCTGCCCGTCGAGCGCGACCGCGGCAATGGGCGCGTGATTCTCGACGTCGTGAACCGCGGCCACACCGTCACCCTGCCGAACTTCAACCACGCCACGCGGCCGGCGTTCGCGCCGGGCGCCGACCCGGATCCGGCCATCGATGTCGGCGACGGGTTCCTGATGCGGCGCGGCTATGCCGTCGTGTCGTGCGGCTGGCAGTGCGACGTGCCCGAGCTTCCGGGTCTCCTCAGACTCGAGGCACCGGAGGCGCGCGACGGCGACGGCCGGCCCCTCCACGGGCGCGTCTACGTGAATCTCCAGGCGCCGGAGCCGGTGCCGCACTTCCTCCTCTCGGACCGCGGCCACCTGGCGTATCCCGCGGCCGATGTCGACGCGCACGACGCGGTCCTGCTCGTGCGCGACCAGCTCGACGGCGAGGCGCGCGTCATCCCGCGGGTCCGGTGGCGCTTCGCGCGCGTGACGGACGGCCGCGTCGTCCGCGACGCGCGCCACGTCTGGCTCGAGGGCGGCTTCGAGAAGGGGCGCCTCTACCAGGTCGCGTACACGGCCGTCGGCGCGCCGGTCCTGGGCGTGAGCTTCGCCGCGCTGCGCGAGTGCGTGTCGTGGCTCAAGTACGGCACCGAGGCCCAGGCGAACCCTGGGGCCGGCAGGCTGCGCTGGGCGTACGCCTACGGGCGCTCGCAGACCGGCCGTCTCCTGCGCACGCTCGTCTACTGGGACCTGAACGTCGACGAGCAGGGCCGGGAGGCGCTCGACGGGATCATCGCGAACGTTGCGGGGGGGATGCGGGGTGAGTTCAACCAGCGCTTCGGCCAGAACTCGAAGGACCGGCCCCAGATGATGGCCCACGTGTTCCCGTCCACCGACGTGGCGACGACGGATCGCGTGACGGGTCTGACCGACGCGCTCCACCGACGCCTCGAGGCGCGGGCGAGCCGGCTCAAGGTCTTCTACACGAACACGTCGGCCGAGTATCATCGGGGCGACGCGTCGCTCGCTCACACCGACCCCGACGGCCTCCGCGACGTCACGCACGGGGCGAACACGCGCGTCTATCACTTCGGCGGCACGGAGCACGGGCTCGGCGTCTGGCCGCCGTCCGACACGGCGCTCGTGGCCGCCGACCCGGCCGGCTGGGCCGAGCGCTCGCAGCAGGTGCGCGGCGTCGTGAACTACGGCCGCCTGCTCCGCGCGTGTCTGGTGAACCTCGACCGCTGGGTCACCGAGGGCGTCGAGCCGCCGCCGAGCCGGCACCCGCGGCTCGACGACGGCACCGCGGTACCGCCCGAGTCGCTCGACAAGACGTTCGGCCGTATCCCGGGCGCCTCGTACCCGCGGCATCACGCGCGCCCGCGCCGGCTCGACTTCGGCGCCGACGCCGAGCTTCGCGTGATGACGCTCTTGCCGCCGCGCGAGGGGCCCGCGTTCGGCTCGCGCGTCTCGGCCGTGGACGAGGACGGCAACGAGGTGGCCGGGATCGCCGTGCCCGAGGTGCGCGTGCCGCTGGCGAGCCACACCGGCTGGAACCTCCGGCACCCGGACATCGGGGGTCGAGCGCAGCTCCTCGTGTTCGCCGGCGCGACCATCCCGTTCGCGCGGACGCGGCGGGAGCGCGAGGCGGCTGCGGATCCCCGCCCGTCGATCGAGGAGCGCTATCCCTCGCGCGACGTGTATCTCGAGCGCGTCCGTCGCGCGGCGCAGGAGCTCGTCGCCGAGCGCTATCTGCTTCTCGAGGACGTCGAGCTGTCGGTCACGCTCGCCGCCCGTCTGTGGGACTGGCTCGCCGGCCAGGCCCCGACCTCCTCGTCGCGATAGGGTCACGCGCGTCCATTGACCCCGCACGCGATCGCGCTGGCCAGTGCCGTGTGCTCCGCGGTGGCGACGACGCTGATCCAGCGCGGCCTGCGGCGCTCGAACTTCTACGCGGGCTTCTGGATCAACGTCACCGTCGGCATGGTCGGCCTGTGGTCCGCCCTGCTCCTGCTCGTCCCGCGGAGCGAATACCGCTGGCGCGCGGTGCCCTACTTCGTCGTCTCGGGCGTCGTGGGCACCGCGGCGGGCCGGCTCTTCAGGGTCGCCGCGATCGACAAGGTCGGCGCGTCCGTCGCGGCCGCGATCCTCAACCTGGCGCCGATGATCTCCACGGGCCTGGCCATCCTGCTCCTGGGCGAGCGGGTCACGCCGCCGATCCTCGCCGGCACGCTCGTCATCGTCCTCGGCACCATCCTGCTCTCGCTGAGCGGGAGGCACGTCGGCTTTCGCCCCCGCGATCTCGTCTACCCGTTCTTGTCGGCGTCGTGCTTCGGCGTGGTGGCGATCATCCGCAAGCTCGGCTTGGGCCTGGCCGGGCCACTCTTCGACTCGGCCATCAACATCACCGCCGCGATGGCCGCGGCCAGCGCCTTCGTCCTGGCGTCGGGACACGGGGGGGCGCTGCGCTGCGACGCGCGGAGCTTCTTCTACTTCGTCGGCGGCGGCGTGGCGGAGAACACCGGGGTCTTCCTCGTGCTCGTGGCGCTCGGCCTGGGCGACGTGAGCGTGGTCATTCCCCTGGCCGGGACGGCGCCGCTCTTCGTGCTCGCGCTGGCCTACCTCGTCCCGAGCGCGGTGGAGAAGCTCGGCTGGCGCGTCGTCGTGGGCGCGGTGCTCATCGTCGTCGGCGTGTTCCTGCTCATGGGCTGGTGAGGGCAGACGATCCGCCGCCGAGGCGCGGGTCCAACGCGTCGCGCAGCCCGTCACCGACGAGGTTGAACGCCAGGACCGCGAGCATGATCGCGACGCCGGGCACGGTCGCGACGTGCGGCGCGACGAGCAACACGTCGCGGCCGGTGGACACCATCAGGCCCCACGACGCGGTCGGCGGTTGAACACCGAGGCCCAAGAAGGAGAGCGCCGCCTCCAGCAGGATCGCGTTCGCCATGAAGAGCGTCGCGTAGACGATGAGGCCCGGGAGCACGTTGGGCAGGATGTGGCGCCGGAGCACGGCGGGCGCGGGCGCGCCGAGGGCGCGGGCGGCGCCGACGTACTCCGTCTCCCGCAGCGCGAGCACCGAGCCGCGGACGATGCGTGCCACGGCGGGCACGCCCCAGATGCCGACGGCGAGCGTCGTGTTGAGCGCGCCCGGCCCGAGGGCGGCCACGATGGCGATCGCCAGCAAGAGATAGGGAAAGGCCAGGAGGATCTCGACGCCGCGCATCAGCAGCGCGTCGAGCCAGCCGCCGTTGACGCCGGCGGCGACACCGAGGAGCAGGCCGAAGGCGAGCGCGATCGTCACCGACAGCCCGCCCACCAGGAGCGCCACGCGCGAGCCGTAGATGACGCGCGAGAGGATGTCGCGTCCGAACTCGTCGGCGCCGAGCAGATACTTGGCTCCGGGCAGCGCACGCTTCTCGACGAGGCTCTGGCGCGCGGGGTCGTACGGCGCGAGCCAGGGCGCGAGCGCGGCCGTGAGCGCGAGGAGGGCGACGAGCGCCAGGCCGGCGAGGGCGAGGCGGTTCGTGCGGAAGCGCCTCCAGGCCGGGCCCACGCTCAGCCCTGACGCGCGATGCGCGGGTCGAGCGCGCCGTAGGAGAGGTCCACGAGCAGGTTCACGACGACGAAGGCGAGCGCGAAGAGGAGCACCGCGCCCTGCAGCAGGACGTAGTCGCGGGCGAAGATGGCCTTGACCATGAGCCGGCCGAGCCCCGGCCATGAGAAGACCGTCTCCGTGAGGACGGCGCCGCCCATGAGCTGCCCCGACTGCAGGCCGAGCAGCGTGAGGATGGGGATGAACGCGTTGCGGAGCGCGTGCTTGCCCAGGACCCAGACCTCGCCCACGCCCTTGGCCCGCGCCGTCCGGACGTAGTCCTCCCGCAGGACGTCGAGCACGGCCGCGCGGGTCATCCGCGCGACCATCGCCACCGACGGCAGCGCCAGCGTGACCGCGGGCAGCACCAGGTGGGCGAACGAGCCCGCGCCGCCCACGGGCAGCCAGTTGAGCCAGAGCGAGAACACGACGATCAGCACGAGCCCCGTCCAGAAGATCGGCATCGACAGGCCGAAGAGCGAGGCCAGGCGGGCGACGGCGTCGAACAGCGAGTTCGGCCACGCGGCGGAGACGACGCCGGCGGCGACGCCCACGGCCCCCGCGACGACCAGCGCCGCGACGGTCAGCTGGAGGGTCGCCGGCCAGGCGTCGGCGAGCTCCGCGGCCACGGGGCGGTTCTGCTGCATCGACCGGCCGAGGTCGCCGCGCAGCAGGTGGCCGACGTAGTCGAGATAGCGCACGACGAAGGGCTTGTCGAGGCCGAGATGCTCGCGCAGGGCGGCGACGGCGTCCTTGGTCGCGTGCTCGCCCAGCATCAGCGTCACCGCGTCGCCCGGCAGCAGGTCCACGGTGAGCATGACGACGAAGACCACGCCGAGGAGCACGGGCACGGCGAGGAGGAGGCGACGGAGCGTGAACGTCAGCATCCGCCGCCTCCCGCGGGCACCGCTACTTGTCGAGCCAGGTCTTCCAGAGGGCCAGGTTGTACTCGACGGGGTGGATGCCGAAGCCCTTCACCGCGGCGCGCGTCACGATGATCTCCTTGGTCGTGTACACCGGGATCCACACCATCTCCTTCGCGAGGATGTCCTGCGCCTCTCCGTAGAGCTTCTCGCGCTCGGTCTGGTTCAGGCTCCGGCGCGCCTGCTCGACGAGCGTGTCCAGCCGCGGATTCTCATACCGCGACGTGTTCCACCCCGCCGGCGGCACCTGCTTCGAATGGAAGAGCGCGAAGAGCGAGTAGTCGGCGTCGGCGTTCGACGTTACCCAGCCCAGCGTGAACAGATGGTGGTTGAGCGGGTTGCCGCGGAGCTGCGGGAACACCGTGCCCCACTCGAGGAACTGCGCCTTGGCCTCCACCCCGACGTCCTTGAACATGGCCTGCACGGCCTCGGTGATCTCGGCGTCCTTGGGATAGCGCCCGCGCGCCGCGATCCAGGAGAGGCTGAGCCGCTGCCCGCCCTTCTGCATGATCCCGTCGGGCCCCGGGGTGAAGCCGGCCTGCGCCAGCAGCGCGCGGGCGCGGGCGCGGTCGAACGGGTACAGGCGGTCGAGCTGCATGTCCTTGTAGCCGAAGACGCCCGGCGCCAGGACACCGCGCGCCGGCCCCGCCGAGCCTTCCATAATGTTGTCGAGGATCGCCTGGCGATCGACGGCGTGGAGCAGCGCCCGCCGCACGCGGACGTCGTCCAGCGGCGGCAGGCCGGCGTGCATGCCCACGAAGACGACGCGGATGCCGGTCGTCTCGTGCACCGTGTACTTCGCATCGCGACGCAGCGCCGGGAGCTGGGCCGGCGAGGGGAAGAGCACCATGTCGGCGTCGCCGGTCTGGAGCGCGATCATCCGCGCGCCTTCCTCGGGCACGACCCTGAAGATCACGCGATCGACCAGCGCCTTGTCGCCCCAGTAGTCCGCGTGGCGCTCGATGATGACGTGGGTGTTGGTCTTCCACTCCACGAACTTGAAGGGCCCCGTGCCCACCGGCGCCCGGCTGAAGTCGGCGCCCAGCCGCTGCACCGCGGCGGGCGACACGATGCCCATGCAGTACATGGCCAGCGTCCGGAGGATCGGGCCGTAGGGCTCGCGGGTCAGGATATCGACCGTGAGGTCGTCCACGGCCTCGGCGCCCGCGAGCGAGCCCGCGAGGCTGGCCCAGCGCGCCGGCGGGGTGCCATGCAGCGCGCGGTCGTAGGTGAACTTCACCGCGGCGGCGTTGAAGGGCGTGCCGTCGTGAAATTTCACTCCGGGGCGCAGCTTGAAGCGCACCTTCGTGGGCGACATCACCTCGTAGGAGGTCGCCAGCACGGGCTTGACCTGCATCTTCTCGTCGAGCGTCAGGAGCCCCTCGAGCATGTTGACGTAGACCCAGGCGCCGGGCGCGGTGGTCTCGAGGTTCGGCTCGAGCGAGACGGGGTCCGTCGGCCGCACGATCGTGAGCGTGCCGCCGCGCTTCTGCGCCGGAACCGGCGCGGCGAGCGCCCCGACGAGCGCCAGGCCGAGCAGCGCGACGGCGAGGCGGGAGGCGAGGGTGCGCATGGCTAGCTCCTTGTCGATCCGCGCGCCTCGGCGGGCGCGGCCGCGGCGACGAGCTCGTCCACGTTGCCCCACCCCATGACCCGCCGGCCGGCCTCGAGGTCGGAGATCATCGAGATGAGCCGGCGGGTCAGCGGCATGGCGAGGCCGAGCGTCTCCGCCTTGGCCACCGTCGCGCCGAGCAGCGCCCCGACCTCGGTCGGGCGCTTCCGCACGGCGAGGTCGCGCCAGATGCCGGTCTTGGTCTTCGTGTGCGCGCGGTAGTGGGTGGCGACGATCGCCATGGCTCGCTCGCGCGCAGCCGGGTCGCCCCGCCCGGCGGCCCGGTAGAGCGCGGGGTCGTACTCGTCGAAGGCCTCGAGCCGGATGCCGGCCGCCTCCGCCACCGCCATGTTCTCCACGACGAGCGCGACCAGCATGCGCTGGACGCGCGGCGAGCGCTCGACGACCTCGTAGACGTGCGCGTCGACGACCGCGGTGGCGATGAGCAGCGCGCCGTAGACGTGCTTGGCCCACGTGTAGCCGAGGATATTCGTGCTGACCCGCGTCGGCGCCACCGCGTCGAGGAGCTTCCCGAGCCGTTCGACCCGGTCGCTCACACGGCCGTCGAGCTCGCCGAGGACGAAGGCGCCGGTGCCACCGTGCAGGATCCGCCCCGGCGCCGTCCAGTCGGCCGCCCAGTTGACCAGGCACCCGACGGTGCGCCGCGCGCCCACGGCGGCGGCGATGAGCTCCTCGTTCAGGCCGTTCTGGAGCGAGACGATGGCGCCGTCGGCGGCGAGCCGCGGTGAGAGCACCGCGAGCGCGCCCGGCGTGTCCTGGGACTTGACCGCCAGCAGCACCAGCGGAAGGCCGTGACCGAGGGCCGAGGGCGTGAGCGCGCGGACCGGCACCGTGACCGGACCGTCGCGCCGGTCGAGCGTGAGCCCGTCCCTGTTCATGGCGGCGACGTGATCCTCGGCCCGGTCCACGAGCAGCACGTCGTGACCGGTCCGCGCCAGCATGGCGCCCGTCACGCCGCCGATGGCCCCGGCGCCGTACACCGTGATCGTCATCGAGCTCACCTCGCGCGCCTCGCGAAGATGCCGCGAATGATGCGGCGAAACACTGTCAACTTCAACTCCTGATTGCGCTATCCTCTCCCGGATGGATCGCCCCGGCGTCTCGCTCAACGGCGTCACGTACCGCTGGCCGAAGCACCCCGTGGTCCTCGTCTGCATCGACGGCGGCGACCCGGCGTACTTCGAGCAGGGCGTCCGGGACGGGGTCGTGCCGCACGTGGCGCGCTTCCTGAAACAGGGGTTCGGCGCGGTCGCCGACGGGGACATGCCGAGCTTCACGTGTCCGAACAACATGTCCATCGCGACGGGCGCGCCACCGGCCGTCCACGGCATCTCGGGCAATTTCTACCTGGACCGCGCCACGGGCGAGGCGGTGGTGATGACGGGGCCCGAGCTCCTGCGCTCGCGGACGCTCATGGCGGAGTTCTCGCGCCGCGGCGCCAGGGTCGTCTCGATCACGGCGAAGGACAAGCTCCGGAGGCAGCTCGGCAAGGACATGGACCTCACGGGCGGGAGCGTCAACTTCTCCTCCGAGTGCGCCGACCAGACGTCGCTCGCGGAGCACGGGATCGAGGACGTCCTGGCCTTCGTCGGCCGGCCGAAGCCCGATATCTACTCGCCCGAGCTCTCGCTCTTCGTGCTGGAGGCGGGCGTGAGGCTCCTCGCCGAGCGGCGGCCGGACATCCTCTACCTCTCGCTCACCGACTACATCCAGCACAAGTACGCGCCCGGCGAGCCCGAGGCGAACCGCTACTACGCGAGCCTGGACGCCCTGTTCGGTCGGCTGGACGCGCTCGGCGCCGTCGTCGCGCTCACGGCCGACCACGGGATGAGCGACAAGTCCAACGCCGACGGCTCGCCGCGGGTGATCTGGCTCCAGGACGTGCTCGATCGCGCGCTCGGCCGGGCCACGAGCACGGTGATCTGCCCGATCACCGACCGCTTCGTCGCCCACCACGGCGCCCTCGGCGGCTTCGTTCGCGTCTACTGCTCCCGGGGCCAGGACGTGCGCGACGTCATGCACGTCGCCGAGGGGCTCGACGGCGTCGCGGCCGTCTTCGACCGGGAGACGGCGGCGCTCACGTTCGACCTACCGCTCGACCGTGAGGGCGACGTGGTGGTCATCGGCCGCGCCGACACGTGCCTCGGCGCGGCGGCGGCGGACCACGACCTCTCGGGGCTCCGGGGCCATCGGCTGCGCACGCACGGAGCGCTCGCGGAGGCGAAGGTGCCCTTCATCCTGAACCGCCCGCTGACCTCGGCATACGCGAAGCGCGCGGCCACGCGCACGCTCCGGAGCCGGGAGCTGTTCGACTTCGCCATCAACGGGGTGGACGCGTAGGACGCGGCGCGGGGGACGCATGCTCAAGGTGGAGACGCCGAAGGACCTGCTGGGGCTGGTGGGGAAGACGCTCGGCCCCTCCCCGTGGATCACGGTCGACCAGCCCATGATCGACGCGTTCGCCGACGCGACGGGCGACCGCCAGTGGATCCACGTGGACGTCGAGCGCGCGACGCGTGAGATGCCCGGCGGCAAGACGATCGCCCACGGCTACCTGACGCTCTCGCTCGTGCCGCGCCTGGCGGCGACGCTCCTGCAGGTGACGAAGCGGAGCCGCGGATTGAACTACGGCTCCAACAAGGTGCGCTTCACCA
>WNGC01003731.1_pt1 | contig 12808 bp, 12 predicted proteins | sample 5400051 | NCBI WGS metagenome assembly WNGC01 (sample SAMN13153368, study PRJNA577476) | soil metagenome | isolation source: 20 cm soil or saprolite under grassland replicate 2 | place: USA:California | collected 2016-06-15 | reverse complement strand
GTGCTGGCTCTGGCGATGCTGTCGCACCCGGGCCTCGCCGGGCCTGCCGCATGGGCGGCGCAGAGCCAGCCGGTCAAGGTGGGACTGGCCGTCGGCATCACCGGGGACATCTCCGTCTACGGCGAACCGATCCGCAACGGCTTCCTCCTCGCGTTCAAGCAGATCAATGAACGGGGCGCCGTGCGGATCGACCCAATCCTCGAGGACACCGGGGGCGGCCGCGACGGAGCGATCAATGTCTTCCAGAAGTTCATCCAGCGCGACCAGGTCTCGGCGATCCTCGGCCCGGTCTTGAGTTCTCAGGCGTTCGGCGCCGACCCGCTGGCCGTGCAGGCAGGGGTCCCGGTCGTCGGCGTCAGCAACACCGCGAAGGGGATCCCGGAGATCGGCGCCACCGTCTTCCGGGTGTCCGCCCCGGAGGTCCTGCAAATCCCCAAGTCCGTGGCGGTCGCCAAGCAGGTGCTCAATCTCCAGCGGGTGGCGGTCCTGTACGACAATGCCGACGACTTCACGGTGTCGGGCTACCGGACGTTCGCCGAAGAACTGCAGAAGAACGGGATTCAGGTCGCCGACACCATCACCTTCGCCCGCGGGGACAGCGACTTCTCGGCGCAGCTGACCAAGGCGAAAGCGGCGGGCCCGCAGGCGGTCGTCGTCAGCGCACTGGCGCGTGAGGGAACCCTGCTGCTGATCCAGGCTCGAAACCTGGGGATCACGGTCCCCTTCATCGGCGGGAACGGGTTCAACGATACCAACATCATCACCCGCGCGGGGGCGGCCGCCGAGGGGTTGATCGTCGGGACCGCGTGGGTGCCCAGCGCGCCCACGGCCGTGAACCTCAGATTCTACGACTCCTACCGGGACCAGTACAAGAAGGAGCCCAATCAGTTCGCCGCCCAGGCCTACGCCGGCGCCCAGGTCGTTGCCGAGGCGGTCCGGCGGGCCGGCCTCACGGGCGCCGAAGACATCCGCGCTCAGCGCAGCAAGATCGCCGAGGCGCTCAAGACGATCAAAAGCTTCGAGACCCCCCTCGGCAGGATCGGGTTCACCGCGACGCGCGACGTGGATCAGCCGCGCACGTACGTCGCCGTCGTTCGGGGCGGCCGGTTCATTGAACTGAACCCGCCGAAGTAGGCGCGCGGCGCAGGGGCCCACCCCTGGCGCCGCGCCCGCGCATGACCGTCTTCCTGCAGCAGCTCATCAACGGCATCTCCCTGGGGTCCGTCTACGCGCTCTTCGCGCTCGGCTTCACGCTGATCTTCGGCGTGCTGGAGATCATCAACCTGGCGCACGCCGCGATCCTGGCCGTGGGCGCGCTGCTCGCGTACACGCTCTTCACGTCCCTCGGCGCGGGCCTCGTCGTCGCGCTGCTCGGCGCCTCCATCGGCACCGGTGTGCTCGGCGTCGTCATCGATTTCCTGGCCTTCCGGCCGCTGCGGACCCGGCGGGCGGGGCGCCTGGCGTCCCTGATCACCTCCATCGGCGTCGCGCTGATCCTCGTCAACCTGGCCCAGATCCTCTGGGGGTCCGAGCCGCTGAGCTACCCGCCCGGGACCGTGCCGCTGCGGTTCTTCACGGGCGGCGGCCTCACCGTGAGCCTCCTACAAATCCTCGTGCTGGCGACCACGATCCTCCTGCTGGTCGGCCTCCGTTTCCTCCTGATCCGCACCAGGGTGGGGATCGCGATGCGCGCGGTCGCCGAGAGCCCGGCAACGGCGACCCTGCTCGGGATTCCGTTCGACCGGGTCGTGGTGTTCACGTTCTTCCTCAGCTCGGCGCTGGGAGGCGTTGCGGGAGTGCTGGTCGGCATGCTGCTGCAGGGGAGCGTCTCCCCGTTCATGGGCAACGCCTACGGGCTCAAGGGGCTCGCGGCGATCATCCTCGGCGGCATGGGGGACATCGGCGGCGCCGTGCTCGGCGGCCTGGTCATGGGGATCGGCGAAATCATGATCGTCCAATACCTGAACAGCAGCTACCGGGATGGGGTGGCCTTCGGGCTGCTGTTCCTCGTCCTCATCGTCCGGCCGACGGGCCTGCTCGGCCGGCAGCGCAGCCGGGAGGCCTGATGGCGGCCGGGGACCGGGGGGCCCGGCGGGCGCCGGGATGGTGAGATGACGCCGCTCTTGTCCTTCTACAACGCCTACAGCACGCTGATCCTGTTCTCCGGGGTCGCGGCGCTGCTCGCCCTCTCCATCTATGTGACGCTGATGGCGGGCCAGCTCTCCCTGGGCAACGCCGCGCTCGCCGCCATCGGCGGGTACGCGGCCGCGATTCTCACGCGCAACTTCCACACCCCCCTCTGGGCCGCCCTGCTCAGCGGCGCCGGACTGGCCACCGCCGTCGCGACGATCATCGGCATCCCGTCCCTCCGGCTGCGCGGGGTCTACCTGGCCATCGCGACGCTGGCCTTCGGCGAAGTCGTCCGCGTCATCGCCCTCAACCTCACGATCACCGGCGGGGCGCTGGGTCTCGTGGGGATCCCTCCGCTCGTGACGTTCTGGCACGTATACGGCATCCTGGCGCTCGCGGCGTTCTTCTTCTACCGCCTCGAGCGCTCGCGGGTGGGACGGGCGTTCGCCGCGATCCGGGAAGACGAAACGGCGGCCCAGGCGATGGGGATCCGCGTCACCTACTACAAGGTGCTGGCCTTCGCGATCGCCGGGTTTCTCGCCGGGCTGTCGGGCGGGCTCTCGGTGCACTTCACCTACATCATCAACCCGTCGCAGGCGAGCTTCTCCGAGGCGGTCAACATCCTCACCTACGCCATCTTCGGGGGCACCGCCACCTTCCTCGGACCGATCGTCGGCGGCATCGTCTTGACGGTCCTCCCCGAATCGCTCCGATTCCTCCGCGAGTATCGGCTGCTCATGAACGGCGCCATCCTGGTGCTGGTGACGATCTATCTTCCTCACGGCGTCCTGAGCCCGCGGCTGTGGAGGGGGCGGCATGCTCGAGTGTGACCACGTTTCGGTCGCGTTTGGGGGGCTCGTGGCGGTCGACGATGTATCGTTTGCGGTCGCCGAGGGGGAGATCGTTGGGCTCATCGGGCCCAACGGCGCAGGGAAGACCACGCTGTTCAACGTCATCACCGGCTTCCTGCGCGCCACGTCGGGCCGGGTGCGGTTTCGGGGAGACGCCATCGGCGGCGAGCGGCCCGACCGCATCACCGTCCGGGGAATCGCGCGGACCTTCCAGAACATCCGCCTGTTCCGGGAGATGTCCGCCCTCGAGAACGTCGTCATCGGCCGGCACATCCGCACGCGCGCGACCCTGCTGGAGGCGGTGCTGGCCGCCCCCGCCCACCGGTTGGAGGAGGCGCGGGTGCGGCTGCGGGCCCGGGAACTGCTGGACCTGGTCGGGCTCGGCCCGCGCGCGCACGAACCGGCCGGCTCGCTCCCGTACGGCGACCAGCGCCGGCTGGAGATCGCGAGAGCGCTCGCCACCGAGCCGCGGCTCCTGCTCCTCGACGAGCCGGCCGCGGGGATGAACCCGGCGGAAACGCGGGCGCTCACGGCCCTCATCGGCTCGCTCCGCCGGGACGCCGGCCTGACCATCCTCCTGATCGAGCACGACATGAGGGTGGTCATGGGCGTGTGCGACCGCATCGCGGTGCTCAACTTCGGCAGGAAGATCGCCGAGGGCACCCCGCTCGAGGTCCGGACCGACACGGCGGTGGTGGAGGCGTACCTGGGGGGCCGGACGGCGGGCGCGCCTCCGAGGCGCCGGGTGGCCGCGGGCGCGGACGTGCTGGCGCTGGACGACGTCAGCGCCGGGTACGGGCCGGTGGACGTGCTCCACGGGGTGTCCCTGCGCGTGGGGGAGGGACAGATCGTCGCCCTGATCGGGGCGAACGGCGCCGGCAAGACGACCCTGCTGCGCACCGTCTCGGGCCTGGTACCGTCTCGCCGCGGCCGCATCCGCCTCCACGGGGCATCCATCGAGAGGGCGCGCCCCGACCGCATCGTCGGCCGTGGCGTTGCGCACGTCCCCGAGGGGCGGCAGGTGCTGGCCCGGATGACCGTCCTGGAGAACCTGCGCGCGGGCGCCTACGCGCGCAGGGATCGCGAGGTCGAGGACGACCTCGCCTCGATGCTCGAGCGCTTTCCGGTGCTCCATGAGCGCCAGAGGCAGATCGCCGGCACGCTCTCCGGCGGCGAGCAGCAGATGCTGGCGATCGCGCGGGGGCTCATGTCCCGGCCCCGCCTGTTGATGCTCGATGAGCCGTCCCTCGGCCTGGCGCCGATGATCGTTGGACAGATCTTCGGGATTATCCAGGAGCTCAACGCCCGGGGCGTCCCGATCCTCCTGGTCGAGCAGAACGCCCACCTCGCCCTGGAGACGGCGGATTGGGCGTACGTCCTCGAGACGGGCCGGATCGTGAAGCAGGGCGAGGCCGATCGCCTGCTCGGCGACGAATCCGTGCGGCGGGCCTACCTCGGGTAAGGCAGGCGTCCCGCGGCCCGGCGGCCTACTTCTTCCGAAACTGGCTCAGGATCTGGTCGGCCTGCTGCTGGGCGGCGGCGAGCGCCTGATCCGCGGTCTTCGCCCGCGTCAGCGCCGATTGCAAATTGTCCGAGAGCACCTTCTGGACCTGGGCGCTGTTGTGCGAGGAGAGTTCGGCCTGGGCGTACGGCAACTGGTCGCGCGCCACGAGCGCCTGCGGAAACTGCGCGGTGTAGTCCTGGTACAGCCTGATGCTGAACGCCGACCTGCGAACGGCGACGTAGCCGGAGGCCTCGCTCCACCTGGCGGCCTGCTGCGGGGCCGTCATCCACTGGATGAACTCCCAGGCCGCGGTCTTGCGCTCGGTGGGGATATTCTTGAAGATGTACAGGTTCCCCCCGCCCGTCGGCGTGCCGTACTGCTTGTCCGCGGGCATGAACGCCGTGCCAAACGGGAACCCGGCGTTCTTCCTGACGAACGTCAGGCTTCCCGTCGAATGATAGATCATCGCGAACTTGCCGGCGACGAACTGGGTGGGGAGGGTGCCCCAGTCCGTGACGTTGCCGGGCTCCACCTTCATGTCCTGCAGCCTGAGCCAGAAATTCAACGCCCGGTGGGTGGGCGGGGTGTTGAAGAACACCTCGGTGCCGTCGTCGTTCGCCAGCCGCCTGGCGCCTGCCTCGGCGGCGAACCCCTGAAACAGCCAGTAGGTGAAGCCCGTGGTCGGGATCCCGACTCCCCACCGGGTGACATCGCCCGACGCGTCGCGCAGCGTCAACTGCTGCGCGTCCCGCTCCACCTCGGCCCAGGTCTTCGGGGGCGCGTTGGGATCCAGCCCGGCGCGCTCGAACGCCTCCTTGTTGAAGTAGAGAATGATGGTGCTGCGCTGAAACGGGATGGAGTAGGTGGTCCGGCCGACCCGCGCGTTGAGCCAGAACGCCGCGAAAAAGTCCTGCCGGAAGCGTTCCCCGCCCGACCGGTCGATGAACCCATCGAGGGGGACGATGGCATCCATGTCGAGCAGGGTGAACAGATCGGTGGAGAGCAGGACGGCCACATCGGGAGGAACGCCTCCGAGGACGGCGGCCTGGGTCTTGGCCATGGCCTCGTCGTATCCGCCGGCGAAGACCGGGGTCACGTGGGCGCCGGGGTGGGCGTTGTTGAAGTCGGTCACCAGGCCGTCCATGACCTTGGCGAGCGGCCCCGACACGCTGACGGGATAGAAGAACTTGAGCTCAACGGCCGCGCCGGCCCGCCCGGCCGCCCACAGCGGGAGTGCGAGCACGAGCGCCGCCAGGACCGCGCACACGCGTCTTGCCTTCGCGCCACTCCTCGCCACATCCATCCCCCCTCGGCCAAATCTCAGGTGGATTTACCATTGTTCCACTCCTCGCTTCGATTGGCCTTTACCGGGGGCCCGAAACGCAATCCTGCCCGGCGGTGGAGCAGGGAACACGTCTCCCCGCGCTCAATTGTGGGAGCAGCCCCGCCTTCCATCGCGGGGGGAGACCACCGACCTGACATGAGCGCAGACCGCCCCGGACGCTCCTCGAGCCCGAAAGCCTCCCGCTTCCTGGGACGCGGACCGTCCGGCGGGCAGCCCCTCGGGGTGGCCCACCGGGGGGCGTCCAAGGAGTCGCCCGAAAATACCCTCGCCGCGTTTCGCCTCGCGCTCCACCTCGGCGCGGAGGCGGTGGAGTGTGATGCCCGCCGCACCCGCGACAGACACGTCGTCGTGATTCACGACCACGCGCTGGACCGCACGACGGACGGCCGCGGGCCGGTCGAGTCGCACACGCTCTCTGAGATCCGCGGGCTGGACGCCGGCCGGTGGTTCGGGCCTCAGTTTGCCGGCGAGCGGATCCCCCTCCTGGCGGAGGTCCTGGAGGCCGTGCGCGGGAAGGCGCTCGTTAAACTGGAGATCAAGAACGATCCGGTCCCCTACGAGGGAATCGAGCAGCAGATCGTCGATATCGTCCGCGGCCTGGGAATGGAGGACGAGGTCTTCGTGATGTCCTTCGATCACGAGTGCGTCCGGACCGTCCACGCCCTGGCCCCGCGCCTGGCCACGGGGATCCTCTACTCGGGCCGGCTGGTGGATGCGCCCCACGCAGCGCAGGCGGCCGGGGCCGACGCGCTGTGCGTCCACCGCGGCTACGTCTCCCCCCGGGACGTCGCCCGCGCGCACGCCGCGGGGCTCGGCTTCTTCGTCTGGACCGTCGACGACGAGGAGACGCTCCGGCACTGCGTCGCCTGGGAGGTCGACGGGGTCACCTCCAACGACACCCGGCTGATGCTGCGCGTCCTGGGGGCGGCGCGTCCCGGGGCATGACCACGGCTCGGGCGCGCGCCTCGGAAGGCGAAGCGTGGACGCGCTGAAGGCACGGATCCGCCGGGACGGGCGCCACCTCGGCCACGGCATTCTCAAGGTCGACGGGTTCCTCAACCACCAGATCGATCCGGGGCTCATGAACGAGTGCGGCCGGGAGCTGGCCCGCCGCTTCGCGCCGGCGAGAGCCACCAAGGTGCTCACCGCGGAGATTTCGGGCATCGCCCCGGCGCTGAGCACGGCGCAGCACATCGGCGTCCCCGTCGTCTACGCGCGGAAGGACAGACCGATCACCATGCCCGACCAGGTGCTGCTCACCGTCGCCCCGTCGCACACCAAAGGGCGCACGGTCGAACTGATCGTCTCGCCCGAGTACCTGGCGGCGGGCGAGCGGGTGCTGATCATCGACGATTTCCTCGCCACCGGCCAGACGATCCTCGGCCTCGCCCGGCTCGCCAAAGCCGCGGGTGCGGCGGTCATCGGCATCGGCGTGGTGATCGAGAAGGCCTTCGAAGGCGGGCGCGCCGCCCTCCGGCCCCTGGGAGTGCCGGTCGAAGCCCTGGCTATTATCACCGAGATGCGCGGGGAGGAGATCATCCTGGCCTAGGGGGGCGGCACTCGTCCCAGTCTCGCCCGAAAGGAGGCGTGTGTAGGTTACATACGAAAGTACGGAGATTCCGAAGCCTGAAACACAACACTCTGATCGGCGAGAACGGATCAATCGAAATCAGAACTCTCAAAAACCAGATCGTGTTCTCGAAAGCGGGGGCGGATGGCAAGGGGGTAATGAAGCAATGAGTCAGATCGAGACTGTCAAACAGAAACTTCGGGCGCGTCTCCCTGGTGTGTCGGCGGTCATAGATGAGCCTCTGAGACCAGATGGCCCGTGGATGCTGGACGTCTACGGCGAAGGGCCTGATGAGATCCTCTCGACCGTGGACGAAACTGTCGGACGAGTGGTTGAGCTAATCAAGTCAGGAGCGAGCACAGTGGCTCCATCGGAATTGACATTCGGAGAACTACGCGAGCGACTCAGTCTCTCGCAAGCACAGCTGGCTCGGCGACTCAAGGTCTCACAGGCTGCAATATCTGAGCTTGAGAAGAACCTCGTGAGGTCACAGTTGCAAACGGTGAGAAAGGCAGTGAAAGGGCTTGGTGCCGAGTTAGAGATCCGGGCGGTTCTGCCGAACACGCGGGCCTTTACACTTAGTACGTCTAACAAAACCGTCGCGTAAGCAGCCAAGGAAGCAGAATAGGAGCCATGGAGGAGGGTGCCATGGCGAAGGAACTGTTGCCTGATGCGTTGTGGGCGCGGATCGCGCCGCTGCTCCCGCCGGAGCCGCCGAAGCCCAAGGGCGGACGGCCCCGGGTGTCGGACCGGGCGGCGCTGACGGGGATCCTGTTCGTGCTGAAGACGGGCATCCCCTGGGAGTACTTGCCTGCCGAGATGGGGTGTGGGAGCGGGATGACGTGCTGGCGCAGGCTGCGAGACTGGTACCAAGCGGGCGTCTGGCGCAGGCTGCACCAGGTGCTTCTCGAAGAGCTGGCCCAGGCCGATCGCATCGACTGGGACCGGGCCGCGCTGGACTCCGCCGCGGTGCCGGCCCCGGGGGGGCCAAGAAACGGGCAAGAACCCAACGGATCGCGGCAAACAGGGCACGAAGCGCCATCTTGTGGTCGACGCCCACGGCATCCCGCTCGCCGTCCTGGTGAGCGCCGCGAACGTGCACGATTCGAAGATGATGCTCGCCACCGTCGACGCCATCGAGCCCATCCGCGCCAAGACGCGCGGCAGGCCCCGTCGCCGACCGCACAAGCTCCATGCCGACAAGGGTTACGACTACCGTCACCTCCGTCTGGCCCTGCGCAAGCGCGGCATCATCCCCCCGCACAGCCCGCTGTGGTGTCGAGCCCAAGAACCGCCTGGGACGCTACCGCTGGGTGGTCGAACGGACGCTCTCCTGGCTCAACCGCTTCCGGCGCCTGAAGATCCGCTACGAGCACCGGGCTGACATCCATCTGGCCTTCTTGCAGCTTGGCTGCGCCCTCATCTCCCTGCGTTTCCTCGGCTAACCCGTCCAACTCGCGAGAACGGTCGGCCTGGACCGCGCGCACGGCCTTGCTATACTAGGGACATGACGATCAAGAGATTGGACCACGTCAGCGTCGTCGTCGACGACCTTGCAGCCGCTATCGCTTTTTTCACCGCGCTCGGCATGACGCTCGAAGGCGAGATGCCGGTCGAGGGCCCGTGGGTGGACCGCGTCAACGGGCTCGAAAGTGTCCAAGTCGACATCGTTATGATGCGGACCCCAGATGGGCACGGGCGGCTTGAGCTGACGAAGTTTCGCAATCCAAAACTGGTCGAGATCGAACCGGCGATCGCACCGCCGAACACGCTGGGCCTCCGGAGCGTCATGTTTACAGTCGAAAGCGTCGACGACACTGTCGCTCGCCTGCGCGCCAACGGCGCCGAACTCGTCGGCGAGGTGGCCCAGTACGAGGACAAGTACAGACTCTGCTCGAACACGCTGGGCCTCCGGAGCGTCATGTTTACAGTCGAAAGCGTCGACGACACTGTCGCTCGCCTGCGCGCCAACGGCGCCGAACTCGTCGGCGAGGTGGCCCAGTACGAGGACAAGTACAGACTCTGCTACATGCGCCGCCCTGCGGGCATCATCGTCGCGCTGGCCGAGGAACTCTTCTGAAGCGTTCATCGCCTTCGGAGAAACCGGTGGCGCCCTAGGCGCTCCTTCGACTCGATCCCACGGCTCCCAACCATCCTGCTTTCTCGCCTACTTGCGCCGCGGTTTTGTTAGGCGCACTTAAGCTCTCGGAAGACGGCGCTACCAGATTTCGTCGTAGTGTTCGGTCTCGTAAGCGCCGATCCACAAAGCGTCGTGAGACGTGAGGCTGGGGTAACGTGGCGCGATAGGGCAATCGAGCGGGTTCGTACTGCTCTGAGGCTACGTGAGAGTTATTTCCCCCTATTCCAGCTTGACTGGCACACTCTTTTCATAGATGGCGACATTAGACGACAGTGCGGTGTGGGCGTTGATTCGGACGTTCGCAAAAGCTTGACAAAATCTGGAGCGGAAAAGGGACTCGAATCATCTCTCAGTCGGCCTTAGAGAACACGGGCGCGAGGGCAATGGCGGCCTGTTGTCCACGATTCTGCAATCCCGACTTGGCTTCCCCACGCCGCGCCATCGGCACTCCACTAAATGCGATGACTGAAAGCCTGTATGATAAATATGGCCTGACGTGGAGAGCTCATGGAAAATTGGCAGCGCGCGAGGGCCTTGCACCCCTTGGAGCCCATCGCTCCCTTGGAGTGAAACCTATGCATGAAATCACGAAAGTCGAACCGCTGGAGAAGTACCAACTTCGAGTCACGTTTGATGATGGCATCGAAGGAATGATTGATGTCGCTGAACTCACAAATCTTGAAGGAGTCTTTGCCCCTCTCCGAGATCCCGTCAAATTCCGGAACGTCCGAGTGCACCACGAACTGGGAACCGTTTATTGGCCAAACGGTGCCGATCTCGATCCGGACGCTCTCTATGCCCTAGTCACGGGGAGGCGAATAGACTTCGGAGCCCCCGCGGAAACCTCGTGAGTTCTTACTCGCCCTCAACACGTGCTCACCCAGGGGGGAGCCCCGAGAACCAAACCAGCAGCGGTAGCGGCCGACGAAGGAACCGTGGAGAACATCTCCACGGCTCCCCTGCGCAGCGGCACTCGGAGCGTTACTTACTCGGATGACTCTTATCCCACTTCAGCGCCTCTGTCAGGTTTTCCCGCGCCTGCTGCAGGTCGGCGATGGCCTTCACGCGATAGCCGCCGTAGTCGCGCTGGTCATGCTGCAGTTCGTCGATGGCCCGCTCCAGCATCTGGTGCACGCGCCTGATGTTCCGCGCGCTGCCGTATTCGCCGCGCGTTGGGGGCTTCTGACCCGGAGGCATCTGATTCGGGGTCGTGGTCTGAGCGAGCGCCACCCCGGATGCGGCGAGCGTCGTGGCGATACCCGCGATTGTGGCGAGAAACTCCTTGCGTCTCATATCGATCGACCTCCTTTGACCGACTATTAGTGCAACGAGCAGGTGACCGAGCCTCAATACAAGGAGCGACCGGGGAGCGCGAAGAGTTCCCGCATCAATCCCCCGACACCGCCGCTTTCAGGGGCCGGGGAGACGGCGCCCCCAGCTTCGGGCTGGGGCGGAAGGTTTCGAGGACCTTGGAGATCGCGGTGAAGTCTTTTTGGATATGCTCTTGATCGTTGATGGTCGCCCCCCCGACGGCGAACCCCGTCTTACCGACCGTGAAGAACGCCAGGACCCCATAGAAGGAAGGCGAGCCGCTCCCAAAATCTGCCGTAAAGTACATGAAATATGCCTCGCGCCCGGCGATCTTTGCCTGACCTTCCTGGGTCAGCGTGAACCCGGTGGGCAGGTTGGGGGCGGCGCGGCGGCCGAACGCCTCGGGGGAGACGGGCGCCGGGAGATCGAGCGCGGCCAGGGCGAGAAAGGGCGTCCGGCCGGTGTCATCGGGTCCGTTGACCGCCATTGCCGACAGCACGTAATCGGAGAGCCGGCCCTTGCGCAGCCCACCCAGGAACCCCTCGCTGAACGGGGAGCTCCCCACCATCCAGTCTGGAGGGACGCTGATCGTAAAGAGTCCCTTGATGTCCTCGATCGCCCGAAGGGGGGCGTCGGCTGAAGCCCGGCCGATCGAACCCGCGCTCAGCAGCACGACACAGAGGGTACCGAGAATCCGCTGCAACCTCGTGGCCCGCATGGAGTGTCCCCCTTGCTGACCCGACCCGCAGGGCAGCACCCCATGTAATGCCCTGGAGCGCTTCGCGGCACGACATGGCGGGAGAGGGCCCTACGCACGATTCCCCCGGGAAAAGCAGAAGCCCCGGCCGCATCCGCCGGGGCCCCCGCTCGCTGCGCCGGGTTCCCTACGCGTTCTTATGCGCTCCTGCGGAGACGCTCCCCGACGGTGATCGTCAACTCCTGAGTCTTGCCCGCGCGGATGATCTGAATAGGAACGCTTGAACCGATCCGCTCCCCGCCCAACAGCCCAAACAGCTCCTCCGGGTACCGCACGGCCTGGCCGGCCACCGCGAGCAGCGTATCGCCCATCAGCAGCCCGCCCTGTTCCGCCGGGCTCCCGGGCTGAACCTCGACGACCAGCAGGCCGCCTGGCTGCCTGCCCTGCTGAGTAAGCCCGGGGCCAAGCCGGACAGACTGGGTGGCGATGCCCAGGTACCCATGGCGGATGCGCCCGTGGGCCAGCAGCGCCTCCACCACGCGGCGGACGGTTGGGGTCACCACCGTAAGGCTCCCGCCCCGCCGGTGACCGGCCGTGTTGATGCCGAGGACGTTCCCCGCGGCGTCGATCAGCGGCCCGCCGGAGAAGCCCCGATAGAGCAACACGTCGGCCTCGAGGTAGCGATCGAGCCGCCCGCCGGCCGGCGTCTGCCATGCCTCTCCCAGCACGCTCACGATGCCGATGGTCGCCCGCAGGCTCTGACCCGGACGTCCCAACGCCAGCACGAGGTTCCCCACCCGCAGCGATGCCGGGTCCGCCCAGAGGGGCGCCGTCAGCGCCGCGCCGCGGGCGCGCAGCAGCGCCACGTCGGTCGTCGGATCCCGCCCGACCAGGTCTGCGTCGACAGTCGCGCCGTCGGCGAGGCGAACTCGCACCCCGTCCTCGTGGCGGACCACGTGGTCAGCGGTCACGACGAGCCCATCAGACGACCAGGCGACACCGGTCCCCCGAGATCCTCGTCCCTCCACGCCAACCACGCCTGCGCCGATCTTTTCGATGACACTGGCCAAACTCTCAGACAATGCGGAAAGTCCATCCATCGTTTATCACCTCTAGACGTTAGGGTACCCGATCCAGGAATCCGGCACATCCCCCGTTTGGGCGGGGGCGCGACCTAGCCGATTACCTAGGTTCCAATCCTCGCTTCGATGGGCCTTGACCGGGTCAGAGGACGATCAGCCCCAACCTGGCCGCGCGGGC
>WNGC01006169.1_pt1 | contig 12813 bp, 14 predicted proteins | sample 5400051 | NCBI WGS metagenome assembly WNGC01 (sample SAMN13153368, study PRJNA577476) | soil metagenome | isolation source: 20 cm soil or saprolite under grassland replicate 2 | place: USA:California | collected 2016-06-15 | reverse complement strand
GACCACGATCAATTCCGCATCCGGACTTCCAGTCGATAAATAATCGAGCGTCGCGCGCACGGTGTCGCCGATCCGTGCAGCTTCGTTGAAGCAAGGAATGGCAACGGAAAATGGCGGTAACATTACTGAAGGTTTGTAAAGGCGGGTGCGCTTACTCGCAAACCTTTGTCATTACGAATTAGTATCGCCCGCACCTCGGTCCTCTCCCTCAGGGAGAGAAAGACGCGAAGCGGCAGGTGAGGGTTCGGCGATGTTTTTTAGCGATAAATTTCGGTCACGAATTTTCCATTCGCATCGACATAACCGCGATACATCCCCGACGTATTGAATGGCAACGCGATTTTGCCGATTTTGTCGATCGCGATCATTCCACCGGTCCCGCCAAGTTTTCCGATTTTATCGATGACTGCGATACTCGCTTCCTCCACGGTTTTACGGCGATACTCCATCAGGGCCGAAACATCGTGCGCGGCGGTGGCCATGATGAAAAATTCGCCGTCGCCAGTTCCGGACACGGCGCAAGTGGCGTTGTTCGCGTAAGTCCCACCCCCAATGACCGGGGTGTCGCCGATGCGTCCGCTCAGTTTGTTTGTCTTGCCGCCGGTTGAAGTGGCTGCGGCGAGATTACCATTTCGATCCAATGCGACCGCGCCGACTGTCCCATGGAGGTCCTGATCGGTGATAATGAACTTCTTGTCGCCGTTGGCTCCCGCCTTTTCAGCCGCTTTCGTTTTTTGAAGCGCGTCCCAGCGTTCCTGGGTGAAAAAATATTTTTGATCGACGAGCTCGACACCATGTTCCTTGGCAAAGTTTTCCGCGCCCTCACCGCTCAATAAGATGTGCGGCGATTTTTCCATTACCAAACGGGCAAGACCGATCGGATTTTTAATGCGCCGGACATCCGCAACCGCGCCGGCTTTGAGCGTTTTGCCGTCCATGATCGCGGCGTCCATCTCGTTGATGCCCGCGGCCGAGAAAACCGAGCCTTTACCGGCGTTGAAAAGCGGATCGTCTTCGAACGTGCGCACCGCCGCTTCGGTTGCGTCCAGACTCGAGCCTCCATGCTGCAAAATCTCCCACCCGGCTCGAAGCGCGTTTTCAATTCCGGCCCGGTATTCGCGCTCGCGTTCCGGCGTCATTTTGCCGCGCTCTATCGTGCCAGCCCCGCCGTGAACAACCAATCCGATCTTATTTTCCTTCGTCGAGCTCATTCTGCCGAACTGTTGCGCCTCAGCTAATGCCGTGATCGCGACCAGTCCGCAAACCAGAAATAATCGGGCCGACATAAATCTTTTTGCGCTTCGAACAAGTAGACCGCGGTTCGAGGCTGCGCCAGCGAGAAGAAATCGCTTTTCGCTTTCCCGAACTAAGGCAGCTTCCCTGCTGAAGATGGCTGAGCAAAAACAGGAATCGACTGAAGAAGCGCTAATGCGGGCGCCAGCCCTCGCGCTTCAGGAAATCGGAGAGGTCTTTTGGAATTTCCTGCGCGAAGTCGGGAGCATGTTCTGGTTCATTGCCCATACCTTCGAAGAAACGATCGAGCGTGTGCGCGATGGGCGAGTGCCGTTTAGCGCTGTTAGTTTTTTCCGGCACGCTGCGCGGGCCGGGGTCGAGTCGGTTCCACTGGTCGCGCTGGTTTCATTTTTTCTCGGCCTGACCATGGCGTTGCTGACGGGTTACCAATTGCAACGATTCGGGACGGAACGCCTGGTGCCTGGTTTGGTTTCCATCAGTTTCACCAGAGAGCTCGGCCCGTTGCTGACCGGCATCATGCTCGCAGCACGGATCGGCGCTTCGTTTACCGCCGAGTTAGGCACGATGCAGGTTTCGGAAGAAGTCGAAGCGATCGAAGCAATGGGAATCGGGCCGCTCCGGTTCCTGGTCGCGCCGCGAATGCTCGCCTTATTTTTTCTGATGCCTTGCCTCTCAACGATCTCGAATATTTCCGCAATCTTCGCGAGCAGCCTGATCTCGAAAGCTTATTTCAGCATTGCATTTCCCTACTTTCTCGATCTTGTTCGCGACTCTCTGTTGATTCGCGACCTCATCACCGGCGTGTTCAAGAGTTTCATGTTCGGTTTGCTGATCGCGGCGATCGCCTGCTACCGCGGTCTGAACGTCAAGGGCGGCGCGGCCGGAGTCGGAACCGCAACGACATCGAGCGTTGTCACCGCGATCACGGTCGTGATCGGCGTCGATACGCTCTACAACATTGTTTACGTCAACTTTTTTCCGACATGAGCGCGAAGAATTCGCACATGGTCGAGCTGCGCGACGTGAAGATGCAGTTTGAAGAAAAAAAAGTGCTCGATGGCTGCTCACTTTCAGTCGAGCCCGAGGAGCGCCTTGTCATCATGGGCCAAAGTGGCAGCGGCAAGAGCACTATTCTGCGTTTGATTCTCGGAATGTTGCAACCCAATGCCGGCTCTATTTTTTTCAAACAATTCGAGATTACGCGATTACGGCGGCGCAAATTGCAACAGGTCCGCCGAAGTATTGGGATGGTTTATCAATACTCCGCGTTACTCAGTTCGCGCAACGTGCACGACAATGTTGCGCTTCCGCTCGAGGAAATCACCGACAAATCTCCCGAGGAGATCGACGAGATTGTGGATGGAAAACTGGACCTTGTCGGGATGAAAGACGCGAAAAACATGATGCCATCGGAATTAAGCGGCGGGATGAAAAAACGCGTGAGTCTGGCGCGGGCCCTTGTTCTCGAGCCGGAATTGATCCTTTTCGACGAACCGGTGGCCGGTCTCGACCCCGTGATTGCGTCGGTCATCGACGAATTGATCATCAGCCTGACCGAGAAATCAAAAGTCACCTCGATTATCGTTACCCATGAAATGGACAGCGCCTTTCGCATCGGCACACGAATGGCTATGTTGTATCAAGGAAAAGTAATCGAAGACGCCGAACCCGAAAAATTCAAGCAATCCGAAAATCCAGTCGTCGCTCAGTTCTTGAGCGGCAGCACGGAAGGTCCGATCCTCGAAGGAAGCCAAGATGCAATTGCAAAAAAATGAAATCATGACCGGTCTGCTGGTGGTCGGGACCGTGGCCGTGCTCGTCTTTGTCTTGGTATTGCTCGGCGCGCCGGGGCTTTTCCGGCCGCTGGTTACTTATAAGATTTACGTCGACAACGCCGCTGGCATTAAACAAGGCGCGGTCGTGATGCTCGCGGGCCGCAAGATTGGCCAGGTCCAAAAATTATTTTCGCCGGTCTCAAAGGAAGAGGAACGTCGCGCCGAGGAAGCCGCGGCCGCTTTCAGGCCGGAGGAGCCAAATGCGTCCCCCACGCCTTCTACCGGCAAACCAAAATACGAAGCGCGAATCGATGTTCAGGTCGACAAAAACGCTGTCGTTTACCGCGACGCACGCACACGATTGATGTCACTTGGTTTACTCGGCGACATGGCGATCGATATCACCCAGGGAACCGAATCCTCCGGCCGCGCGCGCGATGGCGACATGTTCGCCGGCGAACGCAATCCCGATATCGGCGAAGCAGCCGCTAAAATGCTGGAAGTGATCAAGCCGGTGGCGGCTGAAGCGACCAACACCATGAAGGATCTTCAGCAAACCGCGCAAAACTTGAATCACATCACCGACGAAAACTCGGAAATGAATCAAGCGCTCAGTCAGATCAAATTATTCGGCGAGCACATTGCCGATATGACCGCGCCGGACAGCGCGCTCTCTCATTCGCTTAATAACATCGAGAAAATCAGCACGAGTCTGACCGAGAACAACAATATCGAGATCACGCTCCAAAATCTGCGCACGTCGTCGGAAAAATTGAAAGTATCGATCAATGACCTCGGACCCACTGGTCAGAACATCAAGGAATTCAGCGAGACAATTAAAAATCAGCCCTGGCGCCTGATCTGGCCGGGCTCGAAAAAATCGCCTGAGAAATCGTCGACTCCCGCTCCCAGCGAAGCAACGATCACCGTTCGCAAGAGCGCGAAGCCAAAACCAAGCGCGACTCCAGCCGGCGGCGGCCGCTGATCGCATTACGCCGATTTTTTCGCCAAACGCGATTTCAAAAACTTCAGGACCGCCGTTTCGCTCGAGCGAAGATCGACATCTTCCCGTTCCAAAGCGTCCTCAGTCATTGCCTTCAATCCATCGATTGATTTTTGATCGAGATAAGTGTCGAGCACCCAAGAATCTTGGCGACGGCGCTGATCGCGGTTTTGATATTCGCTTTCGCCTGCTTCTGGTTCTCGAATTTTTCCTGGGTGTTGAGCGCGATCGCGGTCAGAACGGTTCCAGCCCATGTCCGAAAATCTTTCGCGCTGAAATCTTCCCCGGTAATTTCGCGGAGATACTCGTTCACGTCCTGCGAAGTGATGTCGCAAATCTCGCCGTCATCGTCCACGTACTGAAACAAATCCTGGCCGGGTAGGTCCTGAAGTTTGGAAATAATTTTCGCGATACGCCTGTCGGTCACGTCCACTTCGTGGTCGCGTCCACTCTTGCCTCGAAAACGAAAACGCAACTTCGCGCCTTTGACCTCAACATGTCGATCTTTCATCGTGGTGAGGCCAAACGATTTGTTTTCGCGCGCGTACTCTTCGTTCCCGATGCGGATGAACGTGCGCTCGAGCAATTGCACCACTGTCGCCAGGACCTTGTTTCGCGGCAATCCCGTTAATTTCAGATCCCGCGCGATTCCCCGGCGGATCTTCGGCAGCGCTTTGCCGAAGCTGATTATGCGATCGTATTTGTTTTCATCACGAACCTCGCGCCAGCGCTCGTGGTAAAGGTATTGCTTCCGACCGCGCGCGTCGCGACCGGTCGCTTGAACGTGGCCGTTCGGCGAAGGAGAAACCCAGACTTCCGTCCACGCCGGCGGAATCGCGAGCCGTTTGATCCGCAAAAGTCGTTGCTCGTCACGAATTAGTTTTCCATCCGCGTCGAGCCAGTCGAAATCGTCGCCTTTTGCTTTTCGCGTGTAGCCCGGCCGATCATCGCTGACGTAACGCAGACCGGCTCCCTCGGCTGCGTCCATGGCCTCCGCGACTAGCCTCGAGCCATTGCCATTTTCATTTTTCTCGCGCGCGTGCACGTAATTGAGTTCGCATGCCGCGATAGAAGCGGCGGTCTAGGAGATAGACGACGCTCCCAGAGCGTTGATTCAACTCACGAGCCGTAGCTTTTGGTGAATTTTTTCTTCGACTCGGATTCGGTCGAGGACGCGATCGGCGGCTGCTCCGGCGTGTTTGTCGACTTGTCCGCCGTAGGCTCGGCGGAGGAGGATGTTCCCGGTTCTGATTCGGGCGCAGAAGTTTTTGGCTGCCCTGGTTTCGGCGCCTGCTGCGCAACTTCGACATACACCATCTGCAAATTCGAGAGCGTATTGCGAAGCACGGCCGCCTCTTCACTGCTGAGGTTGCCGCGAGTTTTCTCCTGAATCATCGCCAGTTGATCGATGAACATTTTAGCGAGCTCGAGATTCACTTCGCCTTCGCCCGTTTTTGGATTTGGGATCTGACCAAGAAAGAGCGCGGCGTTCTGCGCGTGCATCATCACAAATTCGATGAAGCGCTGCGAAAGCTCGCCGCTCTGGGTGCTGGTTTGGACTTCAGCCATAGAAAACAGTAACGGGTGACAAGTGACAGGTGACGAGTGTTATTAGCATAGCTTCCGTTTCTCGTCACTCGTCACACGTCACTCATCACTTCTTCGTGGATGGTCGCACCGTGGCTAAAACATACGGTTGATCGCGAAAATATTTTGCCGCCGCCCGCTTGATCTCATCGAGTGTGACCGCTTCCGTGTCACGCTCGAGGTTTTTGTAATAATCGAAACCAAGCCCGTAAAGCTCGTCCAGAGCGCACTGATAACCGAACGAATCGTTGCTCTGCATCGCGATTTGGTGCTGGCCGATCAGTTTCTTTTTCGCGCGGGTGAGCTCTTCGCTGGTCAGACCTTCGCTCGCCAGCTTCCGAATTTCGTCGAGCAACGCCGTTTTCACCGGCTCGATTTTTTGCGGATCGGTCCCGAGATAAAACGCAAACAGGCCGGGAACTAATCCCTGCATCTGGCTTGCGCCGACGTAATAAGCCAGGCCCATTTGCTCGCGAATCCGAATAAAAAAACGCGATCCGAGATCGCTGCTCGCTTCGTCGATCAACTCGAGTGCATGTCGATCTTTGTCGAACATGTCCACGCCTCGATAGCCAACCATGATCACGCCCTGCGCTTTTTCCTTATTGCTTTCGACATTCTCGATTTTAGGGATCGGCGCGGACGGGCGAGCATCGGTCAGGGCGAGCGAGCCGGATTTCATCTTGCCGAGGGCTTGCTCGAAAAGTTGTTTCACTTCGGCCGCGTTCACGTTTCCGAAAACTGAAATCACGCCATTTTTTGCGACCAGATATTTATCGCGAAACCCGACCAAATCTTTTTCGGTCAGATGCTGGACCGATTCGGGCGAGCCGTTCGCGCGCAAGGCGTAGGGATGATTGGTGAAAAGGGCCTGGCGCAAAATGTTGCGCGCAACTGCCGTCAACTGTTCCTCTTCCTGTTTGATGCCGGCGATTTGAACTTCTTTTTCGCGCGCGACTGCTTTCCCCGGAAAGTTCGCGTTCAGCAAAACGTCGGATAATAAATCGACCCCGGTCTTCAGGTCCGGCTTCATCACATGAACGCCGACACTCATGCTGTTGTTGCCGGCGTCGCTCGAGATCGATCCGCCAATCGCTTCGATCTGATTCGCGATTTGCTCAGCGGTGCGCGTCTTCGTGCCTTTGAGCAACACACGAGCGGTCAGTCGCGTGATTCCATTCGTCTCCGGAGTTTCGGCCAGCAAACCGCTTCGAAAAACAGCGCTCACCGAAACCAGCGGCAAGCGCGGATCTTCGCGCACGATCAAACGCAGACCGTTGGACAGTTCGAATTTCTGAATTTCAGCGACCGCGGCCGGCTTTGAAACTTCCTGTTTCGCGCCGAGCGAACCTTTGGGATTCAGCGACGTAACGGTCAGGTTTTGATCGACAAGATATTTCGCGGTGACGCGGCGAATATCGTCCAGCGTGACTTTTTGGACGGCGGTCAGATAATCGCGGCTGAAATTCAGGTTTCGCGTGAGCAACCAGTCTGACCCGAGATCAGACGCCTGCCCGCGCATGGTCGTGAGTGCGTCAAGGTGATGACTGAGCGACATTTTTTTCGCTTTCATCAACTCATCAGCGGTGACGCCGGCCTGTTTCACTTCAGCGATCATCTGCAAAATCAACTTCTCAGCGTCGTCGCGTTTCTTTGGATCGACAGTCGCCTCCACGCCGAGCAATCCGGGATCTCCCGGTGTGTAGGAAAATGCCGAGACGCCGAAAGCGAGACCGGCGTCTTCCCGGACGCGCCGATACAAACGCGAACTGCGTCCCTCACCCAAAATGGTCGAAAGTAAATCGAGCGCGGGAACATCCGGATGCGTGATTTCGGGAATGTGCCAGGCCAATGAAAGCCGGCTTAGTTCAGTCGCGAATTCGTTGTGAACTTCGCGCCGTCCGAGTTGGGGCGGTTCTTCCGGAACAAACACCGGCTTGAGCGATCTCCCCGGATAACTTTTGAAAAAATCGGCCAATTGCTGGTGAATCTTTTCTCCATCGACATCGCCGACGACGATGAAGGTAAGATTGTTCGGCACGTAACGCGATTTGTAATACTGCATCACCTGCTCCTGGGTGAGTTGGTTGTAGATCTCCATCTCGCCGATCACCGGCAGCCGATAAGGATGTCGCTGATAGGCGGTCGAAAAAAGAAGCAAGCCCGCCTGCCGATCCGGATCGTCCAGGTTCATCGCGAATTCGCGACGAATGACTTCCTGCTCCTTGGTGTACTCCTCCGGCGGCAGCGTCGAATTCATCATCGCGTCGGACAAAACCGTGAGCGCCGTTTGCACTCCATCTTTCGGGACGTCGATCTAAAAGACGGTGCGATCGAACGAGGTGTAAGCGTTAATGTAACCACCGACGTCCTGGATTTTTTGCGCGATCGCGTTGCTCGATTGCGTTTTGGTTCCCTTGAAGAGCATGTGCTCGAGAATGTGCGAAAGCCCGGCGCCCAATCTCTCATCCTCGTAAATGCTGCCGGTGCCGCACCACGCCTGGACACTTGCCACCGGCGCGCTTCGGTCTTCCTGGACGATCAGCGTCAGTCCGTCCGGAAGCACCCATTTCTGGACCGAGCTCGGCGGAAAAGTGATGACAGCGGAGTCATTCACAGCGGCTGCTTTCAAGTTCACCATGCTAAATACAATTGCAGAAATTAGCCCTGCTACTTCAATGCGATACACAAATTTATTGGCCACCGTGAATTCCAATGAAGTAGCGGGACCGCGCCAGTCACGAAACCTTGGGCGCGGGTAAACTTTTGGGGACTTCAGTTTTCTTTTCCGGAGCGTACGGCTTCACGAACGCCTCCTGAAAATCGTAAACGGCCTTGAAATCCTCGATCGAATCCTGGTCGGTCTTCCCGAAAATTCCGGCACCGATGAGATTGAAGACCATGTGACCGATGTCTTCGCAGGAACGAATTCCCCAGTTATCGAAGACCGTCACCACCATCGGCCCGAATTCCTTGAGCGCGTATTGCCGGACGCCTTCGAGCAACTCCGGTCCCGAGACGTGACGCACGGTTGTGCCTTTTGCTTTTTTCTGCTGCTTGGTCGTGAAATCGAGCGAGTCGCGCAAAAAAATGTAGGCCTCGCGCTGATAACGCGGGTCACTCGCCACGATCGAATCGAGGGCTTCGGCAAATCCAATCTTCTGCATTAAGAAAAACGCGCGGCTGAACCGCGGCGACTATCTTAATGAGGAACTCTCAAATGAGCAACTGCTCGCGAAGCGCGACAATTACTTATCCGACCAAACAGCGAACTCGCTCCCGCCGGGCTCGCGAAAATGGAAACGACGCCCGCCAGGAAATTCGAAAATGTCGCGGGTAATTTCGCCGCCCAGATCGACAACTCTCGCGCACGTCTTTTCCAATTCGGGTTGATAAAAGACAACCAGGGGCGCTCCTGCGTTCCCGCCAGCGATTTTTTCGGAACTGAAAAAGCCACCGGCCATCCGGCCGTCATCAAACGAGGCATAATCCGGCCCGTAATCGACGAACGACCAACCGAAAAGCGCAGAGAAGAATTTTTTCGTTTTCGCGAGATCGCGCGAGGGAATCTCAACGTAATCGATGGTATTCGGTAATGATTCGTGCATTCGGCAATTAGAATTGTTCTTCCACCGCATCGAGATAAGCCGAGAACGCGTCCTTTCTGTGCGCTGCGAAAGGACTGGCCGCGTTGGAAGTGTTGAGATAATCCTCGAACAGACCGCTCTGTGTTTTCGACTGAGTCGCTTCGAACCAGTTCAGATAATCGTCTACCTCAGTCATCCGCGCGGACAGTTTTGCGCGCAAAATTTTCAATTCGACCAAACGTGCCGTTACCGCGCGATTTTTTCCGAGCGCGAGCTGAGAGGCGAGTTGCTGATAGTTTTGAACAACTGAACGCAGCACCGGATTGCCATGCGCAGTCAGAAGCATTAATTGCTGGCTGAATTTTTGAAGCGCCAGTCGTTGCGGCGGAGTCGGCTTCTTTCGGCAAAGATCGTCGAGGAACAGAGAAGATTCATCGCGTCCGTCGGCCCGTGGAAATTTCGTCTGCAAAAGGGCCGCGAGCTCTTCCGCCGTTTGCGAAAAAGTGAGCAGATCAGAGCGCCCCGAGGTTTTAAGGCCCGCCATCTTCGATTTCCAAACCTTCTCATCGTTTCCAGCAAGTTGCGGAAACGCTGTCAGCAAATCGGCCAGCGGATCGTTGGTAGCGAATGAAAGATTCTCGATGTAACGGCCGAGGCGCGCATGACCATCGGCGCTGTCGGTGAGCAATTGCAGCAGCGCGAACGAATACGCACGATGAAGCACTCGTCCCGCAGGATCGAGCAATTCGAGCCGCTCCCGCAAAAATTCATTGAGCGACGTGACTCGCCCGGACACGGCCAACGCGTTGACGAGCGATGTCCGGTCGCGATTCGGTGCCAGCGCCAGCAAACCTTCCACCAGCCAGCTCGGCGGTTCGACATAAACGTCGCCCGGCGCGATCGCGGTTTGATTGCGATAAATCATTTCCAGCAGAATCACGCGCAGAAGTTCGCGCTCGGTCGCCGCGGAATTTATTTCGCGCGAAATGGCCAGATCGAGCTGTAGTTTCAAACCCGAACCGGTTTGGCTAAAACGTAACGCGGCGCTCGGGATTTCCGGCAAGTTCGGCGCTCGCGATTGCAAATTAATAACAGCGGCGGTTTTCCATTGATCGCGTCGTTGCAAGATTGCGAGCAGATCGGCTTTGGTGCGCTCGGCCAATGCGGAGACGCCACCGCGCCATATCGCATCGCCTCCGTAAATAACGAATTGCCCGGAAGGACTGACGCTCCGTTCCATCGGCCCTGCGGCGACTGAATCGCACCCCAAGATCGACAATCCAAAAACCGCAACCGCGAGAATTCGGTGAACGTCGGATTTCACAAGCAGTGGCCGCGAGAATAGTTGCCGACCGGGTGCTGTGGCGAGCACGATCGCCGAATTTTCCTGCAAAAAGAGTGAAACTCTGAGCTGTTTCTAACGTCTAATTTCTAGAACCAAAAAAACAGGCTTATGAACACAAAACGCATACTAATAAGCGTGGTCACAGGGTTGATCTTGACCGGGTCGCTGGCGATGGCGGCCCCAGGGAATGACCGAGGTCGCTCCAAGGCAAAAAATGTACGGGCGGCAAAACAGACCACAACGATGACAAATCGCGGAAACACCGCAGTCCGAACTCGCAGTTTCGCAACCCGCGAAAACGCCGCGGTCCGAACTCGGAGTTTTGCAACCGGCGGAAATACAGGTGTGGTCCGAACTGGTACCGCCCGTAACCGCAGTACAGTTTACGTAGGCGGCAGCAGATATGGATATGGCTATCCATACCGCTCCTATGGTTATGGTTACGGCTATCCGTATTCCTCCTACGGCCCGTCCGTTTCATTTGGATTCGGTTACCCGTACTCGTACGGCTACTACCCCTACGATTATAGCTACGGCTACTACGGCTATAACCGGTCCGGTTACGACACCTACGGAAACGGATCAATCGTGATCCAGGTCCAAGCGCGACTGGCGCGAGCTGGTTACTATCACGGCCCGATCGATGGAGCCATGGGACCGCGCACGCATTACGCCATTGTGGCGTATGAGCGCGATCACGGCCTCCGCGTTGACGGCGCGATCAGCGGACAGCTTCTGCGGAACATGGGTCTTCGTTACTAGCGAAAGTTCACCGCGTCCATTTTTCCGAGCAACTTGCGCTCGCGGTCGAGCGCTGACCATAAATCGGCGAAAATGATGTCGCCGAATCGCATGATCACTGGATGCACCGGCATCCGCCCAATCCAGCCGCCGACATTTGTGGCCGCAATTTTTCCCGCGCTCGCTTCAACGCGATAAGATGTGCGGCTGAAAAGTGAATAGCCAAAGAGCGAGCGTTCCATCCCGATCGTGCAAGCTCCTTCACGGAAGGAAGCCGTTGCGCGCACAAAATCGAGCAGCGGTTTATTCAGCGCCTTTTTTTTGCTCGCTAATCGATACGCCAGATAAGCGTTGATCTGGTCTTGCGAATATTCCAGCGGGCCCGGCTTTCGATACGAAGCCGCGTTTTCCAAATCGAGGTCGATTTGCGGCGACACAATCTTAGTTGGCTCCGGCAATTCCGGCGGGAGCGCGATTTCCACCAGCACGGCCACTACCGCCGCGGCTAAAGCCAGCTTGCTGACCGCGAAGAAATTTTGCCGCGCTCGGTTGGGCGGTCCCAACATTTTCTGCAAACGCCGGCGCGCTTCTTCCTGCGGATCCTGCGCATTTTTTTGCGCGGCCACAACCGAACGGTCCAGGCGTTCCCCACAATTGTGGCAGTAGATACGCTCGGCTTCGTTTTCGTGCCGGCACTCCGCGCAAACCAATTTCGTCATTGTCGTTGTCGTCGTCATGGAGCCGATTCCTTTTTCGGTTTTGTCGTTGGGGCTGAAGTTGATGTTTTTGCCGGAGGTGTTTTTAATTCTTTGCCCGCGCCAGTTTTTTCAGTCGTAGCGGCAGGCGCCTCTTTTTTGGCCGCTTCCTGATAGGCCTTGCTCCGATAATCGGTGCTGTAAAAACCGGAGCCTTTAAAAATAATTCCCGCGCCGGTCCCGAGAAGGCGTTTCACTTTGCCATGGCCCCACTTGGGGAGCCGGCAGAGGTCCTTGGGACATTCCCGGACCGGTTCGTCGCGCATCGATTGAAACATCTCAAAATTTTTGTCGCACTTCTGGCAGTGATACTCGTAAGTCGGCATGCCGGAGACGGTGCCTCGAAGAAAGCACAATTCAAGCCGCGGAAAGCGCCGGAATTGGCCAGTGATGCCTGAGCCGCACCTCTTGACTTTGGATACTCAGTCGGTAAAGGGTTCGACCGAAAAGTTTTTATGCGTTCTTCATTTTATTGGCGGCTCCGTTTGTCATTTTTTGCGATTTCGGGTTTAATCCTCACCAGCTGCGAAGAAGACGTCCGCTATTCCGGCCAAACCCAATATCTGGGCGGCGTTTACGGCAACGCTCCGACTACCGGCGCACCGACGGACAACGTCTCCTACTGGGACGGCGATCATATTGGCGGCAAGCCGTCGGTGAAAATCAGCATCAAAGAACAGCGCGCTTATTTTTACAAAAGCGGAATGCTCGTCGGAATCTCGCAGCTTTCCACTGGGCGCGAGGGGTTGATCACGCCGGCCGGTCA
>WNGC01012263.1_pt1 | contig 12822 bp, 15 predicted proteins | sample 5400051 | NCBI WGS metagenome assembly WNGC01 (sample SAMN13153368, study PRJNA577476) | soil metagenome | isolation source: 20 cm soil or saprolite under grassland replicate 2 | place: USA:California | collected 2016-06-15 | reverse complement strand
CGGGACCCGGCTCGAGCAGATCCGCGCGGCCGATCACCGGCACCGGCGACGCCTCGGGCACCGCGACGTCGGGGCCCACGGGTCTCGAGCCCTCGGCGGCGTAGCGGGCGAGGGTCTTCGGCGGTATCGGGGTCGTGTTGACGACGACGTAGTCGACCGCCTCCGGCGCCAGGCCATGGGCGCGGAGGGCCCGGAGGTGCTCGACGACACCGTAGCCGTCGGTCTCCCCGGGCTCGGTCATCGCGTTGCACACGAAGATCCGGGTGGCGTGCGAGCGCATCATGGCCTCGGCCACCCCCGGGATGACGAGGGTGGCGATGAGACTCGTGTAGAGGCTTCCGGGACCGAGGATGAGCGCATCGGCATCGCGGAGGGCTGGGAGCACGCCGGGCGCCGCGGCGGCGTCGGGCGGATCGATCCTGATGCGTTTGATCGGCGCGCCGCACCGTGGGATCTCGGACTCGCCGTGAACCGAGCGGCCATCCAGGAGGTCGGCGACCAGATGCACGCGCTCGGTGGTCGACGGCAGGACGAAATCGTCCACGCCGAGCAGCTCGGCCGCCAGCCGGATCGCCGTCACCTCGTCGGCGGAGACCATGTCGAGCGCCGTCAAGAGAAGGTTCCCGACCGGATGCGCGGCCTCGCCCCCGTCGAACCGGTACTGGAGCGCCGCGGACACCTCCGGTGCCACCCGCGCCAGCGCGATCAGACAGTTGCGGATGTCTCCGGGCGGCAGCACCCCGTATTCCTTGCGCAGGACTCCCGAGCTCCCGCCGTCGTCCGCGGCCGTCACGATCGCGGTGATCCGGCAGTCCGCGGGAAGGTAGCGGCGCAGCGCCGTGAGGACGCCGGGCAGCCCCGTGCCGCCGCCCAGTGCGACGACCGTCACGCTTGGCTCCGCTGCGGCATGGCTAGGGCACCACGACGATGTCGCCGGGCTGGAGGAAGAGGTTTTCGCTGTCCCCATCCGACGCGACGACCTTGTTGTAGTTGAAGGGAATACGCTTCATGGTCGATCCGTTGACCCTCAGAATGACGATTTTTCCGCGAGAGGCGAAGTCGTTGAAGGGGCCGGCCCGGGCCAGCACGTCCAGCACGGTGGTCCGGCTCCTGAGCTCGTAGTTGCCCGGAGTCCTGATCTCGCCGATCACGGAGACCCTGAAGCTGTGGACCTCGCGCACGATGACGGAGACCTCCGGCGAGGGCACGTACTCGGTGAGCTTCCTCTTGAGGACGTCACGCAGCTGCATCGGGCTGAGGCCCGCCGCCTGCACGTCGTTCAGGAGCGGGAGCGAGATCTTGCCGTCCGGGCGGACCGGCACCATACGGCTGATCGCGGTGTTGTTCCACACGGCGATATCGAGGACGTCCTCGGGCCCGATCTTGTACTCGGCGTCGGCCTCGGTGGTCCTTGCCTTCGCCTGCTCCTGTGCCGCCACGAACCCGATGAAGGTCAGCGACAGGACGAGAGCCCCGGTGAGCGAAAGCTTGACGCAGGACATGATGCTCGTCCTCGTGTGGGTCTATGCCGGCTCGACCCAGGTGCAGTCAACGTGCGTGGCCACGCTGCGCTGCAGGAGGTTCACCGACACCACCAGCAATCCCCGGTTCGGTTTGGTGCGAACGAGAATGCCTTCCGCCTCCGCCAGCGGCCCACGCGTGATCCGCACCCGCTGACCCTCTCGCAGGTAGATGTACGGCAGGGCGGGAACCCCGGCATCGACGATACTCCGAATCGCCTTGATCTCCCCCGGCGGGATCGTCGCCAGCCGGTCCCAGCGCTCGCCGAGGACCTGGACCAGCCCTCGCGCCTTCACGACCTCGAGGTAGCTCGCCTTGTCCAGCGCGCCGCGCAGGAACACGTAACCGGGGAAGAGCGGCACGTGGATCACGTGGCTCTCGCCGCCGCGCCTCGACCACTTGTCGACCTTCGGCAGGAACAGCTCGAACCCTTTCGCCGCGAGCTGGTCGCGCACCAGATGCTCGCAGTGGCTCCGCGTCCACAGCGCGTACCACGCCGCGGACGCCGGGGTCTCGGCGGCACGCGGGAGCGGCGACTCGAGCTCGAGCGCGACAGCATCGTTCATCGGTTAGGCTTCGCCCCCTTCGGTTCCGGACCCCTCTTCGAGGCTGAAGAACCACACGCGTTCGCTCTCGTCATCTACGGTCATCTACGCGCATACGCGCACCGTGCGACCGACGGGCCGGTCGCACGGTCTATGACCCCGTCGCCACGGGGATCCGCCCAAGTCAGGGGATCCCCGAAACGGTGCTCGGAACACCGCCGGGCCGGGGCTCGGGTATTCCTCTGATCCTCACACCTGGATGAGCCCCTGCTTGATCGCGTATCGGACGACGCCGGCCGTGTTGTGGGTCTCGAGCTTTTTCATGATCCTGAGTCGGTGGGACTCGGCGGTCTTGAAGCTGATCCCCAGGAGCTGCCCGATCTCCTTCGTCGTCTTGCCCTCGGCGACGAGCTGCAAGACCTCGCGCTCCCGCGGCGTCAGCGTATCGCGCGGTAGCGCCGACTTCTCCGTGTACACCTCGAGCGCAGCGCGAGAGATCCCGGGGCTCAGGTACGTCTTCCCCCGGGACACCTCGAGGATCGCGCGCGCGAGGTCCTCGGCGGCCTCGCTCTTCACCACGTAGCCCTTGATCCCCGCCCGGAGAGGAGGATCACCTTCGTGCGCGGACACAGCTGGAGGATCTCGCGCGCCGCGCCGACGCCGTTCAGCACCGGCATGGCGTAGTCGAGCACCGCGACGTCCGGGCAGCGCTCCCGCGCCAGGCGGACCGCGTCCTGGCCGTTCGCGGCCTCGTCCGCCACCTCGAAACCCTCACGCTGCAACAGAACCTTGAGTCCCTGCCGTACGATCTGGTGGTCGTCGGCCAAGAGCACCCTGATCGCCATTACACGGGCAGCCTACCGGGGCCAGGGGGAGGGGGAAATCAGGGACGAACTGGAAACCGATGCAGGAAAATCAGGGACGCACTGGAAACCGATGCAGGAAAATCCCTGAGATGGCAAGCAGGACGAACCCTGACTGCCGGGACGCGACTACGGCTGGATCAGCCCCCGGCGAACGGCATAGCGGACTAAACCGGCGGTCTCGTGCACGTCCACCTTCCGCATGATCCGCATCCGGTGGGACTCGGCGGTCTTGAAGCTGATCCCGAGGAGGCCGGCGACCTCCTTCGTCGTCTTGCCCTCGGCGATCAGCTGCAGGACCTCACGCTCGCGCGGCGACAGCGGGTCGGGCGGGATGTCCGACTTGGTCAGGTACGCCTGCACGACGGTCTGCGAGACGCCGGGGCTCAGGTAGACCATGCCCCGCTGCACCTCGTGGATCGCGCGCACGAGATCCGCGGCCGCCTGGGTCTTCACGACGTAGCCCTTGACGCCCGCGCGGAGCGCCTCGAGGACGTAGTGGTCCTCCGTGTGCATCGTCAGGAGGATCGCCCGCGCCCGCGGACAGGTCTTGAGAATTTCGCGAGCGGCGTCGAGCCCGTTGAGCGAGGGCATGGAGAAGTCGAGCACGGCCACGTCCGGACAGCGCTGCCGGGCGAGCTTCGTGGCCTCCTGGCCGTCTCCGACTTCCGCCATGACCTCGAACCCTTCCCCTTCGAGAATGGCCCGGAGACCCTGGCGAACGATCAGGTGGTCATCGGCGAGCAGAATGCGAGTCGGCACTGGTAGCCTCCACAGGCACGGTGATGAGGAGCTCCGTCCCGCGTCCGGGCTGCGAGACGATATCCAGCGTTCCGCCGACGGCGTTCAGCCGCTCCTGGATCCCGCTGAGCCCGAGGCCCCGGCGGCCCCGCCGCGCCCGCGTCGTCGGCACGTCGAACCCGGCGCCGTCGTCCTGGATGGAGCAGCAGAGGACGTGGCCGTTGCGCGAGAAGGCGATCGCCACGTGGGCGGCCTGCGCGTGCCTCGTCACGTTCGTGAGCGCTTCCTGCACGATGCGGTAGAGCGCGGTCTCGGTCGCCGGGGGGAGCCGCGACCCCGGCGTCCCCGCGACCGAGATCCGGAGGCCGGTGCGCTTCGAGACGCCGTCGGCCAGGAACTCGAGCGCCGGCTGGAGCCCGAGGTCGTCGAGGATGGTGGGCCGCAGCTCGTGCGAGAGGTGCCGGAGCTGCTCCTCGATCTTGTTGAGGAGTGCGCGCACCTCCTCGAGGCGCTGCGAGGAGCTGGTCGGGAGCTCGCGGATGATGTCCGCGAGCACGATGTGCACGGACGCGAGGAGCTGGCCGGCCTCGTCGTGGAGCGCGTGGGCGATCCGCTTGATCTCCTCCTCCAGCGCCTCGTTGAGGTGACGCAGCGCGTCCTGGGCCCGCTGGCGGTCGGTGATGTCGCGCGCGACGCCGAGGACGCCCACGATCTGGCCCTCGTGGATCTGCGGCGTCACCATGAACTCGCCGGGGATGTAGCTCCCCGACTTGGCCAGGATCCGCAGCTCGAACATCGGCGGGGCCTGGCCCGCGAGGGCGGCCTGGAACATGGCGGTCGCGCGCGGCAGGTCGTCGGGATAGACGAGGGGCGCGAACGCCTTGCCGAGCCACTCGGTGCGCGACCAGCCGGTGAGCGTCTCGAAGATGGGATTCAGCGTCTTCAGCCGCCCGTCGGTCGAGAGCGTGTAGATGACGTCACGCGCCGTGTCGACGAGGTTGCGGTAGCGGTGCTCGGAATCGCGCAGCGCCGTGTTGACTTCCTGGACGCGGCGGTGAGCCATCTCGAAGGGCAGCAGGCTCTCGACGCAGAGCTTCTGGCCCGCGCGGAGGGCCCGCGAGCGCTCCTGGGGCGTGCGGCTCTTCGCCAAGGCCCGCAGCAGGCCCCAGTGCTGGACCATCGCCATGTCGAGCACGCCGAGCCCCTTGGCCAGCGTCTGCCGCCCCAGCTCGTACGCCTGCTGGAGCGCCGCCTCCCCGTGTCCGGCGAGGTACCCCTGCAGCGCGCGCGCGTACTCGGCCGCGAGCTCGCGCACGTCCGCGTTCACGCCGTGGCCCCTATCCACCGGGCGACGAGTACGAGCGCGTCGTCGGTCCCCCGGCCCCAGTGCCTCAGGATGTAATCGGCCAGGGGCTGCGGCCGATCGCCCAGGGCGAGCGGGGCGAGGGCGAAGTCGTTGCGGATCCCGTCCGTCGCGAAGATCAGCGTGTCGCCCCGCATCACCGGGATGATCGAGGCGGAGAGCGCCGGCAGGTGCACGCCCACGACTCCGCCGCGCAGGAGCAGCGACTCGCGCCGGGGCGTCACGGTCGGCTGGGCGCGCAGCAGCAGCCCCTCGACGTTGCCGACCCCGAGCCACGTCAGCGTCTCGTCGCGCGCGTTGAACGAGGCCACGCTCATGACCACGCCGCGCGTGCGACTGAGGGCGCCGTGACAGCCCTTGAGGAGCGTGATCATCGTCTGGCCCCCGTGGCGCTCCAGCGAGCGCACGGCGGCGCGCGCGGCGTCGGCGGCCTCGACGCCGTGCCCCAGACCGTCCACGACGGCCACGAGGGCGCCGTCCGGCGTCGTCGTGACGAGGTGCTGGTCGCCAGACTCGGACTGTCCGCGCAGGACGGACCCGGCGACCGCCCAGTCGATCAGCGCGGCCTTCACCGTTTCCATTTGCGGACCGTCACCGTCGTTCCCTTGCCGAACTCGGAGATGATGTCGAACTCGTCCATGAGCCGCCGCACCCCGGGCAGACCGAGCCCGAGGCTGCCGGAGGTGGAGTACCCGTCCTGCATGGCCAGCGTGAGATCCGGGATCCCGGGGCCCTCGTCGGCGGCGATCACCTCGATGCCCCGCTTGCCGCCGTGGTGGTTGTCGATCAGCCGGAGGACGATCTCGCCGCGGACGGCGTACCGGACGATGTTCCGCGCCAGCTCGGAGATCGCCGTGGCGACGACCGCCAGCTCGGTGGAGGGAAACCCGCACTGTGCCGCCAGCTCGCGCCCCTTCTGCCGGGCGGACACGATGTCGGAGTCCGAATCAATGGACACGCGCAGTTCATCAGCGATGAGGGCGTCCTTCATGCTCCTGGACCTTCCCCTTGCTACTGCGCTGGAGGTAACGAAGGCCCTCCTCGAGGTCCAGCGAGGTCGCCACGCCCTCCAGCGTGAGCCCCAGCTTCACCATGGAGAACGCGACCTCCGGCTGGATACCGACGATGACGGTCTCCGCGCCGCGTAGCCTGATCATGTGGGCGACGTCGCGGAGCGTCCGGGTCGCAAACGAATCGATCACGTCGAGGGCCGTCACGTCGACGATGACGCCGCGCGCCCGGACCTGACTGATCTGATCCACCAGCGTGTCACGCAACTGCTTGAGGTCGTCGTCCGTGAGCGCCGACTGGACCGTCGCGATCAGGTAAGGTCCCTGCTTGAGGATGGGGACCTGCATGGGGAATCCTTTCTTACGCGGGTTCGCCCGCCGGTTCGCGCGTCAAGACGACCTTGTAACCCAGCAGGCGCTCGGCCTCTTCGATACCGCCCTGGAGGTCGCCGACGGTGTTCATCTTGCCCAGGTCCACGCCGATGTTGACGAGCGTCTGGGCGATCTCGGGCGAGAGGCCGGTGACGATGACGGTCGCGCCGAGGAGCCGCGCCGCCTCGACCGTCTGCACGAGATGGTTGGCCACGGGTGAGTCGATGTACGGCACGCCGGTGATGTCGAGCACGACGACCTTGGCGCGGTTGGTCCGGATGCCCCGGAGGAGCTGCTCGGTCAGCTGGCGCGCGCGCTGCGGGTCGATGACGCCGATGATCGGGAGAATGAGGAGGCGCTCGCGGACCTGGAGGACCGGGGTCGACAGCTCGCGGATGGCCTCCTGCTGCTCTCGGATGATACGCTCGCGCTCCTGGACGAACCCGACCGCCACCGTGATGGCGATGCGGTTGGCCGCAGGCTCGTAGGCGTCCAGGATCCGGTTCAGCTCGGTGAAGTCCTCGTGATATTTCGCGAACAGCGAGCGCGCGAGCACGTCGCGGAGCAGGAGCACGATCCCGACGACCTCGTGCGTCTCGACGCCTCGGGGAATGATGCGCTCGGAGAGGTTCCGCGCATAGGTCTGGAGGGCCTCGTACGTCCCGGTTTCGAGGGCCTCGACGTAGTTGTCGTACACCGAGGTAGCCTCCGCGAAGATCTCTTCCTTCGTCATCGCGGTCAGCAGCTTGGCCTCGGTGATCAGTCGCGCCCACTCCTCGCGCAGCTGCGCCCGCTGCTGGCGTAGGTGCGCCACGAGCTCGCGTAGCCGCGAGGCCGTGGACTCGAGGCGGGGTTCCGACCTGGTCGTGGTTGCCAGATCGCGGGAACTGCTCATTGAACACCTCCTATCATGTGTTCACCGTAGCGAATTTAGGGGTATTGGCACAAGTCTCCCATCAGGTGTTTACCGGATTGGGGCACGGGAGATCCACGGAAATCAAGCATCTCAGGCTGGGCCCGCGCCGGTCAGGCTCGCCTGTCGAGGGCCGGGGGCGCGCCCGACTCGGTGCGGTCCAGCACGGCCGGCATGGGCTCGGACCCGTCCAGGAGCACGATTTTGTTGATGTGTTTCATACGCTCCAGGATCTCTCGGATGCGCTCGACCGCGTCGAGCATCTCGTCGATGCGACGGCGCTCGCCGCCACCGACCTGCCGGGCCAGGAGCTGCGCCTGCCCCATCACGACGGCGAGGGGGTTATTGATCTCGTGACCCACAGCCGCGGCGAGCCCTGCGATGGAGCGGAGCACGTCCCGCTCGCGACCCGCGACCTCCATCTCCCTGCGGTGTCCGATGTCTCGGGCGATCGAGGCAGCACCCGCGATCCTGCCGTACGACACCGTGATGGACACGTCGATCCGTCGCCCGTCCCGCCTCACCTGCACCGTCTCGCGGTGGTCGATCCGCTCGCCCCGTTCGAGCCGGTCCAGGGTCATCGGCAGCTCGTCGTCGAGCTCCCGCGGAATGATGAGGGCGATCGGCCACCCGATCACCTCCCGGGCGGCGTAGCCGTAGAGCCGCTCGGCGCCCCGGTTCCAGCTCGTGATGGTCCCGTCGAGCGTCGTGCCGATGATCGCGTCGTCGGACGATTCGACGATGGCCGCGAGCCGCGCGAGCTCTTCCTCGGCGCGCGCGCGCTCCCTGACGACCGCCGCCAGGGGCAGGATCGTCAGGGCGAGCGTGACCAGGAACGCTTGCAACAGGAGGAGGGATTCGTTCTGGGTCTCCCGCACGAAGGGGCCGGCGCCGTGCAGCGTCCCCCAGACCGCGATCCCCGCGAGCACCGCCAGGGACGTCGCGGCCCCGCGCTGGCGGTAGCGAAACGCGGCCCACATGAGCGCCGGGATGCAGAGGAATTCGAGCGGCTCGCTGCGGACCCACGGGGCGAGCAGATGTCCGAACACGACCGCGCCGGTCAGGGCCAGCGCAAGAAGCAGCAGCGCGAGCCCGAGGAGGTCACGGCGCTCGAGGTCGGGCGCCCGGCGGCCCCAGAGGATCAGGACGGGCGCCACCACGAGGGCGCCGGCCACGTCGCCGAGCCACCAGGTCAGCCAGATCGCGCCGTAGTCGTTCCAGCTCGCGTACGAGCCGAGGGCGAGGCTCGTCACGCCGATCGTCGCGCTCACGGTGGTGGCGAGGAACCCGGCCAGGGCGCCGAAGCTCAAGACGTCCCGCGCCCGCTCGAACGCGTCGGAGCCGTTGCCGAACCGCGTCACGAGCCACGCGCCGAGGACTCCCTCCAGCGTGTTGCCGGTCGCGATGCCGAGGGACGTCCACAGGTTCCCGGCCGTCGTCACGTTCGCGAGAAACGCGCCGAGCAGGATCGCCGGCCAGACGCGAGGGCCGAGCAGCAGCATCGAGGCGAGCGCGATACCCGTCGGGGGCCACACCGCCGTCGCGCTCGCGTGGACGAAGGCCAGCATGAGCCCGAGCTTGGCCGCGGCGAAGTAGACGACCGCGAGGGCCAGAAGCCCCGGAAGCTCTCGGAGAACGCGGCGAGGAGCAGCCATGTCTTCGAGCCTAGCACCCGGCGGGCGCCCGTCACAGCACGGAACCGGAAGGGAGACTCGGCACGGGGGAGGGCTCCGGACCTCCCCCCGCGCCAGACCCCAGAGCCCCTAGGGCTTGGCGACGGCGCCGGACTTCGCCGGCGTGTCGCCCACGAACTTCACCTGCTCCTTGCCTTTGAGCGTGTCGGGCGTGATCACCCAGGTGCCGCGGCAACTCGCGCCGACGACCTTCTTGGCGTTCGTCGTCGACCCGATGGCCGTGAACGCGCTGGCGACGCCTCCGAGGAGGCAGAAGCCGGCTTTGAAGGGCGAGTACACCACGGTGCCCAGCGCGCTACCCACCCCATACAGGACTTGGTGCCCCGTGCTGTCGCCCGAGCCGGATTGGGCCGACGCGACGCCGCTCTGGCCCAGCACGACCAGAGCGAGCAGGACCGCCCCCACGTGCTTCATTGCGTGTCCTCCTTCTGGGTTTCACCCCAGCGGGGACCATTGTGCCCTTTCTCGCCGGGCCGGTCGAGCTTCTGCGTGCCCCGGGCGGGAGCGAGCCAGGTGAACGGAGACGAGCGTCGAATCGTCGAGTTAGCGGCGGACCAGCGCCCAGCCGAGCGACTGGATATCCTGGGTGATGCTCCGGACACGCCTCTCGGAGCGGCGCCTGTCGAACGAGGGCGCCGCCTCGCGGCGACGCCGCTCCTCACTGCGACGGTCCACGATCACCTCCACGGTCTCACTGGCAAAGACATGCCTCAGGTATGCGTACCGCGCTGGTTCCTCGCGGCCCACAATGACCAGTAGACGCCCCATACCCCGTCCCCCGTAGACGGTCAACCGAGCTCTCTGTCCATGGAACCGAGCAATGAACCGAGCAATGCGTCCATGGCCTATCAAGGGGCTCAGCGGGCTTTCCGGAAATTGGGCAAAACATGCAAAACGTCGCAGGAATCTCCCCCAGCGCCGGAGAAGCCCAGCCGGGCGCGCGGCGCTCGCGGCCTCAGGGGATTCCCCCGTCCGGCCTGGTGGTTTCCCCGAATTCCGCAAGTGGTCTCGCACGGCTACCGTGGAGTCGTGCCAGGGCCGAATTTTGGAGTCGCGAGGTGAGCGTGATGGGTGAGCGTGATGAATGACCGTGACGCACGCATGCTGATCATCGACGACGACCTCGCGGCGCTCGACGAGCTGGCGGACTATTTCACGCGCCAGGGATTCCGCGTCGACACGGCCGTGCGCGCGGACGACGCGCGGACCAGCCTCGTCGAGCGTGCGCCCGATCTCGTCCTCCTCGCCGTCTCGGCGCCGGCCGAAGTGGAGGCGTTGCGATGCGTGCGCTCCGCGAGCCCCGCCGTCCCGGTGATCTTGCTGCGCGAGCGCACGGAGCCGGCGCTCGCGCACGCGACGCGTGCGTCCTCGGCGCTTCGCTCGCTCTCGACCGCGATGGTGGAGCCGCACGCCGACGGGCTCACCGAGCTGGTCGCGCAACACGTCGAGGCGCTCGAGCCCGGCCTCCGGATCATCGCGTCGCGCTTCCCGGTCGACGGCGCGAGCGTGGAGTTCGTGGCGCTGGACGCCACGAACTCGCTCGTCCTCGTCGTCGTGGACCGCGCGGCGGATTCCAGGGCTTTCGTACGGGCCGCTCAGGTCTACTGGTGGTGCCGCGAGCACCCCGACCGGGTCCGGCGGCTCTTTCCGGCGGCGCGCGTCGCGCCCGACCAGCCGCTGCGGCTCGTGTTCGTCGCCGAGCGCTTCACGCCGCTCTTCATGCGCGCCCTCGAGCAGCTTCGCCTCGCCGACGTGCGCTGCCTGCGCGTGCGGGACCAGGCGGCCGACGGGATCGTGGCCGTTCCTCTCGGCGAGGCTGATGCCCCGTGGGCGCGCGGCGCGGCCGACGCGCGCCTGAAGGTGAGCGCGCGCGCGTAGCCGTTCCTCCACCGGGTCGTGCACGAGGCGCGAGGAGGATCGACGTGAGGGGCAAGCTCGACGACGCGGCGCTGGATCTCATCTTCAGAGATGCGCGCACGCAGAACGGCTGGCTCGACACGCCCGTCAGCGACGCGCAGCTCCACGAGATCTACGAGCTCATGCGGCTCGGCCCGACCAGCGCCAACTCCTCTCCCGCGCGGATCGTCTTCCTCCGGACCGCGGCGGCGAAGGCGCGGCTCCTCCCTGCCCTGAGCCGGGGCAACGTGGACAAGACGAAGGCCGCGCCGGTGACGGCCATCCTCGGCTACGACACGCGTTTCTTCGAGCGGCTCCCGAAGCTCTTCCCGCACAAGCCCGAGATGGCCGATGCGTTCAGGGCGAACACGGTCCTCGCCGAGTCGACGGCGTTCCGCAACGGCACGCTGCAGGGCGCGTACTTCATGATCGCGGCGCGCGCGATCGGTCTCGACGTCGGCGGGATGTCGGGGTTCGACAACGCGAAGGTCGATGCCGAATTTTTCCCCGACGGCCGCGTCAAGTCGAATTTCCTGTGCAACGTGGGCCACGGCGATCCCGCCCAGGTTCTGCCGAGGCTGCCTCGGCTTGACTTCGACGAGGCGTGCACCCTGCTCTGAGCGGGACCGCGGTCACGCACCGCCCCGGTCCTTCCTCTTCCCACTTGACAGACGCCATGCTCGGGGTCTATCCGTTGTCACCACAGCGCCACGAGAGGGGCGGCGAGAACCGCCCGTACGCACCCGAATGGGAGAGCCCAGGGCAGCGCGCTCACAGCGTGGCGAGAACGGCAGGAGAGAGAACGTGGGGGTCGCGGGCGGAACCTCATGCGGTGATTCTCCCAGGCGGCGCCCCCGTGACTCGCGGGAGCGTGCTCACGGGCGTCGTGCCTTCCTGACGGCAGCCCTGGGCCTGGGGCTCTGTTTCTCGTTCCCCGACAGCGCGTTCGCGCTGGCCGACGATCCGAGGGCAGCCCGTCCACGGCTGGGCGATCGCTTCGTGTTCCCGTTCGGGGAGCGGGAGGGTCAGATCGTCACGCCGGCGGACCTGCCGCTCGGTGGGCCCCAACAGCTGGCGTACCCGATGGACCCTCTCGCGAAGCTCGTCCGAAACGGCTCGGCCCTGAATCTAGTGGCGCTCATCCGCCTCGATCCGGCAGAGCTCAGCGACGAGACCCGGGCCCTCGCGGCGGACGGCGTGGTGGCGTACTCTGCCGTGTGCACCCACCAGGGATGCCCGGTCTCGATGTGGCAGGCCCAAGCCAGGGCGCTCTTCTGCGCCTGCCACGCCAGCCAATTCGACCCGCGGGACCACGCCCGGGTCGTCGACGGGCCCGCGCCTCGCCGGCTCCCAGCGCTGCCCGTCACGCTGACCGACGGCGTCCTGACGGTGGCCGGCGAGTTCACGGGTCGAGTCGGAGGCGAACGGCTATGATAGGGAACTGGCTCTATCCCGCGCGTCAATCGTGTAAACCCGATCGGCAGGAGGAGGGACGGTCGTGAAGACAACCAGAACGCTTGCAGCGCTCGCAGCGGTGCTGGGCCTCGCGGTGCTGCCGGCAACGGCGGTGGCGCAGGGCATGTACAGCCCCGTGACCGACGAACGGCTCGTGAAGCCGGAACCCGAGAACTGGCTGCAGATCCGAGGTAACTACCAGGGTTGGAGCTACAGCCCGCTCGACCAGATCAAAGCCACCAACGTGAAGAGGCTCGTTCCGGTCTGGGCCTTCTCGACCGGGGTGAACTCGGGTCACGAGGCGCCCCCCCTCGTCAACAACGGCATGATGTTCATCTCGACCCCCTACAGCCAGGTGATCGCGCTGGACGCCAAGACCGGCAAGCTCCTCTGGCGGTACCGGCGGGAGCTGCCGGAGGACTTCAAGGCCCTCCACAACACCAGCCGCG
>WNGC01007526.1_pt1 | contig 12826 bp, 8 predicted proteins | sample 5400051 | NCBI WGS metagenome assembly WNGC01 (sample SAMN13153368, study PRJNA577476) | soil metagenome | isolation source: 20 cm soil or saprolite under grassland replicate 2 | place: USA:California | collected 2016-06-15 | reverse complement strand
GGCGCGCGCCCTGGCTCGCTCCGCTTGAGGCTGTTGCTGCGGGCTAAATTATTTTCGTCGCCGCCAGTCGATCGAGTTCTTCGCGGCGCATTCCGAGCAGATCGCCGAGGACCTCGCGCGTGTGCTGCCCCAGGAGCGGTGGAGGCAGCTCGTATTCGACTGGAGTGCCGGAAAACAGCAAGGAGTGATCTTCGTGATCTGTGTGCTCACCTTCCGGCGTGGAGTGATCGGCGAGCTCGGCGGGCTGATTGGGAAGCCGCTGTAGGAATTTCAGTTCTCGTGCTGTCGTCACACAGAAGAGCAAGAACCTGCGCTGGACGCCTGGTATCGACCCTTCGCGGAGGGTCGCGTTCCCCAAAAGGCGCCTCCGCGGGGCCCAACCTAACGGGTCTAGGCGGTCTTGGCAAACTTGACCGACGTCTGAAAGAGGTCAAGATTCGGCTCACTAGTCACCACGTTCCACGTTCGGATCCTATCTTGTATTAGGCGGCACGAAATCGCATTGCAACATCGGAATCGCGCGCATATGTTCGGCTGATTCGGCCAAGAAACCGCTATCGCACTCCCGAGATAGTCTAGATTAGAGGGCGTGAACCGCTCCCGCCGATGGTTCAATGCCCTGGGCCTGGCGAGCCTTTCGTCGCTGTTAGCCGGATGCTTCGGGTTCGTCAAGCGCGAGGAACCTCTCGCGCCTTTCGCCTGTCACGCGCGCGGCAAGAGCGAGGTATACGACTATATCGTGGTTGGATCCGGCGCCGGCGGCGGACCGCTCGCGGCAAACCTCGCGCGCGAGGGTTTCCGCGTTCTCCTGCTCGAGGCAGGCGGCGATGACGAGCCCTACAACTACCAAGTGCCCGCCTTCCATGCGTTGGCCACCGAGGACCCGCTGCTGCGGTGGGACTACTTCGTCCGGCATTATGCAGACGAACTGCGTCAGCGCGGCGACTGGAAGTACTCGGACGTCCCGGAGGCTTTAAGGGCGGGCGGTGTGCTGTACCCGCGCGCTGGCACGCTGGGCGGTTGCACCGCGCACAATGCGATGATCACCGTCTACGGGCACAACAGCGACTGGGATGAGATTGCGCGGCTGACCGGGGATCATTCATGGGACAGCGAAAACATGCGGCGCTACTTCCAGAAAGTGGAGCGGTGCCAGTATGTCGAGCGCCCCGGCGACGCTGGAGAAAATCCGGGCCGGCACGGATTCGACGGCTGGCTGGCCGTGGAAGCCCCGGATCTAGAGCTCGCTCGCGATCCCCAGATAGCGAGCATCATCCGATCAGCTGCTTGGGATTTTTTGAGCACCCGGCCCTCGCTCGTCGACACTATCGTTGACGCTGTCCGCGCGACGACGCTCGCTCCCGATCCCAACGATTGGCGTCTGCGAGGCGCCGAAGGCGTGTATCTGATGCCCCTGGCGACGTACCGTCGCATGCGCAACGGTCCACGCGAATACCTGCGCCGGGTTGAAGTGGGATGCCCGCAACATCTGACAATCAAGACGCATGCCCTTGTCAGCCGTATCGTACTCGAAGGGACACGTGCAGTAGGCGTTGAGTATATGGACGGACCGCACCTGTACGGCGCCGATCCGCTGCGGCGTCCGGCCGTAACGGTGCCCCGGCGCGAAGTGCGGGCAAGCCGTGAAGTTATCCTCGCAGCGGGCGCTTTCAACAGCCCGCAATTGCTGATGCTGTCCGGCATCGGCCCCGCTGCAGAATTGGCCCGGCACCGCATCGAGCCGCGCGTGGTACTGCCCGGCGTTGGCCGCAATCTGCAAGACCGCTATGAAGTCGGTGTGGCCCTTGAACTCAAGCAGCCGTTCGATTTTCTACAAGGCGTGAGCTTCAGCGCACCGCGTCCCGGGGAGCTGCCCGACGAGACGTTTCGCCAATGGCAAGAGCGCCGCGGCGTCTACACCTCGAATGGCGCTGTGGTAGCCGTAGCCACGCGCTCCAGCGAACGGCAACCGGAGCCCGATCTCTTCGTCTTCGGGCTCGTCGGCCATTTCGAGGGATACCACTCCGGCTACTCAAACAAGGTGAGAACGGCGCGCTCACACTTCACGTGGTCGGTTCTCAAAGCCCATACCCATAATCGGGGCGGCGCCGTGCGCTTGCGCTCGTCCGATCCGACCGACACGCCGGCGATCGACTTCGCATATTTCGAGGAGGGCACGGATGATTCCGGAGACGATCTCGAGGCCGTTGTGACGGGAGTCGAGCAAGCGCGGCGAATGACCCATCGGTTCCGTCATCTCGTGCATCGCGAAATCGCCCCGGGCGATGAGGTTCGGACGCGCGAACAAATTCGCCAATGGGTGCGCAATCATGCCTGGGGTCACCATGCCTGCGGCACCTGCCGCATCGGCCCCTCGTCCGATCCGCTCGCGGTCGTGGACAGTCGGTTCCGCGTTCACGGCGCCCAGGGCCTGCGCGTCGTCGACGCTTCGGTATTCCCGCGCATCCCAGGTTTCTTCATCGTCATGCCGATCTACATGCTGAGCGAGAAGGCGGCTGAGGTGATCCTGGCTGACGCGCGGGTGGTAACCTGACATTTCTAGTGGGGCACCTACACAAATTATGCTGGTCATCGAACGACTGCGCTGAGATCGATATTCTTAGTTATACATACTAAACAATAAGTTATTGCATTTTTTGTCCCTTGGCACGGCTGGTGCGTAGTGACAATCAGCAAAGGGGGCAAGAATGATGCAGCCGAACCACTACATCGAAAAGCTGAGCCTCGTCACGGGCAAGGTGCTCGACGAGCCGATCGACCCGCAGGAACTCCTGGTCAATGTGCACCGCGATCGTCATCTCATCGACGTTGCGGCGAATTGGTGTCTTGGCCGCGTCGTGGCGGCAACGGGCAACGAGGCGGTGGGCCGGCAAAGCATGCGCGCCGTGCGCCGCTCGGGAGTGGCTACTTTACTCGGGCTCAACCACCGTAAGCATTGCTTCCGCTACAAGAAGTCCGCTGTCCGAGGCGATCGCGCCCAACGCGCGCGCGCCGCGCTTCAGAAGGAGGCAGCGGCAGCGCTGGCGCGCGCTACCGACAGCGATGGTTGCTTGCGCCTGCGGGTCTTGCTGACCGGCGGTACTGGTTTCCTCGGCAAGGAGATCCTCTGGCAAGCGGCGCACGACCCGCAGATTGCGGAAATGATCGTCCTCATCCGGCCGAAACAGATCATTGAGAAAAGCAGCGGCAAGGTGATTGATGTCCTTTCTCCCGAGCGCCGCGGCGAGGAACTGCTGCGCCAGCTGTCGCTGGAAGGCGAGCAGCGCCGCAAGGTCCGCTTTATCGCCGGCGATGTCGAGCAACCGAACCTCGGCATCTCGGCGGCAATCGCCGAAGCGCTGCGCCGCGAACTGACCCACGTCATCCACTGCGCCGCAAACGTCGCGTTCGACGATCCCTACGAGCAATCGTTCAACGCCAATGTCGGCGCGGCGGTGAATGCGCTCACGTTTTCGCGCTGGCTGCAGGACGAGTCCGCGAGTCCGTTCGTCGCCCACCTCGCGATCGAGACCTCGTATCTGCACGGCCGCCGGGACGGAGCGCGCGCGGCGGAAGACAGGCTCGCTTTTCCGCGCGGGTTTTTCAACAACTACTACGAGCTCACCAAGGCGATGGCTTCGCTGGAGACGCAGCGCTTCATCTTGGAGCGAGGGCTGCGCGCAGTCGAGCTCTGTCCGGCTATTGTAATCGGTGACTATCGCACGGGGAACAACCGCGGGGACACCAAGGTCGTAAACGCGCCGATTAACCTTTTCGGCCTGGCCAAGGAGCAGCTGGAGCGCAGCCGAAACGGCGCGTTTTGGCAACGCTTAGGCATGGCGGCGCTCGCTCGGATAGCTCTTGCATTTCCCGCCGACGCAACGGCCGAGCTCAATCTCGTCCCCGTGGACTGGGTGGCACACGGCATCATCGCCGGGCTGAAAAAGCCGGACGCCGTCGGCGAGCGAATCCACCTGGCGACCGACGCCCGAGTGAACTCGACACAGATCCAGCAGATTCTGAAAGAGGAACTTCAGGTCGAAGTCCGGCTCTCGGACCCAACGCTGCACCGCAACCTGGCCCTGCCGCTGGTGTGCGGAATGCTGAAGACCTTCAAGCAGGAAAAGATGGGGCGGGCCTTGCAGAAGCTGGGCTCCATCTTCGCCGGCTACAGCGAATGGGGTCAGCCGGTTCACGAGGTGGGACGGGACGTCTCGATCCTCGGCCTTCCGACCGAGCGCCCGGTAGCCGCGGATGCACTCCGCATGCTCTGCCGGCACAACCAATGGGTTCAGGAGTTCGGTAAGATCCGCGATGCGGACGAGATCGCGCACCGCGAAAAGATCTGGGCGAAGCTAATCGGCCGGATTGAGCGTGATACCGGCCGCATGGCGGCGAGCATTCCGCCGCACCAGTTTCGCGGAATGCTCGCGGGTCTGCTGGGCGCGAACGCCCTTCAGATAAAAGGGACCTATTCCGGCCGGCGGCAAACAGTTCTTTTCGGCCTGCATACTCTGCCACCGTCGCCTCAAGGCTTGTCCGTCGCAGGTTGAGCTGCAGTTGGATGGCGCCCTTCGGCACAACAGGTAAGGCAGCGGCATGGCTACAGGAACCCACTGGACCGGTCTTGAATCGCCGTCGACGCGGTCTACGCGGACGCGGGAAAAGAACGGCGCGCGCCGGTAACCGTTGAAGTTAAGCGAAATCAACGAAGGATTGACGTTCGGGACTGTCCAGTCCCGGCTGTTTGCCGCCATCTCCGGAATCCAAGTGAGTGAGGATACCGGTCAAATAATTTTCTGCGCCGCGAGCCTGTCGAGCTCGCCGTCGCCGAGTCCCAGGAGAGAGCTCAGCACTTCACGCGTATGCTCGCCGAGTAGCGGCGGCGGGACCGCATATTCGACGGGCGTTTCAGAAAATCGCATGGGGTTGGCGACGGTGGGGCAGGGCACGCCCGCCGGGTGCGGAATCTCGATTTTCAATACGCGGTGTCGCACTTGGGGATCCTCGAACACTTCCTTGTAGGTGTTGATCGGTCCGCAGGGTACGTTGGCCGCCTCGAGGCGTTCGATCCAGTCCTTGCTGGCGCGCCGCTCCATGATTTCCCGGATGAGCCGGGTCAACTCGCCGCGGTTTTGGATTCGATCGGGCATGGTGCGAAAGCGCGTGTCGTCTGCGAGCTCCGGCCGGTCGGCCTGCGAGCTCCGGCCGGTCGGCCACCTTGCAGAAGCTCGCGAACTGGCTGTCGTTGCCGACCGCAAGGATGAGGTGGCCGTCGGCGGTGGCGAACACCTCGTAGGGCACCACGTTTGCGTGCGCGTTTCCGTAGCGTCCCGGGATCTTTCCCGAGGTGAAATAGTTCAGGATCTGGTTCGCGCCGAAAGCGACGATGGCGTCGAACAAGGCGAGGTCGATGTACTGCCCGACGCCGGTGCGCTCGCGGTGCGCGATCGCCGCGGTGACGGCGAGGCTCGCGTACATCCCGGCGAGGACATCGGTGACGGCGATCCCCACTTTCTGCGGACCGCCTCCCGGCTCGCCGTCGCGCTCCCCGGTGATGCTCATGAGGCCCCCCATTCCCTGGAAGATGAAGTCGTAGCCGGGGAGGTGCGCGCTCGGGCCGGACTGGCCGAACCCGGTGATCGAGCAGTAGACGATGCGCGGATTGATTCTCCTCAGATCCTCGTAGGCGAGGCCGTATTTTGCGAGGCCGCCGACCTTGTAGTTCTCGAGCACCACGTCGCACGTCGCCGCGAGCTCGCGCGCGATACGCTGGCCTTCGGGCTTCGCGATGTCGAGCGTCACCGACTTCTTGCCGCGGTTCACCGAAAGGAAATACGCCGATTCGCGCGTCTCCGCGCCGTCCTTGTCCTTGAGGAAGGGAGGGCCCCAGCTGCGCGTGTCGTCGCCCGACCCGGGACGCTCGATCTTGAGCACTTCCGCTCCGAGGTCGGCGAGATTCTGCGATGCCCAGGGCCCGGCGAGTACACGCGAGAGATCGAGAACGCGGATGTGAGAGAGCGGGCGCGGCATGGAAGGAGCGATCGCGGACCCGCTGATTATATCGGTGAGCGCCCGGAGCCGGGGCGGTGCGCGCGATGCCTTATAATCCTCCTGCATTTCCACGAGAGGCGGTGAATGAAAATTCTGGTTGCGGTCAAGCGCGTCGTCGATTTCAATGTCAAGGTGCGCGTCAAGGCCGACGGGTCGGGTGTCGAGACGGCCAACGTCAAGATGTCGATGAATCCTTTCGACGAGATCGCGGTCGAGGAAGCGATACGCTTGAAGGAAGCGGGGACCGCGACAGAGGTCGTCGCGGTATCCTGCGGCATGCAGGCCTGCCAGGAAACGCTGCGCACGGCGCTCGCGCTCGGCGCCGACCGCGCGATCCTCGTCGAGACCGACGTAGAGCTGCAGCCGCTCGCGGTGGCGAAACTCCTGCTCGCGGTCGCGCGGAAGGAAATTCCGCAGCTCGTGATACTCGGCAAGCAGGCGATCGACGACGACTGCAACCAGACGGGCCAGATGCTCGCCGCGCTGCTCGGCTGGTCGCAGGCGACCTTCGCTTCGAAGGTGAAAATCTCCGACGGCAGGGCCGAGGTGACGCGCGAGGTGGACGGAGGGCTCGAAACGATCTCGATCAAGACGCCGGCCGTGGTGACGACCGACCTGCGCCTGAACGAGCCGCGCTACGTCACGCTGCCCAATATCATGAAGGCGAAGAAAAAGCCCCTGGAAGTGCTGAAGCCCGATGCACTCGGCGTGGACGTCGCGCCGCGGCTTAAGACCTTGAAAGTGGAGGAGCCGCCTAAGCGCAAGGCGGGGGCCAAGGTGCCCGACGCGAGCGCGCTGGTCGCAAAGCTCCGCAACGAAGCCAAGGTGATTGCATGAGCGTGCTCGTCATCGCCGAGCACGACAACCAATCGGTCAAGTCGGCGACGCTCAATACCGTCGCTGCCGCGGCGAAGATCGGCGGCGATATCGTCGTGCTTGTTGCCGGCTCGGACTGTGGCGCGGCAGCCAGGGCCGCCGCGGCGATCGCGAGCGTCAAGAAAGTCCTGGTGGTCGATGCGCCGCACTACAAGGACCAGCTTGCGGAAAACATCGCGCCGCTCGTGGGAGGCCTCGCCGGCGGGTATACGCACGTTCTCCTGCCTGCGAATTCCTTCGGGAAGAATCTCGCGCCGCGCGTCGCGGCGCTGCTGGACTTGGCGCAGATCTCCGACATCGTCTCGGTCGTGAGCGCCGACACTTTCGTTCGCCCGATCTATGCCGGCAATGCCCTTGCGACCGTGCAATCGAAGGACAGGATCAAGATCGTCACAGTGCGAACGACGGGTTTCGACGCGGTTTCCGCAAGGGGCGGCTCGGGCGCAGTGGAACCTCTCCAGGCGGGCGCGGATGCAGGCCTGTCATCGCTCGTCGGCCGCGCGCTCACCAAGTCCGAGCGACCCGAGCTGACTTCCGCGCGCGTGGTGGTGTCGGGCGGGCGCGGAATGGGCTCGGGGGACAACTTCAAGATCCTCGAACCTCTCGCCGACAAGCTGGGCGCGGCGATGGGGGCTTCGCGCGCGGCTGTGGACGCGGGGTTCGTGCCGAACGACTGGCAGGTCGGGCAGACCGGCAAGATCGTCGCGCCGGAGCTCTACATCGCCGTGGGCATCTCGGGCGCGATCCAGCACCTGGCGGGCATGAAGGACAGCCGCGTCATCGTTGCCATAAACAAGGACGAGGAAGCGCCGATATTCCAGGTGGCGGACTATGGGATCGTCGGGGATCTGTTCAAGATCGTTCCGGAATTGGTGAAAGAGCTGGGATAAACGGTTTTTTGCCGAGGCACCTATGAGCGAATACAAAGCGCCCCTTCGCGACATGCACTTCGTGCTGCAGGAATTGGCCGGCCTGGCCGAGGTCGCGAAGCTGCCCGGCTACGAAGAGATCAACGCCGAGCTCGTCGACCAGATCCTCGAGGAGAGCGCGAAGTTCGCAAGCGGCGTGCTCTCGCCGCTCAACAAGCCCGCCGACAAGGAGGGCTCGAAGTGGGACAAGGGCAAGGTCACCACGCCCAAGGGCTTCAAGGAGGCGTACCGCCAGTTCGTCGAGGCCGGCTGGAACGCCCTGCAGGCGCCCGCCGAGCACGGCGGACAGGGGCTGCCGAAGATCGTCTCCACGCCTGTCGTCGAGATGTGGAAATCGGCGAACCTTTCTTTCTCGCTCGTCACGATGCTCACCGCGGGCGCGGTCGAGGCATTGATCCTGCGCGGCACCGAGGAACAAAAGAAGCAATACCTGCCGAAGATGATTGCGGGCAGTTGGACCGGCACCATGAACCTCACCGAGCCGCAGGCGGGTTCCGATCTGGCGCTCGTCCGCACCAAGGCGGTCCGCGAAGGCGATCATTACCGGGTCTCGGGGCAGAAAATCTTCATCACCTACGGTGAGCACGACCTGGCCGAGAACATCGTGCACCTGTTGCTCGCGCGTGTCGAGGGCGCGCCCGAGGGCGTGCGCGGCATCTCGATGTTCCTCGTGCCGAAGTTCTTGGTGAGCGCCGACGGATCGCCGGGGCAGAGGAACGAGGTGCAGTGCGCGTCGATCGAGCACAAGCTCGGCATCCACGCGAGTCCCACGGCGGTTCTCGTGTACGAGAACGCCGTGGGATATCTGGTCGGCGAGGAGAACCGCGGCCTCGAGTACATGTTCATCATGATGAATCTCGCGCGGTTCGCGGTGGGCATGGAGGGCCTCGCGATCTCCGAGCGCGCCTACCAGCAGGCGCTCGCGTTCGCAAAAGAGCGCGTACAGAGCCGCGACGTCGCGGGCGGCGGCAAGGCGGTGACCATCATCCACCACCCTGACGTGCGCCGCATGCTGATGAGCATGAAGTCGCAGACCGAGGCGATGCGCGCACTCGCGTACGTCGTGGCGGCGGCAGTGGACAAGTCGCTGAGGCACCCGGACAAAGAAGAGCGCACGCGCAACCAGGCCTTCGTCGACCTCATGATCCCGATCGTGAAGGGCTGGTTCACCGAGACCGGCATCGACGTGGCGTCCACGGGCATCCAGGTGCACGGCGGCATGGGCTTCATCGAGGAGACCGGCGCGGCCCAGCACCTGCGCGACGCGAGGATCACGACGATCTACGAAGGTACGACCGGCATCCAGGCGAACGACCTCATCGGCCGCAAGGTCGCGCGCGAGGGCGGCGCGACCGCGAAGGAGGTGATCGCGGTGATGCGCGCGGTGGAAGCGGAGCTCGGCAAGGCGGCGGGGGAGGATATGGCGGCGGCCCGCGAGGCTTTTTCCGCGGCGCTGACCGCCGCCGAGGAATGCGTCTCCTGGATGGTCATCACCTACGGCAACGACATCAAGGCGGCACACGCCGGCGCCGTCCCTTTCCTCAAGCTCATGGGCATCGTCTGCGGCGGCTGGCAGATGGCGCGCGCCGCGCTCGTCGCGCGCCAGCGGCTCTCCGAGGGAAAGGGCAACAAGTCCTTCTACGAAGCGAAAATCAAGACCGCGCGCTTCTACGCCGATCACGTCCTCACGCAGGCGCCGGGGTTGAGGAACGCGATCGTGCACGGCGCGGCGGGGGTGATGGCGCTGGCGGAGGATCAGTTTTGAGCGGCCGTCCCGCGCACACACACGGGCTCTTCGGCTTGCCCTGAAGCATGGCCGCCGGACCGCAAACCCTCGGCCGCTACCAACTCGAGCGCGTCCTCGGCAAGGGGGCGATGGGCATCGTCTACGAGGCGCTCGATCCCAAGCTCCACCGCAAGGTGGCGATCAAGACCATACTGGTCAGCCAGCTCGACGAGGAGACCGCCAAGGATTTCTCGATGCGGTTCGTGCGCGAGGCGCACGCCGTGGCCCGGCTCAATCACCCGAACATCGTCCAGGTCTACGACTTCGGCGAAGAGGGCGACATCGCCTACCTCGTCATGGAGTTCATCCGCGGCGACGAGCTCAAGTCCAGCCTCGCCACGGGCGGGCAGTTCGACCGGAAGGAATGCGTGCGCATCATGTGCGAGCTGCTGGATGCGCTCGACTTCGCGCACGAAGCGGGGGTCGTCCACCGCGACATCAAGCCGGCCAACGTCATGCTCGACGGCCAGGGCCGGACCAAGCTCACCGATTTCGGCGTGGCGCGCGTCACCGATTCCGACCGCACCCACGTGGAGCGCACGCAGGCGGGCACGATGGTCGGAACGCCCGCCTACATGTCGCCCGAGCAGATCCAGGGGCAGCGCATCGACCGGCGCACCGACATTTTTTCCGCAGGCATCATCCTGTACCAGTTCTTGACCGGCCAGAAGCCGTTTACCGGGGAGGGCGCCTGGACGGTCGCGAAGAAGATCGTCCAGGACGATCCCCCGATGCCGTCGTCGATCAACGTGGCGCTGTCGCCGGAGTTCGACCGCGTGGTGGCGAAGGCATTGGCGAAGGATCCCGACCAGCGCTTTGCGACCGCGCGCGAATTCTCCCAGGCGCTCAAGCGCGCCGCGGAGGGGAAGCCGGCGATACCCGAGGTCGAAGCCACCCTCGTCGTGCCCCGCGAGCCCGCCGTCTCTCAGGCCACCCATCCGGAAGCCCTGCGATCCGGGGAAATGGAACTGGAATTCTGGCGCTCGATCAAGGACAGCAACGACCCGAACGACTTCGAGCTCTACGTGCGGCAGTTTCCGCAGGGCGTGTATGCGTCGCTTGCGGCGCGCAAGGCCGCCAAACTGCGCAGCGGCTCCCCCGCGGACGACAGCGGCACCCGCACCATGGCGGGAGCCGACAGGACGCGGCTCCGGAGGAGCGCTCCGCGCGCCGAAGCCGAGGAGAGTGCGCGAGCGGCGGTCGAGAAGACCATCAAGCTCGCGAACGCGCCGTCGCCGGAACCCGCGCAGGCCGGGAAAAAACGGTCGCTCCTTGTGCCGGCTGCGCTTGGGGTGCTCGTCGCGGCCGGTGCCGTCACTTATTTCGTTGTAGGGAACCCAAGCCGGCAATCGATTGCTCAGAAGGTCGAGGCGGAGGCAAAGGCCAGGCGCGATTCCGCCGAAGCGGCAAAGGCCGAGGCGCAAGCGAAACGGGAAGCGCAGATGCAGAAGCAGCGCAATGCCCAGGCGAAGCGCGACGCCGAGGAACAAGCGAAACGGGCGGCCGAGGCACAGGTCCAACGCGCGGCCGAGCTGAAGGCGAAGCGAGAAGCGGAAGCCCTGCGCGCAACCGAAGCGCAAGCGAGACGCGAAGTCGAGCTGCGGGCGAAGCGTGAGGCCGAAGCGCAGGCGAAGCGCCAAGCGGAGGCGCAGGCAAAGCGCGAAAGCGAAGAGAGAGCACAGCGCGAGGCCAAGGTGAACGCGCAGCGCGACGCCGAGAGCAAGGCAAAGCTCGCTGCTGAGACGTCACTCTGGGACTCGGTCAAATCAAGCCGCAAGGCCGCCGACGTTCAGAAATACCTCAACCGCTACCCGAACGGTCAATATGCGGAACCGGCGCGCCAGCGCATGCTTGAATTGGAGAGCGCCCGGCTGGAGGAGGCTGCCAAGAAGCAAAAAGAAGGTTCTAGCTGTGAATCAGAACCGGTAACCGAGCCTGACCCCGAGGCTGGCGATTTTCTCGGTGACCGTGTACGCGGCCGTGGTGACGATTCCGAAGTTGTACTTGTATTGCTGGTATCTCAGATCGGCGGTTACTCCCAACGCCGGGGTGATCGGGTAGGTATAGGCTCCCCCGAGGCTGAAACCGAAGGTGGTGTCGGCGGTATTGTTGAACGTGCTGTCGTTCTTCCACTTGCCCTTCATCCCAGCAAGGGCGATGCTTCCGCTGAACTGCCCGCGCAGCGCGGGAACCCCTGCGCCAGCTCCGACGAAGATCCCCTGGCTGTCGAACTTGTCCTTGGTAAAACCGAGCACGCTGGGTGCGTTGAGCTGGGTGTTGCTTACTGTGTAGCCGCCAAAACCCGAGACGCTCACACCCCGGGCAAAAGCATGGCTGTAGCCGCCCGTCAGGGTGTAAGAATCGTGCGAAAAATCCTGCTTCTGGCTGGTCACGGAATTCCACAAGTCGTGCGTGGCGCTGAGGCTCTGCTGAGCCGCGAAGTCGACATAGATTCCCTTGGGTGATATCCAGGTCAGACCGACATTGGCCGCCGTGTAACTGGACTTCGCAGCCTGATTGCTATAGCCGGCGGGGGCGTTCTGGTCGAAGGAAATCTTATAGCTGGTCGGCGCGAGCCCGCCGTAAACGCGGAACGCGCTCTGGGCCTGAGCAGCCGCGGGACAAAGGGCCAGGATGAAGACCAAGGACCACGATTCGATGCGGTGAGTTTTCATGGCAGTCAACCTCGCTGGGGTCCAATTGTGTCAGTTTTCCGAGAAAATTGGAATGCGCGGCGCAGGCGCTTGGTCAGCGACAAGCTCGAGCATCACGCGGCGCAACTCCGGGCCGTCGGGATGCCAATCGATGCGAAATCCCTGAGAACGGGCGAGACGCAGCATGGGCGTGTTCGTGGAGAGCACGTCGCCGATGATGCGCCGCACGCCGTGCCCGCGCGCTGAATCGACGAGCATGGCGAGGAGCTTCCTGCCGATGCCGCAGCCCTGCCAGGAATCGGCGACGGTGATCGCGAATTCGCAGCTGACGTCGTCCGCTAGGCGCGCGTAGCGCGCGACGCCGATCGCGGTTTCGGCTCCCTCGATCGTCGCTGTCGCGATCAGCGCCATATCGCGGCTGAAATCGATACGGGTGAATTTTTCCAGCATCTCCGGCGTGAGTCGGACACCGCCGCCGAGGAAGCGGTTGTAGCGTGTTTCTTTCGAGAGCTTGTGCGCGAAATCGG
>WNGC01001881.1_pt1 | contig 12845 bp, 13 predicted proteins | sample 5400051 | NCBI WGS metagenome assembly WNGC01 (sample SAMN13153368, study PRJNA577476) | soil metagenome | isolation source: 20 cm soil or saprolite under grassland replicate 2 | place: USA:California | collected 2016-06-15 | reverse complement strand
GAATATGCCCGACCCACATCCACCCTTTATGAATGGGTGCTAATACAGATGGACATACTCCACCACACGAGATGAGCAAGCCTCCAATTCCGATTGCCCACAAGCGCAATGGCTCCCCGCGAAATACGAGCGGCCAAAGACCGATCACGGTAAACACCACTCCGACCAACAATCCAAAGTGACGAAGCTCTTTGCGTGTGGCTGCTTGATCCATTATCCCTATCCCCCGTTCAGCTAGTCGAGCGCGAATTCTTTCTTCCAATCAGAATCCCCTTCAAGGGGCTTCTGATCCTCCTTCCTCAGCACATAATTCTCGATTACCAGGACGTCCATCTCCGTTCGCATGAAGCAGCGATAGGCGTCTTCAGGCGTGCAGACAATTGGCTCGCCCCGCACGTTGAACGACGTATTCACACAGGTGGCATACCCCGTCTTCTCCTCAAACACCTTGAGCAACTTGTAGTACCGGGGATTCGTCTCCTCGTGAACCGTCTGAATTCTGGCAGAGTAGTCGATGTGCGTGACGGATGGAATATCCGAGCGTGGCACATTGAGTAAATCGATACCCCAAAGCTCTTTCTGGCCCGAGTCGAAGGGGAGTCGTCGTTTTTCAAGAACCGGAGCCACGAGCAACATGTAGGGACTATCACAGTTCATGTGGAAGTAGTCCGACACCCGTTCTCTTAACACAGAAGGCGCAAACGGTCTGAACGACTCACGATATTTAATCTTGAGATTCAACACGGACTGCATGGTCGTGTTCCGAGCATCCCCGAGAATGCTACGGCCGCCAAGAGATCGCGGCCCAAATTCCATACGCCCCTGATGCCACCCCACGACTTTTCCCGCTGCCAGTTCATCGGCCACCCGACCATACAACTCCTTCTCATCAAGCCAGCGATACACAGCCCCAAGAGTCTTCAACCTTGCTTCGACCTCCTCATTGCTGAACGCCGGCCCCAGATAGCTCCCCTTCATTTTGTCTTTAATATTGTCTGCGGTCCTGGGTTTGTCCTCATATTGGTGCCACGCGCTTAGTGCGGCACCCATCGCCCCGCCTGCATCGCCGGCTGCCGGCTGGATCCAAATCCCTTTAAATGGTCCCTCTCGGAGCACCCGTCCATTCCCGACACAATTGAGCGCGACACCGCCTGCCAAGCAGAGATAGTCCACGCCTGTTTCACGATGCATCGTGTGCGACAGCCTCAGCATGACTTCTTCCGTCACTTCTTGAATCGATCGAGCCAGATCCATTTCCCGCTGACCGAGCTTCGACTCGGTCTTGCGAGGGGGGCCGCCGAACACGTCGTCAAACTTGCGACTTGTCATGGTCAAGCCGGTGCAATAATTGAAATACTCCATGTTCATTCTGAACGTGCCGTCCGGCTTGAGATCAATCAGGTGTTCGTATATGGCCTTGACGTACTTGGGCTCTCCGTAGGGCGCGAGCCCCATCACCTTATACTCGCCTGAATTGACCTTAAACCCGGTGTAGTAGGTAAACGCCGAGTACAACAACCCGATCGAATGGGGGAAGGGAATCTCCCAGAGCGGGGTGAGGGTATTGCCCTCCCCCAGCCAAGCCGAGGTAGTCGCCCACTCACCGACTCCATCCATGCACAGCACACCAGCCCGTTCATAGGGTGAGGCATAAAAGGCTGACGCTGCGTGGGACTCGTGATGTTCGCCGAAGAGAAACTCAGGCAATTCCGACTTATGGAGGCCGTTCGAGCAGGCCAGCATTTCCTTTTGCAGCAAGTTACGCAGAAAGAGTTTCTCTTTCATCCATACAGGCATCGCGGCCAGGAACGATTGGATGCCTTTGGGGGCGAATCCCAGGTAGGTTTCCAATAACCGCTCAAACTTGATGAGCGGCTTGTCGTAAAATACGACATATTTCAGATCCTTGATGCCAATTCCGGCCTGGGCCAGACAATATTCAACCGCTCGACGGGGAAACCCCGGGTCGTGCTTCTTTCGTGTAAACCGCTCTTCTTGTGCCGCCGCGACAATCTCGCCGTCCTGCACCAGGCAGGCGGCGCTATCATGGTAGTAAGCAGAAATGCCAAGTATGTACATAGCTTACATTCTCTGTGACAGGCTGCCGCCATTCCGGCACCAAGCGCCAGTACTCATTTCGTATTATTAAGCAGATTCCCGCACGACTAACATCACCATTGGGCAATACGAAGCCCGCGGTCGGGACATTGCTTATCCTGAAGAGCACTCTAGCAAATCAACGTGTCCGTCATTAAGAATTTTACATGTTTGCGACAGACCGAGACTCAAGAATCACTCGGGCCTGAAAGGAAATGGCCTTGAGAAGCAACACCGCCCTGCTGGTCCCATCCAATTTCCTTTCGAAGACTGCTTCCACCCCACAGAAAGGCCCCTCCTGTATCCGCACCACCTGCCCAGGTGAAAATCGGTCCTCAGAGAGTTCAATGACTCCTTCTGTGAGGCGACTCCGAATAGAGTGAATGATCGACTCATCAACCATCGAAGGGCCGCTGCCGAATGTTACGATATTAGTGACCCCTCTCGCATATCTCACCGCTCGCAACTGGCTTGACACGTCAAACTTCGCAAAGAGATACCTTGGAAACAAGGGCGATGTCGTTGGACCACACTTTCCGCGATGCGCTTTCCGTTCTCTCAGCATAGGAAGAAAGACTTCCACACCATGGCGTTCAAGGCTGACGCAGGCCATGGCTTCGCAGTGCGTTTTGGTATTTACGGCGTACCAGGAGTTCATATTCCCCTCACCACTTTCATGATGATCATTCGCTTCCACAATTTGGAGCCGGCAAGAACGACGGCCCTCTCCTTACACGATTGCATGAGAATACTCTCCCGGTCCTTCAAGATACCCCAAAGCTGTCTTCATTTTGTGAAGGCGAGTACTTCCATCGCAATCTTTGGCTTAGAACATAAACTTGAGCCCGACGAAGTAGGGACCCGTATCGTTGTTTCGGCCAAACGGCAATTTCCTGGTCCACCGTACTTCCGCGAGTGTGGGAGTCTCTGCCGCGGTTATGGGCGTCGGCACATATACTTTCATCACTTGTTCGATTCCGGGAACCTGATCCATCAAGACCAACATCCCTCCACTGCTGATGTTCAGAGAGAGCGCTTTCCCACTGTGAGTCAACGCAGCTGGGTCTTCCACAGGTGTCGTCATCTCATACAGTATCGGCCTCAACAACGCCGCCCGTTCACTGTGACTTTTTTGACTATCTAACATCGGCCACTCCCATTCTGTTTGTGCCACATCGCGCCTCCTCTGTATGTATAGGGAATCTCTTCGTCCTCAGCCTTATTATGGTTCAGATTTTTCGTTGGGTAGCACGCCCTGTTTCCTCTTGAAACACTGACCCACCAAGCAGGCCCTTTCCCTCTGCTCCTCTTCCATTTCATCTTTGTGGACTATTTTGTGGACTATAGGAGAGACGAACAACAGGAACAATACCGACGATGTAGGCCTCGTTGCTCCAAAGGTGGGTATTGACTCCCCCTAAAGGGTTAGGTAGTATTTCCACTTCCGATTTACGTTCCCCACGTCAGTGTGCTACCGTAGCAGAACATATTGGATTATCTAGGATTGTTCTTGTCATGACGTCGAAAGCGTCCTTCCATCTATGAGTGATTCGTCGCCACCCCTAGAGCCAACAGACACTCTCGCTGATCAGCGCGTGGGCTCAGGGATTGTCGTCCTCTCGGCTTCCATGCAACTCCTCCATATGAATCGTCAGGCCTCAGAATTGTCAAAGCAGATTAATTCAGTAGAACATGGTGGAGGAAACCTGAAATCAGCCCATGGGGTCCTGCCGACCGCGCTGACAGAACTCTGCGGAGAAATCGTCAAGGCTCTCCACGTTCGTACCGAAGCAAAAGACTGGGAACAATTCGAGATCAAGCGTGTGGCAGGTAATCCTGAAAAACCAATTCTGTTGCGGGGGTTTGGCCTTCCGGACCGAGGGGGGGTCCAGTATGCGAGACTCGTGGTCACACTGGAAGAGTTAGCACGGCGACAACAGCTCAATACCGATCAAGCCAAGGAAAAGTTTCAATTAACCAATCGCGAACAATCCGTCGTTGAACACCTGGCAAAGGGGTGGACCAACAAAGAGATCGCGAACGCCCTTCAGATTACCGAACAGACCGTGAAAGAACACATTAAGCACATCATGAGAAAAACCAATTCCACGACCAGGACAGGAATCCTCGTTCACATCTTCAATTCGTAATCTGCCACAGTATCTGTACCAAAAATACCATAGTGCGTTATCTGCAACACAGAGACTATTTCAGAATAGTCATTGTTATCGTTTATAATCAATAGCTTACGTGATATAACTTTGGTCTATTGATTGCATTACGCTGTCAGTGCAATTGAATTCCTTGCTTTGGAAGGAAGCAAATAGAGGACAAGACGAGGCCTGGGTAGCATGAAGAATAATCGCTTGATATTGGTGAGTATCCTGGTTTCCGTGGCTTGGTTCCAGAACGGTCAACCAGTACAAGCAGCCTCCATCGACAACGGAAGCTTCATGAGCCTCTGGAGTACTTACTCCCATTGCCAAGCCACCACCGAAATCGGCCTTCTAAGAGAAGACGCGTCGACCCTGACAAACGCGGCCAATCGCTCGGTCACCCAGGAAGGCTTTGTTCTCCCCCTACCAGGCAAGCTTGAACAGTTCGTGTCAACTCCTGCAGCCAGATTTGCTGTGGACGTGAAAGCAATGGCTGCAGCCTGTTCCTTACGGGCAGGCTCCGCTGCCTTGGAAGCAGGAAAACTCGACGTCGCCAAGGACCTCCTTCAGACCGTCCTGAGCTACCAGCCCCAATCCGAGTATGCCTACTACACCCTACAGGCGAAAGCTTTGCTTTCGGAACTCGAGACAAACCTCCTAGAGGTTACGCTCAACCTCCCTTAGGGACCTCGCTTCTCATTCCTATCTTCTCCTCACGGCACAGTTCATCCGTACAGAATTGCTCACGAGCCATTACTATGTGCGGCTGCCCTCCTTCACCAACGACAGAAACAGCCGGTCGTAGGCGTTCGCCGAACGAGCCCAGGACACATCTGTGGTCATCCCTGCCTCAACCAGGTGATCCCATATCGACCGATCCTGATACAACGTCACAGCTCGGCGCAATACAGCCAGAAGAGCGTCTGCCGTACCCTCTTCAACATGAAACCCGGTAACCTGGCCCGCCTGCCGAGCCTGCGGGGGCATCGGCAGGACCGTATCGGCCAACCCGCCGGTTTTTCTCACTACTGGAACCGTTCCATAGCGGAGACTGTACAGCTGGCTCAGGCCACATGGCTCATAGCGCGAGGGCATCACAAACACATCTGCTCCGCCTTCGATACGATGGGCGAGTCCTTCGTCAAAGCCGATACGAAGTCCCATACGATGAGGATAGCGTGCCTGGAGCACCTTCAACTTGGTTTCGAGCTGAGGCGCGCCGGTTCCCAAGATCACCAGTTGCAGATCCATGGCCATGAGTTGTGGAATAATGGTCGCCATTAGATCTAAGCCCTTCTGCGACGTCAGCCGTGCAATCACGCTCAGAAGCGGAACCGGTGTTTCCGGCAGCTGGAACTCTCGTTGGAGCGCCTGCTTACACACCTGTTTCCCGGAGCGATCGGTGACTGAATAATTCGCGGGCAGATAGGGATCGGTTTCCGGATTCCATCGATCGATATCGATACCGTTTAGAATGCCCAGGAGTCGGTCCTCACGATTGCGCAGCACGCCTTCAAGCCCAAAACCGAATTCTGGCATGAGGATTTCTCGCGCATAGGTGGGACTGACTGTCGTCACATAATCAGCGAACACAATTCCCCCCTTGAGCAGATTCACCGAGCCGTAATACTCAAGGCCCACAGGAGTAAACAGCGATGGGGGCAGACCCGTTTTTTCAAATTCCTCTCCAGGGAAGAGACCTTGATACCCGACATTGTGCAGAGTCAGTACGGTACGCATTCCCTGTACTTCCGGTCGATCCCGATCAACAGTGTTGAGATAGACCGCACACAAGGCTGTTTGCCAATCATGCAGATGGAGGATATCGATGTTCCACCCGCACGAGGTTCGGAGATAAGCCATCACCTCAATCGTCGCGCGGCAGAAGAATGAAAAACGGTCGAGATTATCGGGATAGTCGATACCGCGATCTTGATAGAGCCCTGGCCGGTCGAAGAAGGCCTCATTCCTAATCGTCCAGACCCGTACTTGGCGACCACCTTCACCAACGGGAATGACATCCTCTTCAATCAGCGTGTCGACAAGCCCCTGAGGGGTTATAACTTGAAACCGACAGACTGGATGGAAGGAGCGTCCTGATTCATTCAGGCAACGATAGCGTGGGAGGAGGAGAATGACGTCATGGCCAAGTTTCGCCAACTCAAGAGGCAGCGCGCCAGCAACGTCGGCAAGCCCACCGGTCTTAGCATAGGGGACCGCTTCGGAGGAGACCATGAGCAGATTCAGTGGATGCTGGGTCACGGAAGTAGACGCATCACATTATGGACCGGCCGGCACTTCAAACCTGGAGCGAAACTTGTCTTCGTGCTGCCAACTGCGTCCCAACTCATGCAATTTCGCCTGGGTCAGCGCTTCGCGATAGACAAGCCGGTCCTCGAAAAACACCACCAGCCACCCGTGATCCGGGTATGCCAGAAATAGCGCATCGCCGGCCTCAATACGGACCTCCCACCCTCGCGGCGGTTCTCCCATCGCCAACCTCGACCGTGGAATCAACGAGTCGTCTTTCATGCCGAAGAACTGCATGAACTCGGCATGCTGATACGTCGGTGTTCCCCATGCCCCGACAAATGCGCGGGGGGTCAACTGATGGAGCACCAACTCGTTGTCTCGCACATGGCGCTCTTGTTCTTCCAACGAGGGCATCCCGCTGCAACTGAGCACCGATCCGATAGCGACCACCACGAACAGACCGGCCCATCCCGAGCGCCTCGGAAAATCAACGGGCTGGAACCGCTGCGCACCGCACCAGATTAGTCTAAACATGCCCGCGATTTCCTCACAATAGGCGTCGGCTTCTTGGTTCAACAGGCTTCACAGGCTGACAGACATCACACTGGCAGAGCCGCCGAAGAAGGGCATAAGAGTAAATTCCGGTATCGTGACCATCGCTCCAGGTAAATTGCAGCGCATACCGTCCGACCGATTGCACATCCTGCAGCATGATCAAGAGAGGCACATCGTCCGGCTGCAAACGCCGTGCACCAGACCACTCGTCCACACAGGCAGCGCAGGGACATTGCTGGCGAAGAAACCGGACAGGATAGACGGCCTTGTGCCCATCGTTCCATTCGATGCCCAACACACCCTTCTCGATCCAGGCCATGTCTCTCGGTTCATATAGAGTCTCTGTCATATTCACGGATTCCAGTTTACGACTAGCAGGATGGTGAAAAGTCCGCCAGCCTGTCTTGTGCATAGTCTGTTTTGTCTATCTGGTTCGTCTGATTGTTGGTTGAACTAGACTAATCAGATCAACAAGATAAACCAGATCAATTCGTCTGATGTGCAAAAACGGTTTTTCCGCAGTCTGCCAGGAAACGGCTCATCCTCTCGATGGATACGACAGAAAATTCACAGGAGGCAGTTGTTTGCCTGCCACAACAGTGACATACCCTTCAATCGCATTTTCCACCTCGTGCCGAACTTGCCCGGCGGCCTTCAATCGATCGACCACAGTGGGCGAGAGCCGCAACGCCTGATGCAGAAATGCCAGGCTCCCTCGCGAGAGCGGCAAACAGCGGAAGGCTTGGCGCGCAGCACAGACCGCACAGACCAAACCTCCGGACAGAGGCGAGAACTGCAGTTCTCCCATCAACCGGCCCTTGCCACAAGCGGCACAGTGATCGGTCCGAGGGCGAAACCCGGTGAGGCCCAGCAGCCGAATCTGAAACAGCAGCGCCGTCAACGCCGGATCCTGGCTCGTGACTAATGCGCGCAAGCCCTGTTCAAGCGTCTCGAAGAGCTGCGGGTCCGGGTCCCCATCCGGCGTCACCGCACCCACCACATTGACCATCCGCGCGGCAGCGGTCATCAGCGTCAAGTCTTCGCGAAACCGCATGAACGGCTCCACGAGATCGACTTGAGACACTCGATAGAGTGAATCGCCTGACTTTTCAAACAGGTTCAGATGGCAGATGGTGAGTGGTTCGAGTGATGCGCCGAGACGGCTCTTCATCCGACGAGCCCCCCGCGCCACCGCGCGAACCTTTCCCATCTCCTTGGTATAGAAGGTCACGATACGGTCTGCATCGCCCCACTTCCGACTTTTGAGTGTGATGGCCGCGGTCTTGATCAGCGGCATGGGAGGCCGTCCAGCGATCCGTGAGACGTGAATCGTAAAACGTGAAAGGTTTCGGAGGAAGAGCACTCGGCAGTCCTACGTTTCACGTTTCACCTTTTACGGTTCCTGTTAGCGAAGGTATTCCATGAACAGGGTGGCTAGGGAAAGATAGATGGTAATGCCCGTAATGTCATTGGCCGTCGTCACAAAAGGGCCGGCCGCAACGGCAGGATCCACCTTCATTCGTTTCAGCAAGATAGGCATAAACGTCGCCATACTGGTTGAAACCACGAACGCGATGATCAGCGATATCCCCACGACCATGCCCAGAAACGCTTGATGCCAGATCCAGCCAACGATCGTGAGAATCACACCACAGGCGAACCCCATCAGTAGCCCCACCTTGATTTCCCTGAAAAACACGGTGCGCACATCCGTCAGCTCGATCAGCCCTGTCGCCAATCCTCGAATAATGAGGGTCGAGGACTGGAGGCCCACGTTTCCACCCATGGCGGCGATGACCGGAATAAAACTGACGATGGCCACCACTTCCTGAATCGTATACCGGAACTCCCACAGAATTGCGCCAGACAACAAACTGCCGACTAGATTCGTAAAGAGCCACGGGAGCCGGTGTTTCGCCGACGCCACACTGGAGGATTTCGAGACTGAGTCCTCTTCGATCGCGCCGGCCATCTTGAGCATGTCTTCAGTCGCTTCTTCCCGAATCACGTCCACGACGTCATCAACTGTAATAATGCCGACCAACTTGCTGTCGTTGTCGATGACCGGAATCGCGAGTAAGTTGTAACTTGCCACCTGATGGGCGACTTCTTCCTGGTCCATGTCGACCGTCACGCTGATCACATCGCGCGTGGCGATGTTTTTCAGCGGTGTCTCGGGAGGAACCGTCAGCAACTGCCGCAGAGAGAGCACCCCGACCAAGCGCTCATCCTTGTCGGTCACGTATATGTAGAACACCATTTCCGCATCCGTTGCCAGCTGGAGACGTCGGATGGCATCCTGCGCCGTCGCATCTTCCGGGAGCGCGAAGAACTCCGTCGTCATGATGCCGCCGGCCGTACCCTTCGGATACTTCAGCAGGTCGGCAACTTCTGTGGAGTCCTCCGTCCGCATCAGCGAGAGAATTTCTTTGGCCCGTTCTTCCGGCAAAACCCCAAGGAGGTAGGCCACATCGTCGGGGCCAAGATCTTTGATCAACCAGGCGATATCCGAGTGCAGCAGGTCCGCCAGCACCTGATTGATACTGTCGCTGTCGAGCTCGCTCAGCACTTGGCCGCGCTTCGACTCCCCTCTCACTAGTTCAAAGACTTCCCGCTTTTCTTTGGGGGAGGACAGATGCACAATCACTTTCGCCACATCGGCCTGATGCATCCGGCCAAGCATCTTCGCGAGATTGGTGATCGCACCCCGGTGCAACAGCCGTTGCACCGACAACAGTACGATGTCGGACTTGGTCCGGCCTCGATCAGACTGGTCACGCAGCGAGTCGCGGAGGAGATCTTTATCCCCTGGACGAGGGCGCGGATCCACTGGATTCGATTCTGTCACACGTTCAGTCGGCTGCATCACGATCCTACTAGTAGCCTAATTCGGTGAGGGCGTGCTCATCTTCTCGCCACGCCTCCCGCACTTTCACCCACAGCTGCAGAAACACTTTCATCCCAAAGATCTGCTCCATGTCACGTCGTGCATCGGTCCCGACCTCCTTGAGTCTCTCTCCGTGCTTCCCGATCACGATCGCCTTATGAGACTCTCGCTCGACCAGTACCGTCGCGCTGATGCGGGCCAGCTTCCCCTCCTCGACAAATTCGTCGATCTCCACGGCAACCGAATACGGCACTTCCTCATAGGTCTGGTGCAAAATCTTCTCGCGAATCATCTCAGCCGCCAAGGTCCGCATGGATTGATCGGTGACGGTGTCTGCATCATAGGCCGCATCTCCTTCGGAAAGATGGGCCACGGTCACGGACAGCAATCGATCGACATTATCGCCGGTTTCAGCCGACACCGGCACCACGTCCGTCCAACCGAATAACCTGGCATAGGCTTCCATCACCGGCAGCAACTTGAGCTTATTGACCAGATCCACCTTGTTCAATACAAGAATGACCGGGCGCGGACGCTTCCTGACCGCCCCTTTCACATGATCGATGACCAATAAATCACCGGGACCTGGCAAACTCGTCGTGTCCATTAACACGTACAAGATATCTGCCTCTTCCAGCGTGTCGACCGCGGTGCGGACCATCCGACGATTGAGCAGATGCTGCGGCTTGTGCAACCCCGGCGTATCGAGCAAGGCAATCTGCGCACCTTGTGCATGCACGACCCCCAGTATTCTCGTCCTCGTCGTTTGCGGCTTGTCCGAGACGATCGCAACCTTCTGCTCAAGCAATCGATTGAGCAATGTCGACTTGCCGACGTTCGGTCGACCAATGATCGCGACTGTGCCAAACTTCATGGGGCTACGGGCGTGGCCGCTCCTGTGACGGTGATGGAACCAATTGATACACGGTTTCACCTTTGCGAACGTAGCCGAGCTGCTCGCGTGCCAGCTGCTCGATTTTCGCGGGATCGTGTTCCAGACGATCGATGTCCCCCCGAAGCGTGCGGGTCGTCCTTTGCAATTCCTGAAGGTCCACATCCAGCTGTTGGGCATGCTCGCGCATGGAGAAGTAGCGCGGTAGACCCATGTCGCCAAAGACCAAGACGAGTAGTAGCAGCAGGCACACGGCGATTCCAACATAGTGTGCGCCGGTCACTATACGACGTTGCCAATCGAGCCACTGCCGTCCCCGATTCCGCTTAATGATCATCGTCGGTTGCTCATCATCAGCATCGCCCCGGCACCGCCTCACGACCCCGATAGACTGCGTTCGAACCCAGCTCTTCCTCGATCCGGAGCAACTGATTGTACTTAGCCACGCGATCCGTTCGGGACAGCGACCCGGTCTTGATGAGTCCGCTATTGGTCGCGACCGCCACGTCCGCGATCGTCGTATCCTCCGTTTCCCCGGATCGATGCGAAATGATCGCCGTATAGCCAGACCGTTTCGCCAACTCAATCGCCTCCAGCGTCTCCGTCAACGTGCCGATCTGGTTGAGCTTGATCAGAATGGAGTTCGCGATCCCTTCCCTGATCCCTTTGGCGAAAATCTCCACATTGGTCACAAAGATATCGTCTCCGACCAATTGAACCCGCTTGCCCAACTTCTCCGTCATCATCTTCCAGCCCTTCCAATCCAACTCGCTCAACCCATCCTCGATGGAGAGAATCGGGTATCGATCCACGAGCTTCCCATAGTAACCGATCATCTCCTCGGAGGAGCGTTCAGGATTCTTTTCGGCTTCAAGGAGGTATCGGCTCTTCTCATAGAATTCACTGGCCGCACAGTCCAATGCGAGGGCGATATCGCGCCCCGGTTTGTAACCAGCCTCCTCGATCGCCTGCATGATCAGGCTGATCGCCTCTTCATTCGATTGGAGGTCCGGCGCAAACCCTCCTTCGTCACCGACCGCCGTGTTCAGCCCTTTTTTCTTCAGCAGCGACTTGAGCGTATGAAACACCTCCGTCGCCATCCGGAACGCCTCGCTGAAACATGTCGCCCCCACCGGCATGATCATGAACTCTTGCAAGTCCAACCGATTGTCGGCATGGGCTCCGCCATTGATGATGTTCATGAGCGGCACCGGCAACACTCGCGCATTCGTCCCGCCAAGATATCGGTAGAGCGGCTGGCCTGTTTCCGCCGCTGCCGCCTTCGCCACGGCCAGCGACACACCGAGACTGGCATTGGCACCGAGCTTGCCCTTCGTTTTCGTGCCATCCAGATCGATCATCGTCTGATCGATGCCGACTTGGTCGAACGCTTCCTTCCCTAACAGCTCCGGCGCGATCAGCTTGCTGATATTGGCCACGGCCTTGGAGACGCCTTTCCCCATCCAGCGCTTCTTGTCGCCATCGCGCAGTTCGATCGCTTCCTTCTCGCCGGTCGAGGCACCGGACGGTACCGCAGCCCGTCCACACGCTCCACTCTCCAGCGTGACATCCGCCTCGACCGTCGGATTCCCCCGTGAATCTAAAATCTGCCGCCCTTTGATCTCGCGAATCGCGCTCATACTCCCCTCTCAGGCTGCTGAAAAAGTCCCCCAACTTCGTTCTCGGCTCGACAAAATCCTCACCGGGGACCCGGCCGCCTCACCACTCAGCGGCGCGCACAGACTTGGTGCTCCTTATTCGTCGCACCGTGCGCCCCAGAGGGTACGCCTCCGTTGTCGTTGGGTGCCTTTTTGAGCAGCCTGTCCGCCCGCAGTCAAATCCTCACCCCATCACTCTCACGGGACGGGGCTGGGGTTGCCTTCGACTGCGCGCGTCCAACGAGGGTCTTCCGAGGCCGCGCGTTGCGCGAGCAAGGAAGGCACCCCAGCCTCATCCCAACCTCTTCCTCAATAACTCATTCACTTTCCCAGGATTCGCTTTCCCG
>WNGC01001880.1_pt1 | contig 12848 bp, 12 predicted proteins | sample 5400051 | NCBI WGS metagenome assembly WNGC01 (sample SAMN13153368, study PRJNA577476) | soil metagenome | isolation source: 20 cm soil or saprolite under grassland replicate 2 | place: USA:California | collected 2016-06-15 | reverse complement strand
GCCGCCGAACACGTTGGTTCCGCCGATCCGCTTCCCGACCATGAAGTCCTTGCGGGTGCCGTAGTCGGCCGCGTCGCCGCCATAGGCGACCGCCTCGTTGGTCGGGTTGGCTTCCTGAAGTCCGAATAGCGTTCCACCCGGCTGGGTGGCGGCATAGAGATTGGCGGTCGAAAGGGCGAGATGCGGCAGGCTGAAGGCGTTGGCGGTGTTCGCCTTTTGGGCCGCGATCACGCGACTCCCTGGCCACTGGTCGGTCGACGTGGCACCCGTGAACACGACGGCGACGACGAGGCCGTTGCGATCCACGACGGCCGCCCACATGTCGAGATTGAAGCCGCCGTTGGCTTCGTTCCGGGCCTCGACGAGCGCGGCCTTGAGGGGGTCGAAGCCGGCGATCCGACTGAGGCTCAGGTCGAGCGTGGGACCGCTGATGCTGTTGTCGCCGCAGGCCGCCAGTGCCGCGAGCCCGCACGCGGCAACACCGAGCCGCGCCACTTTGGGAGTAAAGGAATGGAGACCGAGCATGACGGGATCCTCCGGGTTGTAGGGTGACGCACGGACCCGGGTATGGACGGTCTTCAGGATCGGAGTGGCGTCGGAGTGGAGGCGTCAGGGCGAAGTCGAGGAGGCCGTTCCCGGGCCGGCCGGAGAAACTACGTCAGCGACGGCCGGCCTGCGAGTCGCGCCCTTGCGCTCCGCGCCCGATTGATATATGATGCTCATCATATGAGCGCTGCCACCGCCGGGCGGACCGCCCCAAGCCGCAAGGAAGTCACCCACGAACGGATCGTCGCGGCCGCCGCGCGCGCTACTCGGCGAACTGGGTACGACGGCACGGGCGTCGCCGAGATCATGAAAGAGGTCGGCCTGACCCATGGCGGCTTCTACGCCCATTTTGCGTCACGCGAGGCGATGCTCGCCGAGGCGGCCGATCGCGCAGGCGCTGAAAGCGTGGCCACACTGACGCGCGTTGCCGCGGCGGCGCCGCCGCAGGAGGCGCTTCCGGCCATGATCCGCGCCTACCTCTCGAAAGAGCACGTCGACGGGGTCGAGACCGGTTGCCCCGTGGCCGCGCTCGGCTCGGAGACGCCGCGCCAGGCGCCGAAGGTGCGACGAGCCGCGACCCGTCGCATCAAGGAAATGATCGATGTCGTCGCCCGGCATTCGCCCGACCAGGGAGCGCCGGGTGCCTACAAACGCGCGCTCGTGACAGTGGCCACGATGGTCGGCGCTCTGGTGCTGGCCCGCGCGGTCGATGACCCCAACCTCTCCAAGGCCCTGCGCGAAGCGGCTCTGAAGCACTTGGACCCAACGGCACCTAAGGAACGTGTGCACAAATGATCGTGGCGCTGGGGGTCGGGCCGGAGGGCGCCTTACACTGGTGTTTTTGTTTTGCCTCACAATATGATGTTCATCATATGGCGAATGGACGATGATCACCGACCACCTTTTGGAGGGCAGTCCAATGAACCTCAAGAACCCTGTCGCACTCGTAACGGGCGCCTCATCGGGCATCGGGAAGGCAACCGCGGAGCGGCTCGCCACCGCCGGCTACAAGGTCTATGGCACGAGCCGGCGCGGCGCGACCCCGGGCCAGCGCTCATTCGAGATGCTCTCGCTCGACGTGACCAGCGATGAATCGGTCGCAGCGGCCGTGAACGCCCTGCTGCGGTCGGAGGGTCGCCTCGACCTCCTCGTGAACAACGCGGGCTTCAGCGTTGCCCCCGCGGGAGCGGAAGAAAGCTCGATCGAACAGGCGCGCGCGATCTTCGAGACGAACTTCTTCGGGATCGTCCGGACGACGCGCGCCGTCCTGCCCCACATGCGACGCCAAGGGAGTGGTCGCATCATCAACATCGGCTCCGTGCTGGGCTTCTTGCCGGCGCCATACATGGCTCTCTATGCCGCCACCAAGCACGCGGTCGAAGGCTATTCGGAATCACTCGATCATGAGCTCCGCACGAGGGGGATCCGAGTCTCGGTCATCGAGCCAGCGTACACGAAGACGCAGTTCGACGCGAACTTGCTGGAACCCGACGCGCAGCTCGATGAATACCGTGAGGCGCGTGCGACCGTGGGCAGGCAGTTGAGCGCGGCCCTCGAGACCGCCGACGAGCCGGGCGTCGTGGCCGACGTTGTGCTGGAAGCCGCCAGGGCGGCTCGGCCGAAACTCCGATACACGGCCGGTGGCCTCGCGACCCGTCTGCGATTGCTTCGCCGATTTGCGCCTGCGGGCGCGGTGGACGCCGGGATCCGAAGGAACCTTCGACTCGACGCGCCCGTGGCGTCGCCGCAGCGCGCCCCGGTGTTGGCATGAAAGCTCTCGCCATCCGTCGTTACAACGCTCAATGGAAATGATGGAGCTGTCACGGCCCGAGCGGTCCCAAAGGTCCTGATCCATGCCGGCTCGGGCGGCGTCGGCACCGTCGTCATCCAGCTGGCCAAACACCTCGGTGCGCAGGTCGCGACTACGGCCGGCGCGCACGAGGCTCAGGTCAAACGGTGTGCGTCCGCTGATGGTGCCGCCTGCCGGATTCAAGCAACACGCCGATCAAGGACAGCGCCAAGAGCGCGACTTCAGGCCGCAGCAGGAACACACTCTCCGGCGCCGCACCGTCGACCAGGATGCCGAGCACCCGCGCTGCCGTGGCGACAGCGATGATCGTGGCCACGAAATAGAGTCCCGCGAGTAGGCGGGATGTCGATACCAGGCAGCTCGCGACGATGATCGCGAACCCCAGCGGGAAGGCGCCGAAGCCGACCCGCATGCTCGTGATGGCCGCCGCCGAGCCGAGTGAGATCTTGACGCTCGCGGCAGCGCCCACCGGATCGGCGATGTACTTCACACCGATCAGCGTGAAGATCAGCGTCGCCGCGCCCAGTATCAGCCGGGTGAGCCACGGCGTGAAGCGCCACAGGCGGTACACGGTCTCGTCCTTTCAGCGGGGGTGAGTGAGATTCCACAGCGTCTCGGGATGGCGCAGCGCGGCGCCCAACCAGATGAGCACGAGGAGGACGGCCGGGCCGACATACGATTGACCATGCTGCATGTGGGTGGCGATGGCGCCGCCCAGCAGCCCCGAGACGAGCAGCAGCCCGATCGATCGAGTCGGTGTGACCAGCAGGAGCAGCGCGCTCACCGCCTCGCCGGTCGCGATCAACATCAGCTTTCCCTCAAAGCCGAACCCGTTCAACTCCGAGACGACTTGCGGTACCTGGGCGAACTTGGCGCCGGCGCTCCCGATGAGGGCGAGCCCACCCAGAAAAATCAGAATGTTGCCTGCCGTCCGATGCCATTTCATGGATGGTGACCTCCTTCGTTCAAGCGGAAGCCGCGAGCGCTTGCCCGCGCCTCGCGTACAACTGCCACACGAGCAGGCCAAGACTCACGATGATCACGGGGACGTAGAAGCTCAGGATGAACCAGGTCACTCCGCTGGCGGCCCCGAACAGCCGCTCTCGAACGCCGCCCATTACGTTGGTGACCGTATCGAACGCCGTCTCCGCGACGAGCAGCCACACCAGCGGAACCGACCAGGGCGCGCGCCGGCGCAGCGCGACGATGGCCAGCGCGGCCAGGATCGCGCCGCCGACGTCGCCGTATATGATCTCGTCTCTCCCGCCGTCAGAGATTGGGAACCCGGCGTGCTGTGCGGAGACGGTCTGGAGGGCGACATAGCGAAAGACATGGACCCAAAGGAGCGGTGTCAGCGCCGCGGCACGCCCCCGACTCTTTAGCCATGGTGCGGCGTACCAGATGGCCATCGTTGCGAACACCGCCAGACTAGACGCCTGGGCGAGCGCCTGGGCCGCCTGCGAGCTCATGGAGTGCCGTCCTGTGTCAGGGACATGTGATCCGGGAACCCATCGGTGTCCGGGGTACTTTGATGACAAGCGAGAGGGGAGCCGTGTGACACGTCGGAGCGCTGAAGCTCGGTGACGCTCGCTGTCACGAGCCAGCTCGTTGAACTGTCACGAAATTGGGGAGTCATGGAAACCGCGATTGCCACGCGTCCGTTGGAGGCCTTCATCGCACTCCGCCCATTGCTCCATTCCATCGCCTACCGGATGCTCGGCAGCGCGATGGAGGCGGAGGACGTGGTTCAAGAGGCCTACCTTCGGTGGCAGGGGGCGTCCGATACCGATGTGCGCTCGCACCGGGCCTACTTCGTCACGATCGTCACGCGGCTGTCCATCAACCACCTGCGCTCCGCACGGGCGCAGCGGGAGACGTATGTCGGCCCGTGGCTGCCGGAGCCGGTGGTGACCGAGCACGTTCCCGACCTCTCGTGGCGTGTGGAGCTCGCCGAGTCGCTCTCGATGGCCTTCCTGGTACTGCTCGAACGCCTATCGCCGATCGAGCGCGCGGTGTTCTTGCTACACGATGCGTTCGAGTTCGAGTACGCCGAGATCGCGGCCATCGTCGAAAAGAGCGAGGCCAACTGCCGCCAGATCTTCGCCCGCGCGAAGCAGCACATCGGGGCGCGGCGGGCCCGCTTCGCGGCGACGCCGGAACAGGCGGAGCGGCTGCTCGACCGCTTCAACCGGGCAGCAACCGCGGGAGATATCGAGGGACTGTTGGCCGTGCTCGCCGAGGACATCACACTCTGGTCGGACGGGGGAGGCAAGGTGGCTGCCGCCCTCAAACCGATCCACGGCGCGGACCAGGTGGCCCGTTTCATCCTCGGCGCGCGGCGGAAGTTCGTGCCGACGGACCAGGTCGTCCGACGTGCCGAGGTCAACGGCCAGCCAGCCGTGGTCGCGTACGAGAGCGGGAAGCCCAGGGCAGCGATGGTGTTCGACATCCTGGGCGACCGCATTCAGACCATCTACATCATCGTCAACCCCGCCAAGCTCCGGGCGTTGCCGGAAACCGGCGTCTGACGGGCCGCCGACGCGCAAATCGCCTTCTCAATACGCCACGCTCTCATGCAGCCCGGGATAGACTTGTGTTACTCATCTTACTGAGCAAATTTACTCAACGCAATGAGCAGTCCAGGGAAGCCGTTTCGCCGCCCCCAGGCGACTGAACTGGCCCGTCGGCTCGCCGAGCCCCGGCGGTTCATCCAGGTCGTCGCCGGCGCCCGGCAAGTGGGCAAGACCACCCTGGTGCAGCAAGTCACCGAGGCCGCTAAAGTGCCGGTCCGCTATGCCAGCGCCGACGAGCCGACACTGCGCGGCGCCGAATGGATCGCGCAACAATGGGAGGCCGCGCGCCTGAGCGCCGACTCGGGCGGCGCCATTCTCGTGCTCGACGAGGTGCAGAAGGCCGCTAACTGGTCCGAGGCGGTCAAGCGTCTGTGGGACGAAGACACCCGCGCGCGGAGCGCGCTCAAAGTCGTCCTGCTGGGCTCGGCCCCTCTCCTCGTCCAACGAGGGCTCACCGAAAGCCTCGCCGGCCGCTTCGAGGTGCTGCACCTGCCGCACTGGTCTTTCGCCGAGATGCGCGCCGCGTTCGGCTTCTCGCTGGAGGAGTACGTCTACTTCGGCGGCTATCCGGGTGCCGCATCCCTCGTGCATGAGCCGGACCGCTGGCGGCGCTACATCCTGGATGCGCTGATCGAGACGACGATCGCGCGCGATGTGCTGCTGCTTACCCGCGTGGACAAGCCCGCGCTGTTGCGTCGGCTGTTCGAGTTGGGCTGCCGGTACTCGGGCCAGGTGCTGTCCTATACGAAGATGCTCGGCCAGCTGCACGAGGCCGGTAACACCACCACCCTCGCGCACTACCTCGAGCTGCTCGACGGCGCTGGCTTGCTCACGGGGCTCGCCAAGTACTCCGGCCGCGCCGTACGCCAGCGCGGCTCGAGCCCAAAGCTCCAGGTGCTGAACACCGCCCTGATGAGCGCCCAGTCGGGCCTGTCCCTCGAAGAGGCCCGGGCGGACCGCGAGTTTTGGGGCCGCCTGGTCGAATCCGCCGTCGGGGCGCACCTGGCCAATGCGGCGGCCGTCGGCGAATGCGAGCTGTTCTACTGGCGCGAGGGCAATCAAGAGGTCGACTTCGTGGTGCGCGTCGGCCGCACGCTCATCGCCATCGAGGTGAAGAGCGGCCGCTCGCGTGATACGCCGCCAGGCCTCACGGCGTTCGCGGAGGCGTTCAAGCCGGTCCGCAAACTGTTGGTCGGCGGCGACGGCCTTGCGGTGGAGGAGTTTCTCCTGGCGCCTGTCGCTCGCTTGGCAGCGCGATGAGGCATGGCGCCGTTATTCAAACGTCGTGCGACTTCTTTTAAGGAACCTCTGCACAACCCGGCGCCACGATCACTTGTGCAGACGTTCCTTCGTGCGCCAACGTACAGCTGTGCTCCAGCAATGATTCCAGCTCGCCCTCGAGTGGGGCGGCGCAGCTTCCCCGCGTTAGGCAGCGCGACCAGCACCCTGTGGAGTTCGGCCACCGAGAAGAACGAGTTATGGCGAAAGCACCCAAGCCCAATACCGCCCGGAAGCCGCCCGTGCCATCGGACAGCCACGTCGCTATCGCGGAGTGGAGCCGGCGCGTGATGCCGGATCTGCATCCCATCGTCAAGCGGCTGGACGAACTGGTCTGCGAGACGATCCCCGGGCTTCACTACGCCGTCAAGTGGAAGAGGGCGTACTACGGGTTGCCACGACTCGGGTGGATCATCGAGATGGTCGCCTACGACGTCTCCGTGAACATCGTCTTCTTCGGCGGCGCGGCATTCAAGCCTCCGCCGCCGCTTGGAACCACCGGACGGACCCGCTACGTCAAGGTGCAGACCCTGGAGGAAGCGCAGGGACCGGAGATGCGCAAGTGGATAGCGCAAGCGGCCCACGTGCCGGGTTGGAAATGAGGGTCCACGAGGGTCGCCACGCGACGATCCGCCGCCGCGATCGCGGCATTCACGGGCTCGAGCAGCGCTGCTAGTGGCGATTGGCTCGCTAGATCAGGAGACTCGAACCTCGAGCCGGCAGGGGCAACTCGGAGGCGCGAGGCGAGATTATCTTCGTGTCGCACCCGTTGCCCGGAGTTCACATGGACCGCGACCAGTTGCTCGCCCGGATCTCGATCGACCCAAAGGTGTGCGTTGGGAAGCCCTGCATTCGCGGCCATCGGATTTGGGTGTCGCTGATCCTCGATCTGCTGGCGGGAGGCATGTCAGTTGGGGATGTGCTCCGCGAGTATCCGCAGCTCGAGGAAGCTGACGTGCGGGCGTGCATCGCCTACGGTGCTGAGATGGCCCGGGAGCGTTACATCGACGTGCCGGGGGGCCGCGGTTCGTGAAGTTCAAGCTCGACGGGAATTTTTCTCGTCGCGCTGGGGAGCCGACTCTCCTTCGTCGCCAAGCTATCTCCGTACAACGTCAACCACGGTCGGGCCCATGCGTCGAGCGAGGGAACACGCCGGGGGCGTCTTGAGAAGGAGCGTGAGCTTGGCCCGCCTACGATGCGGCCGGTCGTGCCGCGACGATCTCGTGGCGCGCGGCCCATAGGCCGATATCCCGCTTCTGGATCGCCGCCGCCATCAGGTCGGGGAACAAGTCCGGCGTGCAGGCGAACGTCGGGACGCCGAGCCCCGCGAACGCGGCGGCGTGTTTTGACTCGAACGCCGGCGCGCCGTGGTCGTTCAAGGCCAGGAGGCAGATCACGGACGTCCCGCTCTGCACGATGGCCGCCGTCCGCTTGAGGAGCTCGGCGGCATCGCCCCCCTCGAACAGATCGGTGATCAACACGAGAATCGTCTGCGCCGGCCGGGTGATGACCTGCTGGCAGTAGGCGAGCGCGCGGTTGATGTCCGTGCCGCCGCCGAGCTGCGTGCCGAACAGCAGGTCCACGGGGTCGTGGAGCTGGTCGGTGAGGTCGGCGACCGCGGTGTCGAACACGATCATCCGGGTCGTGACGGCGCGGAGCGATGCGAGCACCGCGGCGAAGACGCTCGAGTAGACCAGCGACGCGGCCATCGAGCCGCTCTGGTCGACGCACAGCACGATGTCGCGCAGCGCGGAGCGGCGGCGGCCGCGTCCCACGAGCCGCTCCGCCACGACGGTGCGGCGGTCGCGATCGTAATGGCGCAGGTTGGCCCGGATGGTGCGGTCCCAGTCGATCTCCGCCACCCTGGGCCGGCGCGACCGTGTGGCCCGGCTCAGGCTCCCGGTCACGGCCTGCCGGGTGGGCTGCGCCAGGCGACGCTCGAGCTCCTGGACGACCCGGCGCACGACCATGCGCGCCGTTTCTTTGGTGCGCTGCGGGATCACGCGGCCCAGTGCCAGCAGGCTCGCCACCAGGTGGATGTCGGGCTCGGCGGCCGCCAGCAGCTCGGGCTCGAGCAGCATCTGGCGCAGGCCGAGGCGATCGAGCGCGTCCTGCTGCATGACGCGCACGACGGACGCGGGGAAATAGCCGCGGATGTCGCCGAGCCAGCGGGCCACGTTGGGCGACGACGGGCCGAGGCCGCCCTTGCGCTCGGTGTCGTACAGCGCCTCGAGCACGCGGTCCATACCGAGGTCCGCCTCCGTGAGCGGAGCGTCGGTCGGCTCCGCCGCCGGCTGCCCCAAGACGAGCCGCCAGCGCCGCAGCCGCTCGTCGTCAGCCGGGCGCATGGAGCTTCGCTCCCAGGATATGGGCCAGCACGGGCAACACACGATCCGCCCGCGCCCGATCCACTGCGTCGTCCGGTGCGACCGCGGCATGCGGCCGCCCCGCAGCGGGCGTGCCCAAGCGTTTCACCTTCTCGCCCATGGTGCGCCGCTCCGCCGGCTGGAAGCCCGCGAACGCGCGCCGCACCAGCGGCAGCAGCTCGGTGAACGCGTCGGCGGTGAGCGCGATCAGCCAGGCATCGAGCGCCCGCCACAACGCGTCCTGATGCAGCAACACGACGCCGCTCCCCCGGAGCAGGCCCTCGAGCCAGGCGGCGGCCTGCGGTGCGGGGTTGGCGGGCGACAGCGCCAGGCCGGCGCGCCGGCCGAGCTCGTCATCGTCAAGCGCCTGCTGCTCGACCAGCAGACGGCAGCACCATCCCCGCACCAGGCCGTGAATCGCGTCGCGGTCGAGCAGCCCCGTCAAGAGCGTACGCCACTCGTCGCGCTGGTCGGCGCGATCGAGCAGCGCGATGCTTTCCTGCACCTGGCCCAGCCCCTCGACCATCCGGCCCGCCGCGTCGTCGTCGAGCGAGGCGCACGCGCCCGGCAGCCCCACCACGATGCGCTCGAACAGGGCGTCGATCACCGGACGGATCCGCTCGGCCGGGGTGCCGCGGACATCGCCGTAGCGCGTGATGCGCGCCAGCGGGGGCAAGGCTGCCATCAGCCGCTGCACGTCGGCCGACACCGCGGCCTGCTGCTGCACGCGCGCGAGGATGTGCTCGACCGCCGCCGGCACGTCCGCCAGGATCGCGCGGTCGAGCAGCGTGGCGAGGGCATCGAGGTCCGGCGTGACGTCGGCGTCATGCCGCGCCCGCGCCGCGGCGGCCGACTCGACCGTCGTGCCCCACAGTGCGGCGTCCACGAGCTGAACCTCGATCTCGGGGACCCACTTGACCTCCCACAGCTCGTGGAACGTGCCGGCCTTTCCGGAGACGCGGCGCGGCGCGGCCCACGGCAAGTCCAGCAGCGCCAGGCGGTGGAACAGGCGACTCCTGTCGCGGTCGGTGTCGTTGCGCAGGTCGAGATCGAGCGGCTGCGCCTCGGCACTGGGCTTCAATCGTAGACGGCGCTGCTCGGCCTCGAGATCGCGGCGCAGCGGCACCGTCGGCGTTTCCGCCGGCACCTGGCCCAGGGCGGTACCGATCTCGAGCTTGTCGCGAATCAGGGCCAGGGGCGCGCTCTCGCCGCGACACAATACGGTCCGGATCGCTTCGGTGAGCTCCCGCAGTCCCGGGCTCCGCACGTCGCGCAGCGCGGCGAGCGTATCCGCGAGCCGCACGACCTCGATCACGCTCGCCGAGGGCGCCTCGAGGTCCTCGCCCCGTAACAGGCGGGCGGCCTGGGCTCCCCATCGCACGGCGGCGCGATCGGGCGCGGTCCAGAGGTGGTGATACCAGCCCGGCGATTGGACGCCCGCCCCATAGCCGCTGCGGTAACTGAGCCGCGAGTGGGTCCAGGGGATCCACGTCGCCTCGGTTTTTACTTTGGGCAGGCCGCGCAGCAGCTCGGCGTCGGGCTGTGCCGGCCCGGGCTCCGCCAGCGCCGGCGCGTGCCACGCCCCGCACACGACGGCCACGCGCTCGCGGCCCTGTTTGAGTGTGGCGCGGATTGCGGTGCGCATGTGGGCCTCGCGCAGGGCCTCGTCTTCGGGGGGCGGCGTGGCCTCCGCCCGCAGGGTCTGCATCGCTTCCCGGATCGCGTCGAACATCCCGGCGGCGTCGCGGCGCCGCTCCACCTGGTGCTCCCACCACAGCTCGTGATCGCTGTAGCCCGCCGCCTGCGCGAGCAGCCCGATGGGATCGTGCTCCTCGGGCTGCTGCGCTTCGGGCTCGTCCGCGGTCTCGTCCGGCACCGGCCGCGCGAGACGGATCGCCTGCGGCAAGTCGATGAAGCGGACCGGGACGTTGTGCGCGAGCGCGTAGCGGATCGCTTGCCACTCGGGCGAGAACTCCGCGAAGGGATAGAACACGGCGCGCTGCGGCTCGTCGGGCGGGTACACGAGCAGCGCCACGGGCGGCTTCATCTCGTCGTGCCGCGCGAGCGACAGCACGTCGTCCGCGTCGGGGGGGCCCTCGACGAGCACGGCATCGGGGCGCAGCTCCTCGAGCGCGGCCACGAGCGAGCGGGCCGAGCCCGGCCCGTGGTGACGGATGCCGAAGACGTGGAGGCTCACAGCACGTCCATGCAGCTCCGGTAGAGATCCTTCCAGCCGTCGCGCTCCTTCACGACCGTCTGCAGGTACTCCATCCACACGACCCGGTCCTGCACGGGGTCCTTCACGACGGCGCCCGTGATGCCGGCCGCGAGGTCCGACGCCTTGAGCGCGCCGTCCCCGAAATAACCGGCCATCGCGAGGCCGCCGTTCATCACGGAGATGGCCTCGGCGGCGGACATCGTGCCGCTGGGCGACTTGAGCTTGGTCTTGCCGTCCGCGGTCACGCCGCTGCGCAGCTCCCGGAATACCGTGACGACGCGGCGGATTTCCTCGAGCGCGGGCTTTTCGGCGGGGAGCTGCAAGGCCCGGCCCAGGTCCGCCACCCGGCGCGACACGATTTCGACTTCCTCCTCCAGCGTGTCCGGCGTCGGCAGCACCACGGTATTGAAGCGGCGGCTGAGCGCGCTCGACAGCTCGTTGACGCCCTTGTCGCGGCTGTTGGCCGTCCCGATCACGTTGAAGCCCTTGCGGGCCTGGACCTCGACGCCCAGCTCCGGCACGGGCAGGGTCTTCTCGGACAATACGGTAATGAGCGTGTCCTGCACCTCGCTCGGCAGGCGCGTCAGCTCCTCCACGCGGGCGATCTTGCCGTGGCGCATGGCCTGCATTATGGGACTCGGCACCAGCGCCGCCTCCGACGGCCCCTCGGCGAGCAGCCGGGCATAGTTCCAGCCGTAGCGGAGCGCGGCCTCGTCCGTGCCGGCCGTCCCCTGCACCAGCAGCGTCGAGTCACCCGAGATGGCCGCGGCGAGATGCTCGGAGAGCCACGACTTGGCCGTGCCGGGAACGCCGAGCAACAGCAGCGCCCGGTCGGTGGCGAGCGTGGCCACGGCGATCTCGATCAGCCGCGTGTTCCCTATGTATTTGGGCTTGATCTCGACGCCGCCCGGCAGCTTGCCGCCGAGGATGTACGTCCGCACCGCCCAGGGCGAGAGGCGCCAGCTGGGTGGGCGCTCGCGGTCGTCGGCCTGCGCCAGCGCCTCGAGCTCGGCGGCGAACTCCTGCTCGGCGTGCTCGCGGATCACCGCAGCTTGAGACGGGGGCGGGGGCGAAGGGGGGGCCTTCTTGCTCACGTGGCGATCTCCTCATGAATGCGGCGTCGCAGCTGGACGACCTCGGTGAACGACTCGAACGGCTTTTTCCAGAGCGAGTACACGCCGGCCGCGGGCTCGGCCCGAGGCCCGAGCTCGAGCGCGCGGGCGAAGCAGTCGGGCGGCAGGGCGATCGCGGCCCGCGCCACGCTCTCGACCAGCTCGAGCGCGGGCTCTCGGGCGCGCAGCTCTCGCTCGAGCGCATCGAGATAACCCCTGCCGAACCGGCTGCTCCACGGGGCGCGGAGGTCGAGCACGAGCCCGGCGAGGCGCGAGATGTCGGCCAGCACGCGAGCCTCGGCATCCGTGGGGTCCATGCGGCGCAGCAAGAGTTGCAGCATCTCGCGCCGTACGGCGGCTTCCGCGCCTGCGAGCCTGGTCGCGTGCAGCCACCCGTCCCACAGGGGTGCCGCCCAGCCGGGAGCCTGGTGGAGCAGCGTCGCGCGCGACCAGCCGAGTGCCACTGCGAAGCCCCACTCGCCGGCCCACGCGGCGGCCACGAGCGCTGCCGGCGTGGCTCCGAGCCGCTCTTCCCAGCGCGTGGGCGGCACGAGCGCGAGCAGCGCGGCGAGCCAGTGCGCGCGCTCGCCCATTCCCTTGGGAGGCTTGGGCGGGATCCCGTCCCGTGCCCACGACGCGTCGAGCGTGGGCGGCGGCGACGCGGTGAGCACGCCCGCCGGCGGCCCGGCGATGGTTGACTTGACGCGCGCCCACGCGCCCCCCGCGGGGGGCGCATATGACAGCAGGGTGCTCGCCCGATCCGCCACGCGACGGGCGAGTTGGGAATCGGGGAGCCGCGCCAACAGCTCGGCCGCGACGGTGCGAACCACCTGGCTGCGGTCGTCGAGCGCTCCCTCGAGGAACGCTTCGTCCGCGGGCGCCAGGCCCGCCGCGAACGCCCCGAGCAGCTCGGCGCGTTGCTCGCTCTTTTCTCCGGTCCACGCC
>WNGC01004366.1_pt1 | contig 12852 bp, 10 predicted proteins | sample 5400051 | NCBI WGS metagenome assembly WNGC01 (sample SAMN13153368, study PRJNA577476) | soil metagenome | isolation source: 20 cm soil or saprolite under grassland replicate 2 | place: USA:California | collected 2016-06-15 | reverse complement strand
GTCGTGCCGGACGGCGCGTGCCTGGAGGTGCATCCGCTCCAGGAGTGGCAGCGCATGGAGGCGAAGCTCCGCGACCAGTCGCAGTTCAGCGCCGAGGTGCGCGAGATCAGCCGGCTCTACTTCTCGCGCGCGAAGGACGTCACGCTCGACGCGGCCGGACGAATTCTGTTGCCGCCCGACGTGCGGCGAGAGGCCGGCCTCGAGAAAGACGTCACGCTCGTCGGCGGCGGGCTGCCGAAGTTCGAGATCTGGGATCGCGCGCGCTTCGAGGAATACGAGCGGGCGGGGCAGCCGAAGCTGCCGTCGCTCTTCGACAAGCTGGCAAATTTGGGAGTGTAGCGGTTCACGTTCCGGTACTGGCGGACGAGGTCGCGTTTCTCCTGCGACCGCGCGGAGGAGGATGGATGATCGACGGGACGGTGGGTATGGGCGGGCACGCTGAGGCGCTCCTGGCGTCGAGCGCGTCCGATGTTCTCCTGCTCGGGCTCGACGTGGACGGAGAGGCGCTCGCGCGCGCGGGCGCGCGCCTCGCGCCCTTCGGCGGGCGCGTGCGCCTCGCCCACGAGAGCTTCCGCAACCTCGCGCGCGCCGCCGCGGCGCACGGCATCACACGGGCGCGCGCGATCCTCCTCGACCTCGGCGTGTCGTCGTACCAGCTCGAGGAGTCGGCGCGCGGCTTCTCCTTCCTCCGCGCGGCGGAGCCGCTCGACATGCGTCTCGACCCGACGCGGGGCGAGACCGCCGCCACGCTCGTGAACCGGCTCCCAGAGCCCGAGCTCGCGCGGATGCTCTTCGAGTACGGCGAGGAGCCGCACGCGCGGCGCATCGCGCGCGCGATCGTCCAGCGCCGCCCGCTCGCGACGACCGGCGACCTCGTCGCCGCGGTCAAGCGCGGGGTGCCGCGCCGCGCCTGGTCGACGCGCATCCACGTCGCGACGCGCACCTTCCAGGCCCTGCGCATGGCCGTCAACGACGAGCCCGGCGCCCTCCGCCAGGCCCTCGACGAGGCCCCCGCACTGCTCGCCGTGGGCGGCAGGCTCGGGGTCATCTCCTTTCACTCGGGCGAAGACCGCATCGTGAAGCGCACGTTCCGAGCTCTGGAGTCGGCGGGCTTCGCCGAACTCGAGCCGTCGCCCCTCGGGCCCGAGGACGACGAGGTGCGGGCGAACCCCCGCGCCCGGAGCGCGAAGCTGCGCGTGCTGGAGCGGCTCTCGTGAAAAACAAACAGCGACTCGTCCACGAACAGGATCTCCGCGCGCGGCGCGTGCTGGTCGTCGCGCTCGCGTGCTCGGCCCTCCTCGCGGGCGGCGCCCTCGCCGTGGTGGGCGCCCGCGTCCAGCAGGTCCATCTGGCCTACCGCCTCGACGCGCTCCGCGCCCAGCGTGACCGCGCCGAGGCGAACGTCCGCCAGCTCGAGATCGAGGTGGCGACGCTCCGGGCGCCCGCGCGCCTCGAGGCCCGCGCACGGCAGCTCGGCATGCTGGCGCCAGTCCGCGACCAGGTTCGCCTGGCGCGCGAGTACGTCGCCTCGAGCACCGGGCTGGCGGCTATTCGCAGCCGCACCGCCTCCGTGGCGGGTGAGCTGCCGGCAGCGTCGGACGCGCCGAGCCTGCCGGAGAGGTCCCTGCTCCACCAGTGACCTCGAGCAATCTCCGGACGCGGGTCCTCATCCTGGCGGCGCTGCTCGCCGTCGCGTTCGGGGGCCTCACCGGTCGGCTCGCGTGGCTGCAGGTCGTCAAGCGCGCCGAGCTCGCGCAGCTGGCCGAGCGCCAGTACTCGCGCACCGTCGTTCTCCACGCCCAGCGTGGCGCGATCGTGGACCGCCACGGCACGCCCCTCGCCACCTCGACGCCGACGGAGTCGCTCTTCGTCCAGCCCCGCGCGGTCGCCGATCCGGCCCGCCTCGCGGCGCGGCTGGCGCCGATCATCGGCGTGTCGCAGGCGGAGGCGCACCAGGCGCTCACGAGCGCCCGCCCCTTCGTGTGGCTCCGTCGCAAGCTCCCGCCCGCGGTCGCCGCCGAGGTGCGCGCGCTGCGCGAGCCCGGGCTCGGCTTCCTGCCCGAGCCGCTCCGCCTCTACCCGAACCGTGAGCTCGCCGCGCACGTCGTCGGCTTCGAGGGCGTCGAGGGGGGCCTGGAGGGCGTCGAGCGCGCCTTCGACGCGGAGCTCGCCGGCACGCCGGGCAAGGCGGTCGTCGGCCGCGACGCGCTCGGGCGCGAGGTGACGAGCCAGCGCGTGCTCCGGGCGCCGAAGCCGGGTCACGGCGTCATGCTGACGCTCGACCACACGATCCAGTACGTCGCCGAGCGCGAGATCGACGCCGCGTACCGGCGCACCGGCGCCCGGGCCGCGATGGCGGTCGTGCTCGAGCCCCGCACGGGCGACGTGCTGGCGCTCGCGATCCGGCCGACGTTCAACCCGAACACGTTCCTCGAGGCGTCGACGAAGGACGCCTGGCGCAACCGCGCGATCACCGACCCCTTCGAGCCGGGCTCCACCTTCAAGGTGATCCTCGCCGCCGCCGCCCTCGAGGAAGGCGTGGTCCGGCCGGACGACCAGATCTACGCCGAGAACGGGGCCATCACGCTCGCCAAGACGACGATCCGTGACTGGAAGAAGTACGGCTGGCTCACGTTCAGCGAGGTCCTCCAGTACTCGTCGAACGTGGGGTCCATCAAGGTCGGGCTCCAGCTGGGGCGCGAGCGCTACTACCGCTACATGAGCGCCTTCGGCTTCGGCGCCTCGACGGGGCTCGGCCTGCCCGGCGAGAGCCGCGGCCAGCTCCGCGACCCGACGCGCTGGTCGCTCCTCTCGCTTCCGACGCTGTCGCTCGGTCAGGAGGTCTCGGTGACCGCGCTCCAGATGGTCGCGGCGTTCGGCGCGATCGCCAACGGCGGCACGCTCATGCAGCCCCGCCTCGTGCGCGCGACCTTCGACGCCGACGGACGCGAGGCCCGGCGCTTCCAGCCGCGGGCGGTACGCCAGGTCGTCTCGCCCGCGACGGCGCGCACCCTCACGCGGATCCTCGTGAAGGCCGTCGAGGCGGGCACCGGCCATAACGCCGCGATCCCCGGCTACGAGGTCGCGGGCAAGACCGGCACGGCGCAGAAGCTCGACCCCGCGACGGGCCGGTACTCGCGGGCGCCGGGCGTCCTCTCCTTCGTCGGCTGGGCGCCGGCGGACGAGCCGCGCTTCGTCATGCTCGTGATGCTCGACGAGCCGAAGAACGAGCAGTGGGGCAGCGAGGCCGCGGCGCCGGTCTTCGGCGCGATCGGCCGCGAGATCCTCCGCTACTTCGAGGTGGCGCCGCGCGACGTCCAGCCGGTGCAGATCGTGACGGGTCCCGCCGACGCGCGGCCGGATGGCGCCGCCGTGAAGGCCCCGGTGCAGCTCGTGAGCACCATGCCGTCGGGGGATCCGAACGGGCGGCCCGCGATGCCCGACCTCACGGGCCAGACGCTCCGGAGCGCGCTCGCCGCGCTCGCGCCGCTCCAGCTCGAGGTCGAGATCCACGGCCAGGGACGCGTGGCCCAGCAGGCGCCGCGACCGGGGCAGCCCGTCGCGTCGGGCACGACGGTGCGGCTCACCCTCGTGCGCGACGGCAGGCGGTGAGGGAGATGCCGGTGAGCGAGCTCCTGGCCGCGCTGACGGACAAGCGCATCGTGGGCGAGCCGCCGCGGTCGGTCTCGTCCCTCGCGGCCGACTCGCGCCGCGTGGAGCCGGGCGGCTGCTTCGTCGCCGTGCCCGGGTTCAAGCAGGACGCGCGACGCTTCATCCCCGAGGCGGTGCGCCGCGGCGCGACGCTGGTCGTCACCGAGGGCGAGCCGGTCGCGGGCCTGTCCGTCGCGCAGGTGCTCGTGCCCGCCGCGCGCGCGTCGCTCGCGCGCCTGGCGTCCGCCTGGTACGGCCACCCGTCGCGCGCCCTCACGCTCGTCGGCATCACGGGGACGAACGGCAAGACGACGACGTCGTACCTCGTGGAGGCGTTGCTCCGCGCGCGCGGGCTCGCGACCGGCGTGATCGGCACGATCCAGTACGTGCTCGGCGAGGAGCGGCGGCCCGCGCACCAGACGACGCCCGAGGCGCTCGAGCTCCAGGGGATGCTCGCGCTGATGCGCGAGCGCGGGATCCGCGGGGTCGCCATGGAGGTCTCGTCGCACGCGCTCGCGCTCGCGCGCGTGGACGGCCTCGCGTTCGACGTCGCCGTGTTCACGAACCTGACCCAGGACCACCTCGACTTCCACGGCACGCTCGACGCCTACCGCCTCGCGAAGCGCCGGCTCTTCGAGCTCCTCGCCGCCTCGCCGAAGCCCGCGCGGACCGCCGTCGTGAACGCCGACGACCCGTCGGCGGCGGCGATGGTCCGCGGCCTCGACCTGTCCGTGCTCACGTTCGGCCTGGGCGCCGCGGCGCGCGTCCGCGCGGTCGAGTACGCGTCGTCGCTCGACGGCATCCGGATGACGGTGGAAACGCCGGGCGGGCGGCTCGTGCTCAGGTCGCCGCTCATCGGCGAGCACAACGTCCTGAACCTGCTCGGCGCGATCGCGACCGGCCTGGCGCTCGGGCTCGAGCTCCCGGCCATCGGCACGGCGCTGTCCGCGGTGGGCGCGGTCCCGGGCCGGTTCGAGCAGGTGCGCGCGGGTCAGCCGTTCCTCGTCGTCGTCGACTACGCCCACACGCCGGACGCCCTCGAGCGCGTGCTCACGACGGCGCGCAAGCTCACGGCCGGCCGGCTCGGCGTCGTCTTCGGCTGCGGTGGCGACCGCGATCGCGGCAAGCGGCCGATCATGGGCGAGCTCGCGGCGCGCCTCGCCGACCGGGTGTGGGTCACCTCCGACAACCCGCGCACCGAGCGGCCGGAGGCGATCGTCGACGAGGTGGTCGCCGGCATCCGGCGGGCGGGAGCCGACGCGAGCCGCTACGTCGCCCAGCCCGACCGGCGCGACGCGATCCGGACGGCGTTGGACTGGGCGAAAAGCGGTGATACCGTGGTAATCGCGGGCAAAGGGCACGAGACGTACCAGATCGTCGGTTCGGACGTCCTTCCGTTTGACGACCGGGAAATCGCCCGGACAATCCTGTCGGAGCGTTCGTCATAGGCAGTCGCGTGCCGCCGTTCACCGTGCAGGACATCGTGCGCGCAACCCAGGGCGCCCTGGTGACGGGTGACCTCGCGGTCCCGATCACCGGAGTCGCGATCGACTCGCGGAGCCTCGGCGTGGGCGAGGCCTACTTCGCGATCCGCGGCCACCGACTCGACGGCCACGCGTTCCTCGCCGAGGCCGCGTCGCGGGGCGCCGCCTGCCTCGTCGTCCACTCGCTCCACGACGACACGCCCGGGAGCGTGCCCCTCGTGCTCGTCGAGGACACGACGCGGTCGCTCGGCCAGCTCGCCGCCTATCACCGGGCGCGCTTCGCGGTTCCCGTCGTGGCCGTGACCGGGTCCAACGGCAAGACGACCACCAAGGAGCTCGTCGCCGCCGTGCTCGCCACGCGCTTCAACGTGCTCAAGCCCGCGGGGAGCTTCAACAACCAGTGGGGCCTGCCGCTCACGCTCCTCCGGCTCGGGCCCGAGCACCAGGCGCTCGTGCTGGAGCTCGGCACCAATCGACCCGGCGAGATCGCGTACCTGGCAGAGCTCGCGCGGCCGACGATCGGCGTCGTGACGACCGTCGCGGCCGTGCACACGGAGTTCCTCGGCTCGCTCGACGGGGTCCGCGAGGAGAAGGCCTCGCTCGTCCGCGCGATCCCCCCGGAGGGCTGGGTCGCGCTGAACGCCGACGACCCGCGCGTCGCGGGGATGGCCCGTGACGCGAAGGGGCGCGTCATCACGTACGGGCGCGCGCTCAACGCCCAGGTGCGGGCGGCGGGCGACGTCGTCGAGGATGCGGCCGGCGTCACGTTCGCGCTGGAGGTGGCCGGCGCGCGCCGGAGTGTCACGCTGTGCCTCGCGGGGCGCCACAACGTGACGAACGCGCTCGCCGCCGCGGCCGTCGGCGCGGCCCTCGGCTTCACGCTCGACGAGATCGCGCACGGCCTCGCGGCCGCACGGCCCGTCGCGGGCCGGTGCGTCTGGCGCGTCGCCGGCGACGTGAGGATCCTGGACGACACCTACAACGCGAACCCGGTCTCGCTGCGCGCCGCGCTCGAGACCGCCGCGGCGGGGCGGGCCGAGGCCGGCGGTCGGCTCGTCGTGGTCCTCGGCGACATGCTCGAGCTCGGCGCGATCACGGACGACGCCCACCGCGAGGCCGGGCGCGCGGTCGTCGCGACGGGCGCCGACGAGCTCGTCGGCGTCGGACGCCAGGCGCTGCTCGCCGTCGAGGCCGCGCGCGCGGCGGGGCTCGGGGCCGCCCACCACGCGACGACCTTCGAGGACACCGTCGCGCACCTCCTCAAGCGCCTCGCGCCCGGCGACACCCTGCTCGTCAAGGGCTCGAGGGGAATGCGCCTGGAGCGGGTCGTGGACGCGCTCGTGGCGCGCCTGGCCCGGGAATGAGGGCGGCGGATGCTCTACTACTTCCTCGTCCCGCTCGCGAAGGATCACATCCTCTTCAACGTCTTCCGCTACCTGACGTTTCGGTCCTTCATGGCGCTCATCACGGCCGTCGTCATCTCGCTGGTCGTCGGCCCGTGGCTGATCGAAAAGCTGCGGGTGATGCAGCACGGTGGCGAGACGCTCCGCGAGGACACGCCGGAGCGCCACCGCGGCAAGAAGGGCACGCCCACGATGGGCGGCGTCCTCATCCTCGGGGCGGTCCTCGCGACGACGCTGCTCTGGGCCAACCTCCAGAATCGCTACGTCCTGGTCGCGATGCTGACGACGCTCGGCTTCGGCCTGATCGGCGTCTGGGACGACCTGACGAAGCTCCGCAGGCGCAAGGGGCTCTCGATGCGCGTCAAGTTCGGCGCGCAGGTCGTGCTCACGGCGGCGCTCGTGCAGATCGTGTTCTGGCAGCCGCCCACGCAGTGGCTCCCGGTGCTGGTGATCCCCTTCTTCAAGGGCTGGTTCATCAACCTCGGCGTGCTCTGGATCCCCTTCGCGGTGCTCGTGGTGGTGGGCGCGTCGAACGCGGTGAATCTGACGGACGGCCTCGACGGCCTGGCGATCGGCCCGGTCATCATGGCGGGCGGCGCCTTCGGCGTCATCGCCTACTTGACGGGCAACTTCCGGGCGGCAGACTACCTCAAGATCCTGAACGTCAGGGGCGCGGGGGAGCTCACGGTCTTCTGCGGCGCGCTCATCGGCGCCGCGGTGGGGTTCCTCTGGTTCAACTGCCACCCGGCCGAGATGTTCATGGGCGACGCGGGCTCGCTCGCGCTGGGCGCCACGATCGGGATGCTCGCCGTGCTCACGAAGGCGGAGCTGCTCCTGCCGCTGATCGGCGGGCTCTACGTGGTCGAGGCGGTGTCGGTGATCATCCAGGTCGCGAGCTTCAAGCTGACCGGGCGCCGGATCTTCCGCATGGCGCCGCTCCATCACCACTACGAGCTCTCCGGCTGGGCCGAGCCGAAGATCGTCGTGCGCTTCTGGATCGTCTCCTTCGCGCTGGCGCTGCTGGCGCTCACCACGCTGAAGCTCCGATGAGGGCGATGGGGCCGACGGGAGGTCTGCAATGATCGGGGTACTCGACGAGGTGGGCACGGTGACGCGGGGCCGGGCGTTCCTCGATTCGCTCGCGGGCCGCCGGGCGACGGTGGTCGGGCTCGCGCGGAGCGGCGTCGCCGCGGCCCGGCTCCTGCGCGCGGCCGGCGCCGACGTGACGGGCGCCGACGCGAAGCCCCTCGAGGCGCTCGGCGGCGTGGTGGCGGAGCTTCATGGAATTGGCGTGCGGCTGCTCACCGGCGGCGTGCCGGCCGACGCGGCTGCCTCGGCGCACATCGTCGTGGTGAGCCCGGGCGTGCCGGTCGACCACCCGGCGCTCGCGACCGCCCGGGCGCGCGGCGTGCCGGTGATCGGCGAGCTCGAGCTCGGCTGGCGCGCGACGGAGGCGGAGACGTTCGCGATCACGGGCACGAACGGCAAGACGACGACCACCGCGCTCGCCGGCGCGCTCCTCGCCGAGCAGCCGCGCCCGGTCCTCGTGGCGGGCAACATCGGCACGCCGCTCGCGGCGCACGCGCTCGCGTTTCCGGCCGACGGGCTCGTCGTCTGCGAGGTCTCGAGCTTCCAGCTCGAGACGACCGCGGCCTTCCACCCGCGGGTCGCGGCGGTGCTCAACGTGACGCCCGACCACCTCGATCGCCACGGCTCCCTCGCGGCCTACGTGGACGCCAAGGCCCGGATCTTCGCCAACCAGTCGCCGGCCGACTGCGCCGTGCTCAACGCCGACGACGAGACCGCGCGCGCGCTCGCGGCGCGCACGCGGGCCCACGTCGTCTGGTTCAGCCGGCTCCGTCCGCTCGAGCACGGCGTCTTCGTCCAGGACGCCTGGGTCCTCCGCGGCGCCCACAACGTCGAGAACGTGCTGGCCGCCACGGCGTGCGCGCTCTGGGCGGGGATCGCGCCGGGCACGATCCGGCGCGGCATCGGCAAGTTCCGCGGCGTCGCGCACCGGATCGAGCACGTGCGCGGCTTGCGCGGCGTCCACTATTACAACGACTCGAAGGGCACGAACGTCGCGTCCACGCTGAAGGCGCTCGAGAGCTTCAGCGAGCCGATCGTGCTGATCGCGGGCGGCAAGGGCAAGGGGCAGGACTGGGCACCGCTCGCCGCCGCTGCGCGCGGGCGTGTCCGGCACGCGCTCGTGATCGGCGAGGACGGACCGACGCTCGCGGCCGCGCTCGGGGCCGCGTCGATCCCGGTGACGGCGAGTCCGTCCATGGAGGCGGCCGTCGACGCGGCGCGACGCCTCGCCGAGCCGGGCGACGTGGTGCTCCTGTCGCCGGCGTGCGCCTCGTTCGACATGTTCGACAACTTCGAGCACCGCGGCGACGTCTTCCGGAAGCTCGTGGAGCGGCTGGACTGATGCCGCGCAAGCTCGCGCCCGACGCGTGGCTCTTCGGCGTGGCCGTCGTGCTGCTCTCGATCGGCGTGGTCATGGTCTACTCCGCGAGCGCGATCGTCGCCGCCGACCGCTTCGGCGACCCGTACTTTTTCCTGAAGAAGCAGCTCTTCTGGGCGCTCCTCGGTGCGGGGTGCCTCTGGCTCATGCTGCGCCTCGACTACCGGCGGCTCGAGGGCTGGGTGCTGCCGCTCCTGATCGCGGCCGGGGCGTTGCTGATCCTCGTGCTGATCCCGCCGATCGGCCAGGCGATCAACGGCACGCGCCGCTGGATCCGGCTCGGCCCGGTGTCGTTCCAGCCGGCGGAGCTCGCGAAGCTCGCGCTGGTCGGCTACCTGGCCGCGTTCCTCGCGAAGCGGCGCGACGCGCTCGGCGGCCTCCGGCAGGGCTTGCTCACGCCCCTCGCCGTGGCGGGCGCGCTGGCGGCGCTCGTCCTGGCGCAGCCAGATCTGGGCAATTGCCTGACGCTGCTCACGCTCACGTTCGCGCTCCTGTTCCTGGCGGGCGGGCGCCCCCTGCACCTGGCCCTGGTCCTCGCCCCGGCGGTGCCGCTCCTGGCGCTCGTGATCTGGGCGGCGCCCTACCGGCTGCGGCGGATCACCGCGTTCATGGACCCGTGGGCCGACCCGCGCGGCAGCGGGTTCCAGATCATCCAGTCCTGGCTGGCGCTCGGCAACGGCGGCCTCCTCGGGCAGGGCATCGGCGGCTCGACGCAGAAGCTCTTCTACCTGCCGGAGTCGCACACCGATTTCATCTTCGCGATCATCGGGGAGGAGCTCGGCTTCGTCGGGGCCGCGGCGGTCGTGGGCCTCTTTACCGTGCTCGTCTGGCGGGGGCTCCGCGTCGGGCTGCGGGCGCCCGACCCGTTCGGCGCGTACCTGGCGCTCGGGATCACGGTGCTCATCGCGACCCAGACGCTCGTGAACCTCGGGGTCGTGACCGGCATGCTGCCGACGAAGGGGCTGCCGCTGCCCTTCATCTCCTTCGGCGGCTCGGCCCTGCTCGTCACGATGCTCGCGACGGGCGTGCTGCTCAACATCTCCCAGCAGGCCGATGTTTAAGCGCTACCAGCAGATCCACTTCGTGGGAATCGGCGGCGTCGGGATGTCCGGCATCGCCGAGATCCTGTTGAACCTCGGGTACCGGGTGACCGGCTCCGATCAGCGACGGAACGAGACCGTCGAGCGGCTCGAGCAGCTCGGGGCGAAGGTCTACGTCGGGCACGACGCGTCGCACCTGGAAGGCGCGCACGTGGTCGTCTACTCCTCGGCCGTCGCGCGCGAGAACGTCGAGGTGCAGGTGGCGCGCCAGCGCGCGATCCCGACGATCCCGCGCGCCGAGATGCTCGCGGAGCTGATGCGTCTCAAGTACGGCATCGCGATCGCCGGCACCCACGGCAAGACCACGACCACGTCGCTCGTCGGCGTCGTCCTCGCCGAGGGGCGCTACGACCCGACGATCGTCGTCGGCGGGCGGGTCACGAACCTCGGCTCCAACGCGCGGCTCGGCCAGGGGGAGTACCTCGTGGCCGAGGCCGACGAGTCCGACGGCTCCTTCCTCAAGCTGGCGCCGACGATCGCGGTCGTGACGACCATCGACGCCGAGCACCTCGACCATTACGGCTCGCTCGAGGCGATCCGCGAGGCCTTCGTGGCCTTCGTCAACAAGGTGCCGTTCTACGGGTGCGCGGTCCTCTGCCTCGACCAGCCCAACATCCAGATGCTCATGCCCCGACTCGAGAAGCGCATCATCACCTACGGCCTCGAGTCGGGCGCCGACCTCGTCGCGCGCCGCCTGCACCTCTCGGGGATGACGAGCCGCTTCGAGGTTTTCCAGCGGGGAACCCTGCTCGGCGAGTGCACGCTCCGGATCCCCGGCCGCCACAACGTGCTCAACGCCCTCGCCGCGCTCGGCGTGGGCCTCGACCTCGAGATCCCGTTCGTGACGATCCAGAAGGCGCTCGCCGGCTTCACCGGCGTCCAGCGCCGTTTCCAGATCCGCGGCCGCGCGCGCGGCGTGACCGTGGTGGACGACTACGGCCACCACCCCGCCGAGATCCGGGCGACCCTGGCCGCCGCCAAGGCGGGGTTCGAGTGCCGGGTCGTGACGGTGTTCCAGCCGCACCGCTACACGCGGACCCAGCACCTCCGGCAGGAGTTCCTCACGGCCTTCAACCAGACGGACGTGCTGATCGTGATGGACATCTATCCCGCGGGCGAGGCCCCGATCCCCGGCGTCACCGGCGAGGACCTCGCCGAGGGGATCCGCGCCCACGGGCACAGGAACGTCACCTACCTCGGCAGCGATCGGACGCGCGTGCTCGCGCATCTCGCCGAGATCACGCGACCGGGCGACCTCGTGCTGACGCTCGGCGCCGGCGACGTGAGCCAGCTCGGTCCGGAGCTGCTGAAACGTATCGATGCCGACTCTCGCGGCGGGAGGGCTTAATGCTAGGAGAGATCCGGGGGGAAGTCCGGTTCAAGGAGCCCCTGAGCTTCCATACCTCGCTGCGCATCGGCGGCCCCGCCGACATCTTCGTGGTCCCGCAGGACGTGGACGACATCCGACACGCCCTGCTCTTCGCCGACCGCGAGCAGCTGCCCGTGGCGGTGATCGGCGGCGGCAACAACCTGCTCGTGAAGGACCGCGGCGTCCGCGGCGTCGTGCTGCGCCTCGAGGGCTGCCTGGGGCGCGCCGAGTTCCACGGCGAGGAGGCGCTCGCGGGCGCCGGCGTGAGCCTCTCGGCGCTCATCCGCGAGGCGGCGGCGGCGAACCTCGGCGGCATCGAGTGCCTGGTCGGGATCCCGGCCACGGTCGGCGGCGCGCTCGCCATGAACGCGGGCACGCCGGACGGCTGGATCGGCGACTTCGTGAGCGCGGTGTACTTTCTGCACCCGGACGGCTCGCTCGGCGAGTTCAAGCCCGCCACCGGCACGTTCACCTTCAGCACCTTCCATCCGCCGGCGGGCTCGGTGCTGATCGGCTGCCGGCTCCGCCTCACGCGCCGGCCGCTCGGCGAGATCCAGAAAGACATCAAGGTGCGCCTGAAGCAGAAGAAGGCGACCCAGCCGCTCGCGCTCGCGTCGGCCGGCTGCGTCTGGAAGAACCCGCCGGGTGAGGTCGCGGCCCGGCTCATCGAGAAGAGCGGGCTCAAGGGCAAGCGGATCAACGGCGCGGAGATCTCCTCCAAGCACGCCAACTTCATCGTGAACCGGGGTGGCGCGACGGCGGGCGACATCGTGGCGCTGATGGACCTCACGCGGGAGCGCGTACAGGCCCACTTCGGCCTGACGCTCGAGTCCGAGATCCGGAGCATCGGGGAATAGGATGCCGAGCGGCCTCGTCTCGCCGAGAGCCCGCCCCGCGACGCTGCGCGACCTCGGGGAGCGCTCGACGTTCGTCGCCGGCCAGCGGATCGGCCGCGGGTCGCGTCGGCGGCGCCGCCTGCGCCGGCTCGTCCGGATCCTGCCCGTCGCCGCGCTGGTCGTCCTGCTCGCCGCCGGCGCGGTGCTCGGCGCCCGCTGGCTCCTGACGACGCCGCGGCTCGCGGTCGCGAGCGTGGAGGTGCGCGGCGCCTCGCGCCTGCCGGTCGAGCAGATCCTGGCCGCGGCCTCGATCGCGCCGGGTACCAGCATCCTCGGCCTCGACACGCACGCCGTCGCCGGCCGCGTGACGGCGCTGCCGGAGGTCCGGCGGGCCGACGTCGTCCGAGAGTTCCCGAACCACGTCGTGATCAGCGTCGAGGAGCGGCGGCCCTTCACGCTCGTCCACGGCAGCCGCCTCCACTGGCTCGACGAGGAGGGCCGGCTCCTCGGGCTCGCCCCGCAAGCGGTCGTCCCCGAGGTGC
>WNGC01001876.1_pt1 | contig 12861 bp, 9 predicted proteins | sample 5400051 | NCBI WGS metagenome assembly WNGC01 (sample SAMN13153368, study PRJNA577476) | soil metagenome | isolation source: 20 cm soil or saprolite under grassland replicate 2 | place: USA:California | collected 2016-06-15 | reverse complement strand
CACATGAGTGGCAGCCGGTTCTTCCTCGATGAGACGTTGCACGGCCGCGGGCTGCGGCGATTCGTTCTCCGGCCAGCGGGCCAGCCTGGTGGAAATTCCCAATCGCTCCGCGATCGTAGCCATGCGTTCGCCATAAACACCGTTTGCCAGCACCACGAATCTCCCTTCCGGCGGTATTACTGATGAAATGACCGACTCGAGCCCGAATGTCCCACTTCCCTGCATGAGCACGGCTTCGTAACCCTGTTCGCGCGAGACACCCGCGATGCGAAGCAATTCCGAGCGAATGCCTGCGACCAGTTCGATGAAGTCGGCGTCGCGCGAACCAATGTCGCGCTGCATCGCGGCTTTCACGGTCGCGCTGGTGGTGAGTGGTCCCGGGGTGAAGAGAAGCGGATCTTTCATTTCGCCGTCGAGCTAAGGAATTGTGAAAAGCGTTCTTTTACTTCGTGCGGTTGCACCGTCGGACGACCAAGCTTCCCCCGCGAACCCGGTTGTATCTTCACGTGCAACAAGGAAGGTCCGGGTCGGTGACGTAGCAGACGAACGGCCTCGCCAATCTCCTCCGGGCGATCCGCTGCAAAAGCCGAATGGTAATTAGCCGCCGCGGCGACAGCCGCGAACCGGACAATCCCAGACGCCGTTTGCTGGCCTCCCGTTGAATCGTGCGCTTCGTTATCGAGAACGATGTGAAGGAGATTCGGCGGTTGATACAAGCCAATCGTGGCGAACACACCGAGCTTCATCAAGGCAGCGCCATCTCCATCGATGACGACGACTGGTTGCCTAGGGAGCGCGTGTGCCACACCGAAACCAATCGCCGACGCTGTGCCCATTCCGCCAACGACGTAGAGGTGGTTGGCGCGATCCGAGATTGTGAAGAGTTCGCGGCCGGTCTTGCCAATCGAAGCAATGATCGCTTCGTCACCGGCGAGAGCATCGAGAATGAGTTCGATTGCAGCCGTCCGCGTGAGTCGCTCGTTCTCCTTTGCCGAGAGGTTTTCTTGCAAATCGGTCTTGATCGACTTGGACTCGAAGCGACCCGACAAAGCGTGCGGGGCGATAGAGCCTTTTTGCATAACCAAAGCGAACGGCCGCTTTCGTTGCTCCATGCTCGCCTCGGCCTGCGCCATTGTTTTGGCAATTTCCGCTTCGCTGCGAGGAAAAGGCAAACACGGTATTTCGAGGGTCTCAAGCAAACGGTGCAGAATCCTTCCCATCTGTTCATGTTGCGGTTCGTCCTTTACTTCGGGCTGGCCGCGCCAGGTAACGATCAGCAATGTCGGCACACGAAACGGGTAGTTGAGCGAGGTGAGAGGGTTCACCATGTTACCGAGGCCCGAGTTCTGGCACATGGTCACAGTTTTCCGCCCAGCCAGAAACGCTCCGAATGTGATCCCAACTGCCTCGCCTTCGCTCGTGGCACCGATGTAATCCAACGCCGGATCACCGCTTACGTAGTTGATCAGAGACGTCAAAAAGGAGCAAGGCACCCCGGCATATTGTGAATAACCAAGGCCACGCAGCTGATCGACGAACGAGCAGGCGCTGATCATTTTTTCGAGACGTCGGGCTAGCTAGAAATTAGAACGCTTGGGCTCGCGCGAGATCGTCGCGGTCGTCCACATCCAGCCATTGTCCAGTAATGTAAAGAACCTGTACGCGTTGTCCCAAGGTTACGAGATGATTGAAAAGATCGTCGAAGCGCAATCGACAAAAATCCGGGCGCTTGAATAAGACATCTAACGCGCCGCATACTCGCGCGGAACCACGCGCGGTCGTCTTGATTAGGCCGATCCATTCGCCATGGATTTTCTCGACCGCAAGATCGGGTCCCATCTTCGCCAGGAACGCATCCTCTTCCTCATAACGCAGTGAGTAGGGCCGCGTCGCAGTGACATAGTCGACATATTCATTCGCCTTACACTCGCGTCGCCGCTCCCACATCGCATCTACCGCGATAACGATATCGTGTTCTTCCGCGAGCAGATTGTTCAAAATATGCTGGCGAAAAAGGATGTCTCCAAAGGAAATGATCGCATCGCCATCGATCCGATCGCGGGCCTTGTGCAGTGAAAGTAATTCGCCAGTGCCTTCGAAATCGTCGTTCTCTACGAATTCCACGTTGGGGGCGTGCACCTTCTCGGACGCATAACCCCGTACTACCGTAATCGCACGGATGCCGGCCGCGCGAAACTGGGCGACGAGCTTGTGCAGCAGTGGTGTGCCGGAAACGGGCACCATCGCCTTGGGAATGCCGGCCGTAACCTCTCCCAGTTCGTTGCCGCGACTCGCAGCGAGAATAATCGCGCGCGTCGAGGCCCGCCTTTTTGGCAAATAACGCTCCTCGGCAAGCAACAATTCTTCCGCATTCTGAAGCCGGAAAACTTCTTTCACCGGAACAATTCCATCTTCGACGTTTTGAACCGAGCGCTCAGTGAAAATACGGCGGGTCGTTTCTTGCATCGCGGCAATTGCGCTACGGACATTTTGATTTGCCCAGATCACGATTCTGATGCCCGCCTGCTCAAAGACTTCGACCGGCGTACTGTAATAAGTAGTGGGAGCGATCACGAGCGGACACTTATTCGCCCACGCTTTCGCAAACGCTAGCACCTCATCTGGCGTCACCTTCTTGCTGTGAACCAGAAGCGCGTCCGCCCCCGCGAGATGATAGGCTTCAGCGCGGAGAAGCATTTCATCGATCCCCCAACCCGCTATGAATCCCTCGAGTCGTGCCACCAGACAAAAGTCTGGATCCCTTTGCGCATCCTTGACTGCTTTAATCTTGCCAGTGAATTCATCGATTGTGGCGAGCGGCTGACGTTCGCTAGTGATGAATGAATTGGTCTTGGGGAAAAGTTTATCTTCAATGCAGACGGCTGCCACCCCGCGTTGCTCCAGTTTTTTCACGAGCCGTCGCATGTTGTTAAAATTTCCGTAGCCGGTATCACCATCGAGCAGGGTTGGAATGCGAGTGGCGTCGCTCATGAATTCGACAACTTCCAGTACTTGCGTCCAGCTTGCTTCATTGTTGTCGCGTACGCCGAGGGCAGCGGAGATCGAAAGCCCGCTGGCCCAGATTCCGCGAAACCCGGTTTCCTCGACAATGCGGGCGCTCAATGCATTGTGAGCCTCCATCAAAAACTCAAGACGTTTGGATTGCAGGAGCCGCTTGAATTGCTGCGTCTTACTGATTTCGCCGTTGGTGGAGGAAGTCATGATGCACAGCAGTTTAGATCAGAACAATTGACTTTCTGGCTACTTAATACCAGTGATTAGTTTCCACGCTTGTTTCTGTTTTTCGCAAAGGCGTCCTTTCAGTTCCTCTTCATTTCATGCTCACAACTGCCACTGCAACGATCGACGAATTGATTTCTGATTCATTGAGAAATAGATGAAGCGAACCTGCGACGAAAGTATCCCGAGCAGGATGAATTCGTACTCGTGGACGATTTCCTGCCCCTGGAAATGATAAGCCGATGGAAAATGGAAGTGGAAACACTCAAGGCGCACGTCCATCGCAATTATCTTCTCGGACACAAGAAGCGCGGCAGCGCCACCTACAAGAGCTTAACCCGCTTGCACCGTCGATCTCCAACATGAAAGATGCGGTCGCCTACTTCGGGCTTCGTGGGGTCTTCGGCAAAGGCAAGGTGCGGTGAGAAAAGTCCCCGCCATCCTCGACTGTGTCGCTGAAACGAGTGACGTACAGATCGCGGGATTGAGCCTGCTCGATCGCTTGATCGTGACCGTCCATCGCGCGCGTTGCGCTCCCATCTGCCTCATCGCAGCAACCGCTCCGCCGGCTCCCCGTGCCCTCGCCCTCGGAATCAACATAACACTTGCTTCAGCAATACCAGAACTCAATGAACCCGCGCTCCTCATCAACGGAGGTGTGTTGGTCGAGACTGCGGATCTTCAGCAAGTAATAGAAAGTGGAGGGCAGCTGTTTTCGACTGATGACGTTCGTCTGCCGGTTGCGATGACGGCGGGTAGCGCCGCGCCGGTGAGCGCAGGAAAAGTCGCCACACCAATTACTGACGCCACTTCGGTGCGCGAGGCCGAGCGCCGCCTTTGGGCATCGGTCAATAGCAGTACGGATGGAATCGTCGATCGATTTCTTAATCGCCCACTCGGCCGCTACCTGTCGAAAATTCTTATCCGTGCTCCATTTTCGCCCAACCAAGTTTCGATCGTATCGACGCTTGTTGGCATTTTATCGGGGTGGTTTTTCACCAGTGGATATTTTATCTCTGGCGCGCTTCTCCTGCAGCTTTCCGCCATCGTCGATTGCGTGGATGGCGATCTTGCGCGCGTTCTTTATAAAGAATCGCGGTTGGGTAAATGGCTCGACCTGGTGGGTGACCAGTTGGTGCACGTCGCTGTTTTCGCCGGCATCGGCTTCGGTTTGGCCCGGAGCGACCCGGCATCGCCCGCGCTCGCGCTAGGAATCAGCGCGGTGCTCGGCACAATCACCTCCTTCGCCGTGATCGTGCGCTTCATGCAACGAAAGAGCCATTGCAAAGCTTCTAGTCTCGAAAAATTGATTGATGCCACGACCAACCGCGACTTCTCGTTGCTGGTCTTGTTGTGCGCCATGGCCGGCAAGCTCGATCTATTCCTCTGGATGGCCGGAATAGGTGTGCATCTCTTCTGGATCATTGCGCTTTACTCGCAGTGGCAAGACGCCGGACGTGCGCCGGCGATCTCGGAGAAATCCGCGTGAAATTGGCGTTAAGACTTATTATCGCCGGGGCAGGCCTGGTGCTGTTTGCGTGGTTCGTACACCGAGCCGGAGTGAATACGATCTCGCGCGCCTTTGTCATGCTCGGCTGGTCCGCTCCTCTTATTCTACTGCCTTTCGCTCTTGTTTATCTTCTCGATACTGTTGGGTGGCGTTTGTGTTTTGGCCGCACGCTTTCGAAAGCGATCAGCTTCGGAACGCTATTCCGCATTCGGTGGGCTGGGGAATCGCTCAATAACGTTGTCCCTTCCGCTTATCTCGGGGGCGAAGCCGTGAAAGTCTATTTGCTCCATAAACGCGGCTTGCCGGTTGTCGATGGAGCATCAAGCGTGGTTATCGGAAAGACAGCGCAAGTTCTGGCTGAAGTGATTTTTATCGCGTTTGGAGCGGTGGCCGGCTCTTCCATTCTGCCGGCCAATTCACCCGCTCGCGCCGGCATGTTCGCAGTTAGCGGCGCGGCAACCGCCGTCATCGCGATGCTCTTCTGGCTCCAGCATCGAGGAATGTTCAGCACACTCCTGGCGTTGACCGGGCGATTGCGGTTGCGCATTCGAGCGCTTACGTCGCGAGCCGAAAGTTTGCGCCAACTCGATCGGCAAATTTTCGATTTCTATCGCAACGATCGGCGACGGTTTCTTTCCAGCGTGACATTTTATCTGCTGGGCTGGATCGCCGATTCATTGGAAATTTTGCTCGTCTCGCGCATGATTGGGATGCCGTTGGATTGGAGTCAAGCACTGGCCTTCGAGGCATTCATCGGCGTAGCAAAGGCACTCGGGGTTTTTGCCCCCGCCGCCCTTGGAGTGCAGGAAAGTGGCGTTATTTTTCTCTCTTATCTTTTCGGTTTCCCGCCCGCGCTTGCAGTTCCCTACGCCATCATCCGCCGTGCCCGCGACCTGACGTTCGCACTAATCGGTGGCGCGCTTCTCTATGCCGAGGAACCAGTGCTCCGCGGTTTCGCGCAGCGCGTTGCGCGAGAGGTTGAGGCGCCGGCATGAAAGCCATTATCTACGCGGCGGGACGCGGAACTCGATTGCAATCGGACTCGCCGAAAATCCTTCTAAAATTCGGAGGCAAAACGCTGCTGGAGTGGCACGCGTTGCGGTTGCGTGAGGCCGGCGTGCGCGAAATCGTGCTGGTGACCGGCCATCTTCGCGAGCAGATTGCAGAATTGCTTCCCGGCATTTGCGCCCGGCATGACGTTGGGGTACGCGAGATTGTGAATTCACGCTTTCAGGAGGGTAGTTTGCTCAGCTTGAAAGTCTCGCTTCCAGAAATCGAAGACAGCTCCGAGCCTCTCTTGTTAATGGACGCCGACGTGTTTTATCCAACGGGGATGCTCGATCATCTAAAGGCATCGGCGCACGCCACCGCGCTACTTCTGGATCGTGAATTCTCCACCGACGACGATGATCCCATGCTCGTGCCGGTAAAAAACGGGAGACCGATCGACTTTCGCAAGCACTGGAGCGGTGACGCCGATTTCGTGGGCGAATCAATCGGTTTCTTCAAGATCGCTCCGGCTGATTTTCCGCTCCTGATAAAGGAGACACAGGCGCGAAGCCGTGGCTCCAATTGTGCGGATTCCTACGATGATGTCTTAAGAACGTTGGTGCTTGCCGGACGATTCGGATACGAAGACGTCACCGGACTGCGGTGGATCGAGATCGACTTTCCAGCGGATGTCATCCGTGCTCGAAACAAATTAGTTCCAGCCATCATTCGCTCCCCATGATGCCGCGCAATCTCCATCATTTTTTCCTCGGACAACATGTCTTCGTTACAGGCGCATCCGGTTTTATCGGCAGCCATGTGGCGTCCTTGTTGGTTCAGGCGGGCGCTCATGTTCGAGCGTTCACGAGATCTACAAAAGGGCGCTGCGTTACTGCGATCGATTGGGTGGAGGGAGATCTCCTCCGTCGGGATTCGATTGACGCGGCGATGAAAGATTGCCGATACGTCTTTCACGTTGCGGGCGACTATCGGTTCTGGGCGCGCGATCCGCGTGAGATTTTTGCTAACAACGTGCAGGGAACGATCAATCTTTTGGAAGCAGCGAAGCGCGGCGGGGTAGAGAAAATCGTGTGCACGAGCACAACCGGAATCCTCGAACCAGGAACGCTGGACCAGCTGGCAAGTGAAGAGCGGCTCGCTTCGCCCTCTCAATTGAAAGGACCCTACAAACGGTCCAAGTTTCGGAGTTATCTCGAAGTGAAACAAAGGGCGGACGCAGGCTGGCCCATCGTGACCACGCTGCCCACAGCGCCGATCGGCCCACACGACCTGAGACCGACGCCAACCGGAATGATAGTGGTCGCATTCCTAAACGGATGGATCCCATTGCTTGCCCGCACCGGACTCAACTTTGCCGATGTACGCCACTGCGCACTTGGTCATCTTCTGGCAATGGCACGGGCCAAGTCCGGTGAGCGTTACTTGTTAGGCGGGATCAACTTGTGGTTGTGCGATTTTCTAAAACGTGTCGAACCCTACGCGCGCTACCGCACGCCACGTTTTTATGCGCCCCATTGGCTCAGCTTTCTCACCGCTTGCGCCAGCGAAACTTCCGCCAGGCTTTCGTCGAACCGGACTCCATTTGTGACACGCGAATCCGTGCAAATGTCGCGCCGTCCACATTTTTCCAGCAATGCAAAGGCCGAAAACGAGCTCGGTTACGTTCCTACCTCCTCGATGGACCACGCCATTCATGATGCGGTCGAGGATTTCGTCGCGCGAGGTCTGGCGACAGTCGCTGGAGGTCGATTAAAATGCCACGACACGGCGTTACAGAACCCGGGCGAGCGGGAAGAGAACCATGAGACTAACAGGCCTGGCGAATATCGCCTGGCGTCTTGGACTAGATAGCCGCTCGACTTGCACGGTTCTTTCCTCATCACGCAACTCGATCCTTCCGCCGGACCAGTTCCGTCTTTCACCGGCACACACCCGGTCCGAAGTCGTGTTGCCTCGAACGGTGCTCAGCCTCTGCCTCAAGGACGAAGCCTGCTGCAATAAACAAAGCAAGTCCGGCAATGGACTTCGCCGAGATCGACATCTTCATATTGGCGGATTAGCTATCGCGTTTTGCACTGCCGATCAAAATCTGAATCGGCGAGTCGGTTGGAATGAACAACACCACGGCTATTCCGTATCCTCATGCCCAAAGACCAGGATAACGACCAAACCAAGAACACTGACGGTCGCCATCATTCCGAGGACTGTGGGGACGCCAAACTTACCTTTCAAGATCGGCAGAACAAAAACACCGAGAGTCGCACCGATTTTAGCAACACCAGCAGCGAAACCGCTCGCTGTGGCCCGCAACTGCGTTGGAAAGAGGATCGGCGCGAGCGTAAACGTGGTCGAATTAGGTCCAGCGTTCATTAACAGATTGAACAGGATGAACCCGGCGAACACGAGTGGAATGTGTCCTGCGCCTGCGGAAGAATTCGATAGGCTGACGGCGAACATGAGCACCAACATGCCGAAAGCCATGCTCGCGAAACCGATGGCCTGCATGCGAATGCGCCCGAACCGCGGGACCGCCCAGATTCCAAGAAGAAAACCGAGGAGCAGGAACACATCGATCGCAGCGCTTCCCCTGGCATCTGCGAAGTCACGGGCGATGACGCCGACTCTCTTACCGGAGACATCAATTGCACCCAGGATAATCGGGGTGAAAAGTCCCACTCCATAGGTGGCTATATCCATCAAAAACCAGGGAACCGCGACCAGCGCCGTACGAGCTCGATAGCGGCCAGAGAAAAGGATCGCTATTCCGGGTGCTTTCGGCGGCGCAACTGAATTTGCAACGCCTGGGTTTCCGGCATTGGCCGCAATTTGTAGTACTGCTTCGCGCTGCTCAGGCATGATCCGGATGAACGCCTCCGCCGCCTCGGCAAATCTACCTCGAACAATTAACCAATGCGGACTATCTGGTTCCGACAGACGTAGTGAGAAAAAAACAAGGGCAATGACGCTTTCCATCGTCAGAAAAAGCCGCCAAATCTGACCGCTCTGTGCGTTTTTCAGCAGCGCCAGCGTAATTATTGCCGCGAGCAACATGCCAACCGATTGGCATGCAATCGTAGCGACCATCATTCGTGCACGACTGGGTTTCGGCAGTACTTCCGAAACGTAACTGCTACTCGTTGGGAAATCGATGCCGACTCCCACCCCAACGAGAAGTTGGCCGACAAAGAGCATTGGGAATCCATTGGCCAGCGCGCTGGTCGCGGCGCCGACAGCGATGATTATCATGTCGGCAAGCATCAACTTCTTTCGGCCAAGATGATCTGCCATCGGCCCGCCAAGTCCGGCGCCGAAGACAGCACCAAACACCAGACTCGCCCCGATGAGACCTACCAATTCGGGAGTGAGATGAAATTCAACGGTGATCAGTGGCATCGCCACGCCGAGAACGAAGATTACAAAGCCATCAAGTAATGTGCCTCCGGTCGAGAGCACCCAAAGCCATCGCTGGATTGGTTTCAGGGGCGAACCATCCAGCAGTGACGCCAGGCGTTGCGATGGCGTGATCTCGACCAATGTTACCGCTTCTTGCGACGATCCACGTTCTCCCCATCCTCCGCCTGATGATAGTCACGACGAATTTCAGCCAGGTTCACAGTCGGTTTGGGCAACTGCATGTTCATGTCGTCCATCTCTCGGACAATAATCTGTGAGACAGCCAAGTCCCGAAACCACTTATGATTCGAGGGAACGATAAACCAAGGCGCCTGTTCGGTGCTCGTTTTAGTAAGCACATCCTCGAAGGCCTTGAGGTAATCACCCCAATATTCGCGTTCCTTATAGTCCGAGTCGCTGATTTTCCACTGACGCTCCGGGTCATCCAATCGCTTCTTGAACCGGGCAAGCTGTTCGTCTTTTGAGATGTGCAGGAAAAATTTGAGAATCGTTGTGTTGTTTTCGGTAGTGATTAACCGTTCAAAATCGTTTATTTGGTCGTACCGTTTTGACCAGACCTTTTCCGACGCCAGGCCGTGAACTCTTACTACCAGCACATCTTCGTAGTGGGAGCGATTGAAAATTGCGATGGACCCCTTTGCTGGCACATGCGGATGCACGCGCCAGAGAAAATCGTGCGCTAGCTCTTCCTTCGTCGGTTCCTTGAAGTTAGTAGAAACGCAGCCCGATGGATTCAGGCCAGTCAAGACGTGGCGGACTACGCCGTCCTTGCCAGCTGCGTCCAATCCCTGCAACACAATGAGAAGCGAATGCTTGTTCTCCGCATACATCCGGTATTGTAGTTCCTCCATTTTCTGCAGGTTCTCCTGAATCTCCGGCAAAGCCGATTTGTGTGACTCATGTTTGCCATGATAGCCGGGGTCGAAGTGTTTCAGCCGGATATTGGATCCCGGGTTGACGACAAGTTTTTTTCGGTAGTTGGACATGTTAGGTCTCCTTTCTTAGGTTAGCGAACCGCCTCCGGCCCACGTGGCATAGGAACTCGAAGGGGCTGGAAAAGAGATCTTTTCCACGCACGGACCGGGTCCAGCATTCCGTAGATCCCTAGCTTTACGATGTCTTGGACTATCATCCACGCCAGGTTATAGGCCCAAACAAAACCGATGATTCTCCAGGGAAGCGGTGGAACTAGCCAACCCTGGCTGCACATGAATACCGCGGCGATTTGGGTAACGACAATTGCAAAGAAAAGCTTGGCGTTCGGATACGGTGGCTTCCAAAAAGCTCTCCGAGTGCGGGTCACGAATAACAAGAGATGACCACCTGCTACGAGTTGCAGGAACATCATGGTCTGCAGTTGTGGATGATCCAGGTGATGAAGAGTGTCGCCCAGGTACAGCAGACCAAAGCTTTGAATAACTCCAAGCAAACCCAAAACCGAAGAGATAACTAACACACGATCCAACTCCCACTTGACAGGTTGGGGCGACACACTGGCGTTATCGAAGGCGATGGTCATAATAGGCACATCGTCCAGAAGAGCGAGCGCGATAAGCATAATCGCGGTCAGAGGAAAGAAGTGATAGTAGATCGATGCCAGCACTACAAATACCATGATGGCGATCGTCATCGCGATGCGATATAACACGTAACTCATCATTCGCTCGAAGATGCGCCTGGCTTCGGCGATCCCTTCGATGATGACTGAAAGACCGGGTGCAGTTAGAATTAATGCTGCCGCAGCTCGAGCTGCTTCGGTTGCTCCGGAAACGGCAATGCCTACGTCCGCTTGCTTGAGGGCAGGAGCGTCATTCACGCCGTCACCGGTCATTCCTACGATGTGGCCGTTCTCCTGCAGTATTTTTACAATGGCGTATTTGTGTTCCGGGAAAACCTGAGCGAATCCATCGGCCTCATCGATTTTCTCAGCTGCGTCCAATGGGATCTGTCCTTTTGTAATGTCGCCGGGGAAGAGCTCCGTTGCCGGCTGGATATTTGTGCCCATGTCGAGCTCTAATGAGATCTGCCGGGCTATGGCTACGTTGTCGCCAGTAACCATCTTCACTTCGACACCGTATTCACGAGCTCGGGCGATAGTGCTCTTGGAATCCGGCCGAGGCGGATCCAGCAGAGGAAGAATTCCTAGGAACACCCAGGGACCATCGCCTTGGGCAACAGCCACACCGATGGTGCGGTAACCGCGACTGGCGAATCCGTTCACCGTCTGCTGTGCCTTCTCCAAGTCCGCGCCAGCGAGCTTCGCCAGCCCGAGAATCACCTGCGGCGCGCCTTTAGTCACCTTAAAGACTTTGCCGGAGGCATCCTTGATCGTGGCTTCCGTGCGCTTCCCCACCGGATCGAAGGGGACGTAATTTTCCTGTTGATAGCTCTTCAGAACCGAGGAGTCCTTGAGGCCGGCCATGATCGCGAGATCGATCGGATCGTTATCCGCTGCGCGCGAAGCTACGGACGCCATTAGGATCAACGTTTGCGCGTCGGTTCCAGCCCAGGGTTGCGCTTCGCCGAGGGTCAGCTTGTTCTGGGTCAATGTGCCGGTCTTATCCGAACAGAGAACGTCGACGCCCGCCAATTCCTCGATCGCCTCGAGTCGCGAGACGATTGCCTTGCTTTTGGCAAGCCTTCGGGCCCCCAGAGCCATAGTCACCGAAAGAACTGCCGGCATTGCTACTGGCACTGATGCCACCAGAAGAATAAGAACAATCTCGGCCAGCCTTAACAGAACTGCTCGGTCGTAATGGCCGCGCATGTCGAAGAGACGACTGGCCACCAAAATCACCACCAACACCAGTGCCAGGATAATCAGGAAGTTACCGATCTTCATCACGGCCCTCTGGAAATGCGAGATATTTCCGGCTCCAGCCATCAATTTTGCGGTCCGCCCAAAGAACGTATTTGCTCCGGTCGCGGTAACCACTGCGACCATTTCTCCCTGTTTCACGACGGAGCCCGAGTATGCGTCTTCGCCCGATTTCTTAGTGACCGGCAGCGATTCTCCCGTGAGCGCGGATTGGTCGATGCTGATGTAATCGCCCCGGATGAGCTTACAATCCGCCGGAACTACGTCGCCGAGGTACAAGCGAACAATATCTCCGGGGACGAGCGTCTGAGCATCGACTTGCTCCCATTTTCCACTGCGAAGCACGCGCGCCTTTAAAGCCAGAGAATTCTTCAGAGCGTCGAGCGCGTTGGAAGCTTCGTGTTCCTCCCAAAACCCTAACAAGGCGTTGAACAACAGAAGCGAGGTAATGATCGTAAGATCACCCCAGTCTCCTACAATCAAGGCCATGAGGGCCGCAGCCTCGATCATCCACGGTATGGGTCCCCAAAAATAAGCGAGCAACCCGGAAAACGCGCTCTTCTTGTCTTCCGGCAGTGCGTTCGGTCCGTACTTACTCAGGCGCTCTTGTAGTTCGACAGAATTCAGACCGGTCTTCGGGTCGGTCCCAAGCTTCGCCAGAATTCCGGCGACGCTAGGACTGGCGGATTCGGCAAGGTCAGAGGCTGACATGAACAACTCCTCGGCTCATTTGCGGAAGACCTGATAACCTGTCCGGTCTTCGAAGACTAGAAAAAAGCTAACAGCAGCGATGGCGAAACGCGCCATTCGTGGCGACGAAGGCGATTACATCGCCTTATAGTCAACCGTAATAGTTCGGTAAAGCAGC
>WNGC01009930.1_pt1 | contig 12866 bp, 7 predicted proteins | sample 5400051 | NCBI WGS metagenome assembly WNGC01 (sample SAMN13153368, study PRJNA577476) | soil metagenome | isolation source: 20 cm soil or saprolite under grassland replicate 2 | place: USA:California | collected 2016-06-15 | reverse complement strand
GAAGGCGGTAATGGGCGGTAGAGGGCGGTAGAGGGCGGCAAAGGGCGGCAGAGGTGGCTGGGTACTCCGGGAAGCCCCTGGTGCAGAAGCTCGGGATCAAGGCCGGCTCGACGATCGCAATCCTCGGGGCGCCGCGCGGCTACGCGCGTACGCTCGGCAAGCTCCCGCAGGTCCGTCGTAGGGCGAGCGCGGCCGGCCCGCTCGATTTCGTTCAGTTCTTCACAGCTGAGAAGCGAGAGCTGGAGCGGCGGTTCGCGGTCCTCGCGCGCGCGCTCGCGCCCGCCGGCATGCTGTGGATCTCCTGGCCCAAACAGGCGTCCGGCGTGGCGACGGACCTCACCGAGGACGTGATCCGAGCGATCGGGCTCGCCCACGGCCTGGTGGACGTGAAAGTGGCGGCCGTGGACGAGGTGTGGTCGGGGCTCAAGTTCGTGCGAAGGGTCAAGGATCGATAAACGAAACGGCCCCGGCGGATTGCCGGGGCCGCTCGTCTGGCTTGTACCGGGTCGCGGAACGCTCAGGGCAGCGCGCAGGCTTGACGCGTGAGATCGTTGTTTCGAGCGACCGCCTCGTTGAAGGGAATCGGGAAGGCGAATATGGGATTGCGCCCACGCTCCTGCCCGACGCCAACCGGTGGATCGAAGCCGTTCAGCTTGCCGAACATCCGGGAATCGATCCACCGGCTTGGGCTTTGCCACAGTAAGGAATAGCGCTTTTCGTACAGGATCCGGTTCAGCACTCCCGCTGCGGCTGCCGTGGTGGTGTCCGTCGTGAGCCCGCCGTCGTTGGTGCGGACGAATTGCGCCTGCGTCAGAGCGGCGGCGTAGTTTCCCCTGCCCCAGCTCACCTCGGCCTGCAGCAGCAACAGCTCCTTGTTGGTGATGATCTTGGTCGGCGCGGTCGGTCTGAGATACACGAGATAGATGTATTGCGAACCGACGCCCCTGAGGGAGATCGAGTCTGATACCGCCAGTTTCCGCGCGACGCGCTGATCCCCGGGGTCGGCTTCGGTGAAGACGCGCGTATTCGCCCGGTAGTTCGTGCTGGACGTGTCCTCGAACAACCCGTTAGTCACATCACCCGTCGCGGTCTGGTAGTCGTGCGCCGGACCCAAATCGAGCTGGCTCGGATTGGCGACCATGAACGACGCCGCAAGGTCGGCGTCGGCCGAATCGAGCGCCACGGGATCAATAGTGCCGACCACGGTGTTCGCTGCCGGGTTGAAGTAATTCCGGAAGGCGAGATAGACGTCGACCTTGGCCGCCAGCGCACGATTGAACTTCCGGAAGCCCGCCGGCGTATCGAACCCAAAGAAGTCGGCCGGCAACGTGAACGGGAACGATGACCCGCCCGCAGCAAGGTTGGTCGCCGCGGTATCGAGCAGCGCCGCGATGAACGCCAGCACGTCGTTCTTGCAACGGAGCGGGGGTGGCGGGGCGGTGGGGTCGATGTCCACGTCGATCGGCGCGCCCGCCGTGTCGCGCGTCTCGATGGCCCGAAGGTGTGCGAGGGCGCGGAGCGTCCGGAGATAGCCGATAGTGCTGGCTTTGCCCGCGGCGTCGAGGGAGGGCACCAGGACCGGGTCCGCTGCGGTCACGGCGCGAATCCCGATGTTGGCGAGCCGAATCGTCCCGTAGGGCCACAACCGAGCCCCCAAGAAGTTGCTGGGATCAATGCCGGACCCGAGCGCCGGGCCCGGCGCTGATACCGTTCCCCCCAGCAGGTTGCTGATGAAGCGTGGCTCAGACGGCGTGATCCGCATGCCGTCGCGCCCGATCGTTTCCCCTTCCTCGATCTCTTGCTCATTCTGGACCCGATCACTCCGTAGCACCCCCGTCGCGAGCGCCTGCAGCTGCGCCGCGCTCGTGATGACGGCAAAGTCTTCTAAATTGGGGTTGTTCAGGTTGGGCTCGCTCGGCAGATCGCACGCCTCGAACGCGAGCGCCGCAAGTGCGACCGCAAGGTATCTGATCCGCATAGCTCTCCTGCCGGGCAGAAGAACGCTGGTCCGTGAGTTGGTTAGCGCGCGCATATCAGAAGTCCACCGCGAGGGTGAAGTAATAGCTGCGGGACGGCGGATAGGGCGCGAGGTCCTGGCCGCGATTGATGTTCTGGTTGCCGAAGTTCGAAACCTCGGGGTCGAGACCCTTGTACGGCGTCCATGTCACAAGATTGCGGCCGCTGAGCTCAGCACGCACACCCGTCACGCGCCCGCCGAACACGGAGCGAACGACGGTCTCGGGAAGCTGATACGAGAGGGTCACCTCGCGGAGCTTCAGGAAGGATGCGTCCTGGATGTACGGGGACCGACCCGCGAGGAAGAGGTTGAGCCGTTGCGCCGATTCGGCGGAATCCGGTGCGGTTCCGGCGAAGTCGTAGCCGTTCTGCGTGACGTTCACGACAGAGCTTCCGTGGCGCCAATCGAGCAGCCCGTACAGGCGGAAGCTGCCCACTGTGACGTCGCTCGAGAAGCCCATGACGAATGAGGGCTCCAGATCCCCGAGCTTGTGGAGGGCGGCGGGAGCGGTGGGGTCGGGGTACTTCAGCGTGTTGGTGTCCACCCCATAGAGCTGGGAGGGAGACTCCCCGACCTTGATGAACCCTGACCCATAGCCGAAGCCAAAATTGTTCGGCGGACGGAACCCCGCCGACAACTCCGGGGGCAGGCTCATCACGCGCCCGACATTCTTGGTGAAAGTCACGCGCGCGAGCCAGCTCAGAGCGCTGGTACGCACCGGGAAGCCCGAGAGCGCGGCCTCGATGCCACGGTTCCGGATCTCGCCGGCGTTGAAGACGTGGGTGGCGTAGCCGCTCCACGGGCCCAGCCCCGCCTGCAGGATGAGGTCGGTGTTGTTCTTCTGGTATCCCGTGACCGAGAGCCCGACGCGTGAATTGAACAGCGCCGCATCGATACCGCCCTCGATCTCGCTCTCCCGCTCGGCGTGCAGATTCGGATCCACGACCACAGTGCACGGCGCTTGAATGGCGACGGCGTTCTGACCGGTGTACGTCAAGCCGGTGAGGCAGTTGAACTTCTGGGCGTAGACGGGCTCGTTTCCCGTCTGGCCGTACGCGGCCCGGATCTTGAGCTCCTCGAACGGTCCCGACGCCGGCAAACGATACGAGGCGGCAACCTTAGGGTAGTAGAACAACTTGTTCACGTCCGCGTTGTTGGTGCTCTTCTGGGCCAGGATACCGGCCGACAGGTACAGCCGCTGGTCGAGCAGCACCACTTCCTCCTGGCCGAACAGTGACAGCGTGCGCGTCCGCTCGCGGTTCGGAAACACCACGACGTTGGTGGCGAGGTTGGGGTTCTGCTGACCGGGGATCAGAAGATTCTGTCCCACCACGTCGTCGCTGCGGAGGTACGCGTAGCTGTAGCGCACTCCGGCCGATGTCGTCGCCGTCACGGCGTTCGACGCCGGCGTGTACGCGTGCGCGAGCGTGAGCGAAACCGGCGCCCGCTGCTCCGTCGCGCTCAGATCGCTCGCCGTGCCGACGAACCCATCGGACGGCTCCCAATAGAGCGCGGGATCGGAGTAGATGTTCGCCTTATACGTATAGGTGTCGAGCCCCGCGTTGACGGTCGCGCGCAGGCTCTGCGTCGGCAAGGTGAAGAACGTGTACGTCGCGTCCACGGAGCTGATGACCCGGAATACGTCCTCCGGCAGCGAAAACTTGCCCAGAGTTTGCAGCGGGTTCGTGCCCTGGCTTAAGAACGGGTTCACGGGATAGACGCCGTTCGCGTCGGGACGGAAATCGAAGAAGCTGGGCGTTGCGGGAAACACGAAGTACGGGGTGACGTTCACGTTGTCGTTGTTGCTGATGCCGCGCTTCGTCAGCGAATGCACCACGTTCAGATTCGCCTTGAGCTGGAGCTTCGACCCCGCGAGGTGCGTCACGTTGAGTCGCAGCGACTGCTTGTCGTAGCCCGTGCCGTACATGATCCCGTTGTCGTGCTGGTCGAGCCCGGAAAAAAAGAACTGCGTCTTTTCACTGCCGCCGCTCATATTCAGGTCGGTCTCGTACGACAAGCTCTTGTCGCCGTAGACCTGCTGCTCGAAGTCCTGGAACCCGCCGCTGCGGTTGTACATCAGCGTGGTCGCCGCTCGGTCGATGCCGAAGTTCGCCGAATCGTACGCGACGGCTTCCTCGAACCCGAACCGATGCGCCCCGAACTTGTTGGACAGCACGTGGGTCCCGACGCGCTGGCTCACCGAGAACCGGGTCTGGCCCGGCGCGCCGTGCCGCGTCGTGATCAGCACCACGCCGTTCGCCGCCGAGGAGCCGTAGATCGCCGCCGCCGATGGCCCCTTGAGCATCGAGATGCTCTCGATGTCGTCCGGATTCAGATCGGCGATGCGGTTGACCCCGTTGTCCTGGCTCGATGAGTTCAGGCCCCCGGCTGCCTGGCTCACGGCGTTGAGGCCGTTCTGGATCACCGAGTTCGAGATCGCGACGCCGTCCACGACGTATAGCGGCTGCGAGTTGCCGAAGATCGAGGTCACGCCTCGCATCCGGACCTGAAGGCCGCCCCCGGGCGCACCCGAGTTCGCTGAGATCACGGTGCCTGTCGCCTTTCCCTGAAGGGCGCTCTCGATAGTCTCGCTATGCACCCGGCTCACGTCCTCGGCGCTGACGGTCGCAACGTCGTTCGCCAGGTTCCGTCGGGCGACAGTGGTAGCTTGACCTGTCACTACCTGCTCACCGAGTTGGATCGCCGTAGCCCGGAGTTTGATCTCCACCTCGCTCTGGTCGGCTCCGACAGGGACCGTCGCCGTTTGGTAGCCGATGCGGCGCACGTCGAGTGTGACCGCGGCTTCCGGCGCGTTCACCGTGAACCGACCATCCGGGGTCGTGAGCGCTCCGGCGCCGGTCCCTTTGACGATGATGCGGGCCCCACCGATGGGCGACCCCGTGTCGAGGTCGGTCACGGTCCCGCGGAGCGGTCGCTGCGCGAGAGTGGTAGTGCCCCACAGGGCGGTCAGGACGACCGCCCCTATAACGGGGCGTAGCTGGTTCACGTCGCCTCCTTGGCTGTGGAACGGCGGGGACTGAGCCCGTCGCGGTGAGAAGCAGGGTCCACCGCTGACGGACGCACTCCCCCACAAACTCCGGGAGCGCTGCGTTATCAGGGACCTAGCGTGAGGGTGGTGGCCGCGCGGACCACGGGTGGGAATGAGAGGCTGGCAGGCCACCGTAGCGACCGCGCCACAGGCGGGCGGTGAAGCGGAGTTGTATGGATGGCGACGGCGCAACGCTCACGGCTCGACCTCAGAGTGAACACCGACGGATCGTGTTCTATATCACGCATCGGCTGTGCCACTCGACGGTCCGCCGCGCTCGCGCGCCTGCAAGTAGACTGGGACCCTGATGCAGCGCGAGGGAACCGCGGTAGCGTGCCCTGCGACGTGGCCGATAGCGGTGCTAGTCCACTGAGGGCGGAGGGAGATCTGCGGGGACCGGGAGTAGGGGGCAGGGCGGGTTTTGGCCGTTCAGCTTGCCGAACTGGCGCGCGTCGAACCAGCGAGCGGCACTCTGCCAGAGCAGGGAGTACCGCTTCTCGTACAAGATGCGGTTCAGCACCCCCGGCTCCGCCGCGGTGGTCGTATCCGTGGTCAACGCCCCGTCGTTCGTGCGAATAGAGTCCGCTTCGGCTAGCGCCGTGGCGTAGTTGGCCAACCCCCAGTTCACCTCGGCGTGCAGCAGGAGCAGCTCCTTGTTCGTGAGGATCTTCAACGGTGCCGTCGGGCTGCGATACAGCAGGAGGACGATGTTCGACGCCTCGCCGTTCGCCGAGCGCGAGCTCGAGAGCGCCGTCTTTCGCGCGACCCGGCCGTCGCCCGGATCCGCCTCAGAGCGCACCCGCGGGTTGGCCAGGAAGGTCGTACTGGCAGTGTCCGCGTCGAACAAGGAGTTCGGCACGTCGCCCGAAGCGGTCGAATAGTTGTGCTCCGGGCCCAGGTCGAGCTGGCTCGCACTCTGGACCATGAAGGAGTTCGCGAGCGCCGTGTTCGCCGCGGCAAGCGCCGTGGCGTCGATCCCCGGTCTCCCGCTCGTCGCGTAATTCCGGAACGCAAGATAGACGTCGGCTTTGGCGGCGAGCCCTCGATTGAACTTGAGGAACGCTGCCGGCGTATCGAACCCCGCAAAACCGGCGGGCAATGCGAACGGGAAGGCCGTACCGCCCGTCGCCAGCGAGGTGGCCGCTGAATCGAGCAGCGCCACGATATAATTCAGCACGTCGTGCTTGCACCTGAGCGGGGCGGGCGGGAGGGTAGCGTCGATGGCGACGTCGATCGGCGCCCCCGCCGTGTCCCGTGTCTCGACGACTCGCAGGTACTCGAGCGCCTTGATCGTCTGGAGGTAGCCGAGCGTGGCGGCCTTGTCCTGGGCGCTCAGCAGGGCGGCGGGCGCCGCAGCCACTCCCTGCAACCCGATGTTGCTAAGCCGGATCACCTCGTAGGGGAACACCCGGATGCCGAGGAACCCGCTGGGGTCGATACTCAGCCCCAGGAGTTCCGTCTCCCAGCGGCCTTCCGACGCGGTGAGCACGAAGGCGTCGCGACCGATGGTCTCTCCTTCGATGATCTGGTTCTCGGCGTGCACCCGGTCGCCCCGCAGCAGGCCGGTCGCGAGATTCTGTACCTGGGCGAGGGTCGTGATCGTCGCATAGTCTGTGACACTCGGGCCGTTCAGGTTGGGGTCGTTCGGCAAGTCGCAGGCCCCGACGGCGAGCGCCCCGAGCGCCAGCGCAAGGCATCTGATCCGCATAGCCCCCCCACGGTGCCGCTGCAAGGTGATCCCTGTGTTGGTTGGCGCCGGCATATCAGAAGTCCACCGTGAGCGTGAAGAAATAGCTGCGCGACGGCGGATACGGCGTGACATCCTGGCCGCGTTGGATGTTCTGCGTCCCGAAGTTCGAGACCTCCGGATCGAGGCCCTTGTACGGGGTCCACGTGACGAGATTGCGGCCGCTCAAGTCGGCGCGCACACCCGTCACCCGCCCACCGAACACCGAGTGGACGATGTGCTCCGGAAGCTGATAGGAAAGCGTGATCTCCCGCAGCTTCACGAACGAGGCATCCTCGATGTACGGGGAGCCGCGCAGGCCGAACAGACGGAGCCGTTCCGCCGGGGCCCCCACCGTGCAGCCAGCCTTGGCGTCTCCCGCGGTGCAATCCGAGCCGGTGGCGAAACCGTCGTAGTTGGCCTGGGTGAGATTCACGAGGTCGCCGCCGTGCCGCCACTCCGCGAGTCCGTACAGCGTGAAGGGGCCGGTGGTCACCTCGCTGGAGAATCCCATGACGAACTTCGGCTCGAAGTCCCCCATCTGGCGGTGCACGCCGTTCGTGTCTTGCCCTTCGATCTGAGATGGGGAGTGCCCTACCTGGATGAACCCCTGGCCGAAGTGGTCGCTGAACGCCCGCCCTGGCGTGAATGCAGGCACCGGCAGGCTCAGCACCGTGCCGGTGTTCCGCGTGAACGTCACGCGCGCCAGCCAGCTTACGTCCTTGGTCCGCACCGGGAGGCCCGACACCGCAGCCTCGACGCCGCGGTTGCGAATCTCGCCGCCGTTGAGCGTGCGGGTCTGGTATCCCACGCTCGGTGCCGGAGCGGCCTGCAGGATCAGGTCGGTGATGTTCTTCTGGTACACGGTCGCCGAGACTGCGACCCGGGAATTGAACAGCCCCGCGTCCAGTCCGCCCTCGATCTCGCGCTCGCGCTCGGGGTGGAGATTGGGATCGGCGAGGTTTCCCTGGATCCCAACGGCGTTCTGCCCGGCTAAGGTCAGGCCGTTGAGCGACGTGAACTTCTGGCCGTACAGCGGCTCGTTGCCCGTTTCCCCGAATGCGGCCCGGACCTTCAGCTCCTCGAACGGCCCCAGGGTCGGCCAGCGATACGACGCGGCCACCTTGGGGTAGTAGAACAGCTTGTTGACGTCGGCGTTATTGGTGCTCTTCTGCGCCAGAATGCCGCCCGACACGAACAAGCGCTCGCTGAACAGCAGCAGCTCCTCCTGCGCGAACATCGCCAGCGTGCGCGCCCGCTGCCGGTTCTCGGTCACGTTGACTGACGTGCCGAGGTCCACGTTCTGCTGGCCGGCCAGGAGATTCTGCGTCACCACGTTGGTGGTGCGCAGGTTATCGTAGCCGGTGCGCCAACCGGCCGAGGTTGTCGCCGTGAACGCGTTGGAGGCCGGCGTGTACGTGTGCGCGACGGTGACCGCGACCGGCGCCTGGGTCTCCGTTCCGCTCAGATCGCTTGCCAGGCCGGGGAGGCCGCTGTTGGCCTGCCAGTAGAGGGCGGCGGGCGCATAGATGTTGGCCTTGTCCGAGTAGCTGTCGATTCCTGCATTGAGCGTCGCCCGCAAGCTCTGCGTCTCGCTCGACAGGAACGTATAGGTCGCGTCCACGGAACCGATGAACCGGAACACGTCCTCCGGCAGCGAGAACAGCGCCAAGGTCTGTAGCGGGTTGGTGGGGGGAGACAGGAACTGGTTTTTGGGATACACACCGTTCACCGGCTGGAAACTGAAGAAGCTGGGCGTCGCCGAGATCACAAAGTACGGGGAGATGTTGGCGTTGTCGTTACCGCTGATGCCGCGCTTTGTCAGGGTGTGGATGAAGTTCGCGTTTGCCCTCACCTGCAGCTTCGATCCGACGAACTGCGTAAGATTGACCCGGAGCCCCTGCTTGTCGTAGCCCGTACCGTACATGACCCCGTTGTCATGCTGGTTCAAGCCGGACACGAAGTACTGTGTCTTGTCATTGCCGCCGCTGACGCTCAGGTCCGTCTCGTACGACAGGCTCTTGTCGCCGAACACCTGCTGCTCGACATCCTGGAACCCGCCGCTGGCCTGGTACATCTGCTGGGTGAGCGCGTACCCCGCCGCCGCCGAGTCGATGCCGAAGGCACTGTCGTAGCTCTCGGCCTGGGCCAGCGTGAACCGGCGCGCCCCGAGGGTGTTCGACAGCGCGTGCGTCCCGACCCGCTGGGTCACCGAGAACCGGGTCTCCCCCGGTGCCCCGCGCCGGGTCGTGATGAGCACCACGCCGTTCGCCGCCTGCGAGCCGTAAATGGCGGCCGCCGACGGTCCTTTGAGGATCTCGATGCGCTCGATGTCGTCCGGATTCAAGTCGGCGATGCGGTTCACGCCTTGGTCCTGGGTCTGCAACGCGCTGGTACCGGCCCGGCCGGCGCTCGCCGCGGTCACCGCATTGAGGCCGTTCTGGATCACGGTGTTCGAAATCGGGACGCCGTCCACCACATAGAGCGGCTGCGCATTGCCGAAGACCGACGTGACACCACGCATGCGGACCTGGAGACCGCCGCCCGGGGCACCGGAGTTCGCCGTGATGATGGCGCCCGCCACTTTCCCCTGGAGCGCGTTCTCGACGGTCTGGCTGTGCACCCGGCTGACGTCCATGGCGCCGAGGGAGGCCACGTCGTTCGCCAGGTTGCGTCGCGCGACCGTGGTCGCCTGCCCCGTCACCACCTGTTCACCGAGTTGCAGCGCAGTGGCCTTGAGCTTGATCTCCACGTCGCTCTGATCGGGCGCGACGGGGACCGTCGCCGACTGGTAGCCGATGCGCCGCACTTCGAGGGTCAGCGCGCCCTGCGGCGCGGTGAGGGTGAACCGACCATCCGCCTTGGTGAGCGCGCCGATACCGGTGCCTTTGACGCCGACGCGGGCCGAGGCGATGGGCGTACCAAGGTCGAGGTCCGTCACCGTCCCGCCGAGCGGTCGCTGGGCGAGCGCCGGGGTGGCCCACACTGCGCCCAGCAACACCGCACCGAAGAGAGGACGTAGCGTTTGCACCGTCATGCAGTTCCTGCGTCGTGAACTGGGGAAACCCAGGGTCCGGCGGTCGCCAGCTGACGGCCGCGCGCACGGTCGTAGTGCTTATACCGCCCGGTGAACCGCTCCGCCAGGTTTGTTGGACGTTCCGAAATGCGACACACGAACTCCGGCACCCTGGAACATCACGGCGCTCGAGCCCGGCGCCGGCGCTAGATTGGGGCGCCGATGCCCGACCTCCCGACCCCGCCCCTCACGCAGCTCTCCCAAGAAGAAGAGTTGTTTCGCGACACCGTGCGCGACTTCGCCGAGCGCGAAATCCGGCCGCGGGTCGCCGCGATGGAGCAGGCCTCCGCCATCGACCCCGCGGTACTGCGGCAGTGCTTCGAGCTGGGGCTCATGGGCATCGACATCCCGGAAGCACACGGCGGCGCCGGCGGCAGTCTGCTCATGACCGTCCTGGCCGTGGAGGAACTGTCGGCCGTGGACGCCTCGGTCGCGATCTTCGTGGACGTCCAGAACACCCTCGTGAACACGCTGCTGCGCAAGTGGGCGAGCGACGACGTCAAGCGGCGCTACCTCCCGCGCCTGGCGACCAACCTGCTCGGCGCGTACGCCCTCTCCGAGCCCGAATCGGGATCGGACGCCTTCGGGCTCCAGACCCGCGCCACCCGGCACGCCAACACATGGATACTGGAAGGCCGCAAGCTGTGGATCACCAACGGCGCCGAGGCGGGGCTGTTCGTCGTGTTCGCGAACTGCGACTTCACCAAAGGCTACAAGGGGATCACCGCCTTCGCGGTGGAACGGGGCTTCAGGGGGTTCTCGGTCGGCAAGAAGGAGGACAAGCTCGGCATCCGGGCGTCCAGCACGTGCGAGCTGATCCTCGACGGCTGCGAGGTCCCCGCGGCAAACGTGGTGGGCGAGGTGGGCCTCGGATACAAGGTGGCGATCGAAACGTTGAACACCGGCCGCATCGGGATCGGGGCGCAGATGATCGGCGTGGCGCGCGGCGGCCTCACGGCGGCGCTCAAGTACGCGAAGGAGCGGAAGCAGTTCGGCAAGCCGATCGGGGAATTTCAGGCCGTCCAGTTCCAGCTGGCGCAGGCCGCCACCGAGCTCGAGGCTGCCCGGCTGATGGTATACAACGCGGCGCGGCTCGAAGCCGCGGGCGAGCCGTACACCACCCAGGCGGCGATGGCCAAGCTCTTCGCCTCGCAGGTGGCGGAGCGAATCACGTCCCTGGCGGTGGAACTGTTCGGCGGGTACGGATACACCAAGGAGTACCCCGTGGAAAAGTTCTACCGCGACGCGAAGATCGGCGCGATCTACGAAGGGACCAGCAACATGCAGTTGAACACAATTGCCAAGCAGATCCTGAGATGATGCAGAGGGTGTTAACTTCCGGTCTATGCACACCGCCCGGCGCACGCATTCGTTCACCGAATCGGTGATCCGCGGCATGACCCGGCTCGCGAGCGAGCACGGGGCCATCAACCTCGCGCAGGGGTTTCCGAACTTCGCCGCCCCCGATGTCTTGAAGGAAGCGGCGGCGCGGGCCATCCGGGACGACGTGAACCAGTACGCGATCACTTGGGGGGCCAAGCGCCTCCGGGACGCGCTCGCCCGCAAGTACGCCGACTGGTACGGGATGACCGTCAACCCGGAGACCGAGATCACCGTCACGTGCGGCGCCACCGAGGCGATGGCGTCGGCGCTGCTCGCGATCGTCGATCCCGGCGACGAAGTGATCGTGTTCGAGCCGTTTTACGAGAACTACGGGCCGGACGCCATCTTGTGCGGGGCGCAGCCGGTGTACGTACCGCTCGCGGCCACCCAGGAGCTCGACCTCGATCGGCTGGCGGCCGCGTTCTCGGCGCGCACCCGCGCGATCATCGTCTGCACGCCGAACAATCCCACGGGCCGGGTGCTGTCCCGCCGCGAGCTAGAGGCCATCGCCGAGCTGTGCCGGCGGCATGACGCCTACGCGGTGACGGACGAGATCTACGAGCACATCTATTACGAGGGCGAGCACATTCCCATCGCGACGCTCGACGGGATGCCGGCCCGCACCATCACGATCAGCGGGGCGTCGAAGACCTTCAGCGTCACGGGCTGGCGCATCGGCACGATCGTGGCCCCGCCGGACGCGACCGACGCGATCCGCAAGGTGCATGACTTTCTGACGGTGGGAGCCCCGGCGCCGCTCCAGGAGGCGATCGCCGTCGGGCTCGAGACGCTGGGGGACGAGTACTACGAGCGGCTGGCCCACGAGTACCGCGCACGGCGGGATCTCCTGTGCCGAGCGCTGGTGGACGCCGGCTTCCGCTGTACGCCACCCCAGGGCGCCTACTACGTGCTGGCCGACTACTCGGCTATTTCGGAGCTCCCGGACGACGAGTTCTCCTTCTGGCTGACGAAGGAGATCGGCGTGGCGCCGGTGCCGGGCTCGAGCTTCTTCAGTCGTCCCGAGCCGGGGCGGCGGCTGGTGCGGTTCGCGTTCTGTAAGACGGAAGAGATGCTGGCCGAAGCGGCGCGGCGGCTCGCCCGCGTCAGGCGTCCCGCGCGTCCGGTACGGGCGTAGCGACCGGCGCGAGCACCCCGGGCACGGGCGTCGGCCGCCGCTTCACCTGCAGCCCCGCCAGCGTAAACAGCCAGCTACCCAACGGTCCGCTCCAGAATCGCACTCGCCGCTCGGCCTTCGGATCGGTGCGATGCTCGGTGCGCGCCCGCGCCACGACCGCGGCCAGGAGCGCGGTCGCCGCGGCGACGCCGAGCAGCGTGGGCACCCCCACCATGCGCGCCAGCCCGGGCATCCGCTCCAGGGCCAAAACGATGCCGCCCGCGATCGCCACGCACATGTAGCACAACCGTCGCAGCGCGCGCTCGAGCCGCGAGGGTCCATCGCCGTACAGAAACGCCAGCTCCTCCCGCCGGTGCGCCAGCTCCGCGCGCAGCGCATCGACGAGGTCCTGGCGCCCGTATCCCGCCTTACGCAGCCGGCGCACCCGCGCGACCATGACGACCAGCGGCACAGCCGCGATCAAGGCGGCGGCCGCGATGA
>WNGC01002947.1_pt1 | contig 12866 bp, 12 predicted proteins | sample 5400051 | NCBI WGS metagenome assembly WNGC01 (sample SAMN13153368, study PRJNA577476) | soil metagenome | isolation source: 20 cm soil or saprolite under grassland replicate 2 | place: USA:California | collected 2016-06-15 | reverse complement strand
GCTTGAGCACCTTGACCAGCTCGGCGTGGAACTTGTCGAGGATCTGCTTGGGAGTTCCGGCCGGCGCGAAGATGCCCCACCAGGCAAACGCCGAGAAGCCCGGAAAGCCCTGCTCCGCGAGTGTCGGAACGTCGGGCATGGTGTGCGAGCGCTTGTCGCCGGTGAGGGCGAGCGCGCGGAGCTTCCCGCCTTTCACGTTCGCGGAGAGCGCCGCCACCGAGGCGATGCCGAGGTCGATCTGGCCGCCCATCACGTCGGCCATCATCGGCCCTCCGCCCTTGTAGGGAACGTGGGTGATCTTGAAACCGCCCGCCTGCTGCAGCAGGATCGTAGCGAGGTGCCCGAGGCTACCGTTGCCCACCGAGCCGATGCTGAGCGCCTCCGGCTTCGCCTTGGCCGCCTTGATCACGTCGCCGAACCTCCTGTAGGGTTTGGCGACGTTGGCGACGATCGCCATCGGCGCCGTGCCGACGAGCATCACCGGAGCGAAATCGTTGACGGTGTCGTACGGGAGGTTCGGGATCAGCGCCGGGTTCACCGCGTGGGTGTCGAACACGACCACGTAGGTATAGCCGTCCGGAGCGCTCTTCGCGACGAGCGCGGTGCCGATCGAGCCCCCGGCGCCGGCCTTGTTCTCGATGATGAACTGCTGCCCCAGAGAGTCCGCGAGCCTCGCGCCGAGGATGCGCGCGAGCGGATCGACCGAACCGCCCGGCGGAAACGGAACGATGAATTTCACCGGCTTCGTCGGCCAGGCCTGCGCGAAGGCGGCAATAGGCGCGAGCGCGCAAACCACCATCGTCGCCGCAGCGGCGGCGCGAAGAACTGCACGGACCATGATTCCTCCTTTGCCCGGGACGAGGCAGGTTACCATTCGACTCATGAAGATCGCAATGATGGGATCGGGCGGAGTGGGCGGCTTCTTCGGCGGGCGGCTCGCGCACGCGGGCTACGACGTGAGCTTCATCGCGCGCGGTGCGCATCTCGCCGCGATGCGCGAGCGGGGCCTCGTCATCGAAAGCGACGTACACGGCGACATCCGCATTCCCACGGTCCGCGCCACCGACGACCCCGGGTCGCTAGGGACCGTCGATCTCATCATCCTTTCGGTGAAGCTGTGGGATACGGAGGCCGCGATCCGGCAGTTGAAGCCGCTCCTCAAGCCCGGCACCGGGGTGCTCTCGCTGCAGAACGGCGTGATCAAGGACGACATCCTGCGCCGCGAGCTGGGCGATGCGCCCGTGATGGGCGGCGTGTGCTACGTCGGCACGACCCTTTTGCGCCCCGGCGTGATCCTCCAGACGGGTGCGATGCAGCGCGTGGCGCTCGGCGAATACGACGGCAGGCCCTCGGAGCGCGCGCGTTTCCTTCACGAAGCGCTGGTCAAGTCCGGCGTGAGCTCGGAGCTCTCCGGCGACGTGCGCCGCGCGATCTGGGAGAAATACGTGTTCCTGGTGGGACTGTCCGCGACCACCGCTTCGATGCGCGCGACCGTAGGACCGATCCGCAAGAATCCGCGCACCCGCGCCTTTCTGCTCGAGATCATGCGCGAAGTGGTCGCGGTCGGGCGCGCGGGGGGCATCGCCCTTTCCGCCGACTATGCCGACGCCTGCCTCGCACGCGCCGACGGGCTTCCCGACGACATGGCCGCTTCCATGGCGCACGACCTCCAGCGCGGCAATCGGCTCGAGCTCGAGTGGCTCTCCGGCGGCGTGGTGCAACTCGGCGCCGTGGCCGGGGTACCGACACCGGCCAACCGCGCGGTGTGGGACATCCTCGCGCTGTACGCCGCGGGCGGAAAGCCCGGGTGAGCGAGCCGCGGCTCACGCTGCGCGCTATCCGCGCGACCGGCGTCGACGTCCCGATGAAGCTCCCCTTGAGCACGAGCGCGGGCACGATTCGATCCGCGCCTTTGCTTCTGATCGACCTCGAGACCGAGGAAGGCGTCACCGGCCATTCCTATTTGTTCTGCTATCTGCCCGCCGCGGCCCCGGCGATCGCGGCCATGCTCGGAGAAGTCGAGCGCAGCGTAAAGGGCGATCGCGTCGTCCCCGCCGATATCTGGGCGAAGCTTGCGCGCCGCTTCAAGCTGATCGGCGTGCAGGGCATCGTGCGCATGGCGATGGCTGGGTTCGACGTCGCCTGCTGGGACGCGCTCGCGCTCGCTGCGGGCAAGCCCTTGGTCACGCTGCTCGGCGGCGCGCCGCGCCGCGTCCGCGCGTACAACAGCAACGGATTGGGGCTGATGGCACCTGAAGCCGCCGCGGACGAAGCGGAGAAACTCCTCGAAGGCGGATTCCGCGCCGTGAAGCTGCGCCTGGGCCACCCATCGCCCGCGGCCGACCTCGCCGCGGTGCGCGCGGTGCGCAAACGCCTGCCCGATTCCGTCGAACTGATGGTCGACTACAATCAAGCGCTAACATTCGTCCAGGCGCTCGAGCGAGGTCGGGCCCTCGATTCCGAGGGCATCGCCTGGATCGAGGAGCCGATCCGGCACGACGACTTCCGCAAGCCGATCCAGATCGGCGAGAACTTCTCGCTGCCCGAGCAGATGGGCGAGGCCATCCTCGCGAGGGCCTGCGACTTCGTGATGCCGGATCTGGAGAGGATCGGCGGGGTAAGCGGTTGGCAGCGTGCGGCGGCGCTCGCAACAAATAGCAAGCAGCCTATGTCTTCGCACCTTTTCCCCGAAACGAGCGCGCACCTGCTCGCGGTGACGCCGACCTGCCACTACCTCGAGTACGTGGACTGGGCCGACGCGATCCTCGCCGAACCGCTCGCCATCGTCGACGGGGCGGCGGTAATCCCCGAACGTCCCGGAACCGGAGTGGTCTGGGACGAGAAAGCCGTGGAACGCTACCGGATGGCCTGAAGATCCTGCTACAGGCTGCAGAAAAGCGCTTCCTGCAGAGGGAAGCGTTTTTCCACAGCCTCAAATCCGGGGGATCTAAAGGGGGCGTGCCCCCTTTTCGATGGCCTGCTAGTCCGCCGTCTCGGCGGCGGGAGTCTCCGAGGCTGCGCGCGGATCGGCGCGCGAGGCGCGCCGGCGCTCGTGCTCGAACAGATGGCGCTTGCGCACGCGGATCGAACGCGGGGTGATCTCGATCAGCTCGTCGTCCTCGATGAACTCCACCGCGAGCTCGAGCGTCAGGCTGATCGGCGGAGTGAGCAGGATCGCCTCGTCCTTTCCCGCAGCCCGGATATTGGTGAGATGCTTCTCGCGGACCGGGTTCACGACGAGATCGTTGTCGCGGCTGTGCAGGCCGACCACCATGCCTTCGTACACGCGCTCGCCTGGGCTCACCAGCATGCGTCCGCGTTCCTGAAGCTTCCACAACGCGTAAGCGACCGCCTCGCCCTCCTCGGCCGAGATCAGCACGCCGTTGCGCCGCGAGGGAATCTCCGGTTTCGCCGGGGCATATTCGTCGAACACGTGGCTCATGAGGCCGTTGCCGCGCGTGAGATTGAGGAAATCCGACTGGAAGCCGATCAAGCCGCGCGCCGAAATCCGGTAGTCGAGCCGCACGCGGCCGCGGCCGTCGGGCATCATGTCGAGCAGATCGCCGCGCCGGGCGCCGAGCGCTTCCATCACCGCGCCCTGATGGGCTTCCTCCAAGTCGACGGTGAGGACCTCGAAGGGCTCGTGCTTAGCGCCCGCGACTTCCTTCATCACGACCCGGGGCCGCGACACGGCCAGCTCGTAGCCTTCGCGGCGCATGTTCTCGAGCAGGATGGTGAGATGAAGCTCTCCCCGTCCCGAGACCCGGAACACGTCGGCGTCGGTGGTCTCCTCCACGCGCAGCGCGACGTTCCCCTGCAGCTCCCGCAGCAGACGCTCCCTCAGCTGCCGGCTGGTGACGAACTTCCCTTCCTGCCCCGCGAAGGGCGAGGTGTTGACCTGGAAATTCATGGTGAGCGTGGGCTCGTCGACCTTGAGCATCGGCAGCGCTTCGGGCTGGAGCAGGTCGGCGAGCGTGACGCCGATCGCGGTCTCCTCGACTCCGGTCACGAGCACGATGTCGCCCGCGACCGCCTCTTCCATCGGGATCCTCTCCAGGCCGCGGAAGCCCATGACCTGGCCGACCTTGGCCTTCACGGGTTCCTTGTCTGCGTTCAGCACAAGAACTTCCTGCGAAGGCCTGAGCCTGCCGCGGCTGATGCGCCCGATGCCGATGCGCCCCACGTAGCTCGAATAGTCGAGGTTGCTGATCTGCAGCTGCAGCGGTCCGTGCGGATCGCCGCGGGGCGCCGGGATGCGTTCGATGATCGTGTGGAACAGCGGCTTCATGTCGTTGCCAGCGCGGGCCATATCGAGCGTTGCCGTCCCGAGCAGCGCCGAGGTGTAGACCACCGGAAAGTCGAGCTGGTGTTCCGATGCCCCGAGCTTGTCCATCATGTCGAAAGTGGCGTTCACGACCCAGTCGGGCCGCGCGCCGGGACGGTCGATCTTGTTCACCACCAGGATCGGATTCAGGCCCAGGGCGAGCGCCTTGCGAGTGACGAAGCGCGTCTGCGGCATCGGGCCTTCGACCGCGTCCACCAGCAGCAGCACGCCGTCCACCATCGAGAGCGAGCGCTCGACTTCGCCGCCGAAGTCGGCGTGGCCGGGCGTGTCGACGATGTTGATGTGCACGCCCTCGTAGTCGACGGCTGTGTTCTTCGCGAGGATGGTGATACCGCGCTCGCGCTCGAGATCGTTGGAGTCCATGACGCGCTCGGCGATGTGCTGGTGCGCGGCGAAGGTGCCGGACTGGTGCAGCAGCTTGTCGACGAGCGTTGTTTTGCCGTGATCGACGTGGGCGATGATCGCGAGGTTGCGGATGGAACGGGACATCGAATCGAGGCTCTGCGTGGAGGGTCGCGCATTGTACTAGCTCGACAGGGCCAGGTCGAGCGCCGCGACCAGCGGCCCGAGCTTCGGGGGGCTTGCCTCCAGGGCGATTTTCACGCCGTGCTCACGCAGCGCGGCGCTGCACACCGGACCGATGGAGGCGACGAGCGTCCGGCTCAAGTTGGCGGCGAGCGGGCCGTCCCTGCCGAGTTTTTGCGCGAGCACGAACAGGTTGTGCGCCTGCGACGCGCTGGTGAACACGGTAGCATCGACTTCGCCGCGATCGAGCGCGGCTATCAGCCCAGCGAGCGGTCCGGTGTTCTCAGGGAGCGCCCAGCGGTAGGTGGGGATTTCCACGACTTCCGCGCCCTTCGCCTGCAGCGCCCTTTCCAGCTCCACGTTGGTCTCGCCGTAACGCTGGACCACGACGCATTCGCCCCGGAACGACAGGTCCTCGAGCGATTCCAGCACCTCGACGGTCGTATAGGGCTCCCTGGCGCTGCGATCGATGCGCACTTCGCGCGAGCGAAGCGCCGCGATGGGCTTGGGCCCGCGCGCAGCCACCACGCAGCTCGCCAGCAAGCCGAGAAGTTTCGGCGTCATCCCCAGCGAATCGGTCGCGGCGAACAGTGCCTGCGTGCCCACGCCGGTTTGGAAGATCGCGGCCCGCGGCGGACGCGTCTCCAGCTCGCCGATCAGCCTGGCAATCCCGGCGCGGTCGATATCGGGAACTTCGACAAGCGCCGGGGCGAGGAGCGGCCGCCCCCCGCGCTTCTCGACGAGGTCGGCGAGCTGACGGCCCAGCCGACTTTCGAGTATCGCGACCGTCTTGCTCTTCAGTAGTAGCGCGCCAGCATGATGACTGCGTAGATCACTGCCGCCGCCGAAGTGCAGGCGATGATCCAGCCGGCAGGCTTGGGATGGGCCTCGACGAGCGCATCCAGGTTCATGTGCATGTCGTCCCAGCTTCGAGTCGCGCGGCGGGACGATATCCATGTGTTCGCGAACCTTTCGAGCATGCTCTCCGCGTTCGGGTAGAAGAGCAGCATCGCGCCGACCACGACGCCGAGCGCGCTGCCCGCGATCAGAACCCACTTTGCGCTTTCCACGGCGATGGCGACGATGGGCGCGAGGCGCTTTGCGGCGAACACCGCGCCGACGGCGGTCCCATCGAGCCCTGCAAAGAGGCCGAAAATCGAGACGAGCCCGCCGAGGACGAAGGCTGCGGCGAGCCAGCGATGATGCCGGTGCGTGGCCCGTTCCGTATCGACTGGCACCTCGACCGGCTTGAGGACGTGGCGAGTCGACACCCAGCGGTTCAGCATATGGAAATATCCCACGATCTTCGGGCTGGAAGCGATGAGCCCGACTCCCACCGCAAGGCCTGAAACGGCGACGACGAGAAACAGCACGATCAAGAACTGGACGAGCAGCTGCCACGTCAAATTGCTGTATGCACCCATGTCTCCTCCGATTCTGAACGCCCAAAGTAGCCGAGCTTGCCGGACGGCGTCAACTCCGCATGGCGCGCTAGAGGCGCTCCGGAATCTCCGGCATGCCGAGCCCCATGCGGATCTTCAAGCCCTTGATCGCCTCCTTGACCGTACCGGCGAGCGGCAGGCTGAGGCGCGCGCGATCCGCTTCCTCCAGGACGATGCTCATGTCCTTCTCCGCCCAGGGCATTCCGCTCCTCTCCGCCCGGGTGTCCATGGCCCAGTTTTGCGCGCTGCCGTGGCGCAGCGCCTCGCACAGGCGCTCCGGGTCCACGCCGAGCGCCCGGCCGAGCCGCAGGCCTTCGTCGTTCACGGTAATACAGGCCCAGAGGATAAGGTTGTTGACCATCTTCGCGACCTGCCCGGCGCCCGCCGGCCCCAGATGGAAGACGTCCGAGGCAAACGCGGCGAAGACGGGTCTGCAGAGCTCGAAGGCATCGGGGTCGCCGGCGCCGTAGACGAGGAGCTTGCCCGCCGTCGCGGCCGCTTCCCCGCGCGCGAGCGGAATGTCGAGAAGAACGAGATTTTTCTCGGCGAGACGAGCCGCGAGCCGCGTCGAGTATCGCGGCGCGACCGTCGAACCGAGCGCGACGATGAGTCCCGGCCTCGCGCCCTCGAGCACGCCCTCCTTGCCGAAGAGAACCTCTTCGACTTCGCTGTCGAAACCGACCAAGATAATGACGAGATCGCTCGCTTGCGCTGCTTCGCGCGCCGAGGCCGCGCTGCGGGCACCCAGCGCGACCGCTTTCCTCCGCGCTTCCTCGAGCGGGTCGCAGCCGACGACCTTGAAGCCATTCGCGAGCAGATGTGCCGCGATCGGGCGCCCCATCTTGCCGAGGCCAAGAATTCCCACGGTGTAGATGGACTTCATCTAGTCCGCCCTGATCTTTGCGTCGCGGATCACCTTGCCCCATTTCTCGAAATCGTCCTTGACGAGCTTGGCGAATTGCTCGGGCGTACCGGTGTTCGGCACCAGGCCCTGGCTTGCGAGCTGCTCGCGCATTTCAGGCAGCGCGACGATCGCGCGGATCTCCGAGTTGTATTTCGCGACGAGGTCAGCGGGCATGCCCGGGGGCGCCCACACGCCGATCCACAGGTCCACGTCGTACCCGGTCACGCCCTGCTCGTGCAGCGAGGGAATGTCCGGAAACAAGGGATGGCGCTCCTTCAGGCTCTCGCCGAGCACCTTGATCTGGCCCGCCTTGATCTTCGGAAGCGCAACGTGGACCGGGAGGAACATGGTGGGAATGACGCCCGCGATCAAGTCGTTCTCGGCGGGGGCAGAACCCTTGTAGGGCACGTGCACGATGTCCAGGCCCGCCTGCAGCTTGAGCAACTCCATGCAGAAGTGATGGTGCGTGCCGTTTCCCGGAGAGCCGTAGTTGAGCTTGCCCGGCTGCGACTTCACCCAGGCGATGAACTCCCGCGCCGTGCTCACCGGCACCGACTTGTGCACCACGAGCGCGAGGCTCGTCGAGCCGACGTTCGTGATTGCGGAGAGATCCCTCACCACGTCATAGGAGATCTTCGGATAGAGATGCGGCGCCGTGACGATCGACGCCGGTCCGACCATGAGCGTGTGGCCGTCGGGCGCCGACTTCACCACGATCTCGGTGCCTATCGTGCCCGAAGCGCCGGGCTTGTTCTCGACGAAGAACGGCTGGTCCCAGCGCGCCTGCAGCCTGGGCGCGAGCAAGCGCGCGACGATGTCCGGCCCGGCCGCGGGCGTGAACGGAACGACGATCCGCACCGGGCGCTTGGAGAGCCCCTGTGCGAGCGCGAACGGCGAGACGGCGGCCGCAGCCAGCGCGCAGAGCATTCGGCGGCGGGACTGTACGAGCTTTCGGGTCATGCGGTCTTTCTCCTCGAGCAGAAGCGAAGATTATAAAGGGCGACCGGCTAGTCGATCCGTACGCCGGCTTCCTGAATGATCCTTGCATATTTCCGAACCTCGGACGCGAGGAAGGCAGCGAACTCCTCGGGCGTCGCCGGCGCCGGCTCGAAGCCCTGCGCGTTCAGGCGCTGGCGCACTTCCCCGGTCGCGAGCGCGCGGTTGATCGCGGAGTTGATCTTCGCGACGACCTCCCTCGGCGTTCCGGCGGGCGCGAGAATTCCGGTCGCGCTCGGCACGTCGAAGCCCGGAACTCCCGATTCCGCGACAGACGGAACGCCCGGAACGAGAGCCGAGGGTCTCGCGGTGGTCACGGCGAGAGCGCGCAGCTTTCCGGCGCGCACGTGAGGAATCGCGGCAACGTCGGCGATCTGGAAATCCACCTGCCCGCCGAGGAGCGCGACCAGCGCGGGCGCGGTGCCCTTGAAGGGAACGTGAACGAACTTCGTTCCGGTCATCGAGGCGAGCATTTCGGCCGCGAGGTGGGGCGCCGCGCCGCTGCCCGAAGACGCGTAGGTCAGCGCTCCGGGCCTGGCCCTCGCGAGCTCGATGAGCTCGCGCACCGAATTCGCCTTCACCGAAGGATGCACGACGAGAATGAAGGGCGCGGAGGCCACGCGCGCGACGGCGGCGAAACTGCTCACCGCATCGTAGCCGGGGTTCTTGTACAGCGCCGCCGAGACCGCATGCGAGATCGGCCCGGTCAGATAGAGCACGTAACCGTCGGGCGCCGAGCTGGCGACGAAAGCCGCGGCGATCGTCGTACCCGCGCCGGGCTTGTTCTCCACCAGCACGGGCTGCTTCCACTCCTCGCTCGTTTTTTCCGCCACGATCCGTGCCGCGGCGTCGGCCGACCCGCCCGGCGGAAACGGAACGATGATTTTCACGGGCCTCGACGGAAACGTCTGCGCGACCGCGGTCGAGGCGGCAGCGACCAGCGCGAGCCACGCAACGAAGCGCACGGCGACCTTTCTTCTTCGAACCGTGCTTATTCTATATCGCCGCGCGTCGCGGAAACGCCGGACGCTTGGAGGGTCGCTAGTGGAGCGTCCTCGCGAAAGTGCGCCCGCGCAACAGCTCCAAGGCCTCGGGCCGCTCTGACACGATATCCGAGACGGCTTCGGTGATCAGCATGTAGGCCTCGTCGTATTCGGTCTCGCTGACCGGAGCGGAGAAGCCGAGCTCAGTGACGAAGAGTTCGTCGCGCAGGCTGGAGGCATCGACGTAGTCGGGCAAGCCGGTGCGGTCCTGGAGCGAAAAGCCGCAGAGACCGGGGAAGCGGCCGAACACCGCCCAGATGCGGGCCGACAGTTCCGCTTCGACGCGGCTGAGCTGCGGGTTCAGATTCACGATCTGTCGCATTTTTCGGTTCCGTTCGAAACGCTAGGCTACCGTCGCCTCGCCACCGGGCCAATCGGGCAAAACCCGATAAGGGCTTTCCAAAAACCTGAGCAGGATTCCGGGCCCCTAGCTTGTTTTAACGCAATTTCCGCGCCGGGGATGACGGCTGCTCCGTGACAAATTCACGGTCGCGACTTCCGGGACCACCGGGCGGGCCCGAACTACAATAAGCGCGCACAAAGGAGGAATCATGGGGTCCGGAATCTCGGTGCGTTTGCTCGCGCTCGTCACCGCCGCGCTTGCCGCGGCGCCTTTCGCCGCGCCGGCGCAAACGTTTCCCTCTCGCGCGGTGAAGATCGTCGTTCCGACTTCGCCGGGCGGAGCGACCGACGCTTTTTCGCGCGCGCTGGCGCCGCGCTTCTCGGAAATCTGGGGACAGCCGGTGCTGGTCGAGAACCGCCCGGGCGCGAACCAGATCGTCGGCGCCGAGTATGTTTCGCGGTCGGCGCCCGACGGCGCCACGCTGCTCGTCTCCGACGCTTCCTCGTTCGTGATCAACCCGCACCTGTACAGGAAACTCCCTTACAACGGCCTGAAGAGCTTCACGCCGATCACGGTGCTGGTGCGTTTCCCGTGGGTCATCGCCGTGCACGCTTCGGTGCCCGCGAACACCTTTCAGGAATTCGTGGCGCTCGCGAAAGCCAAACCCGGCTCGCTCTCCTACGGTTCCTTCGGGCTGGGCTCCTCGGCGCACATCAGCGTGGATTACCTCAAGAACCTGCTCGGCATCGACATCGTGCACGTGCCCTACAAAGGCGCTGGACCCGCGGTCACCGATCTTCTTTCCGGCCAGATACAGATGATGATGGTGACCCCCCTTCTGGTCGAGTCGCACGCGCGCGCGGGCAGGCTCAAGCTCCTCGCCGCCGCGACCGCGCGCCGGATTGCGGCGCTGCCCGACCTTCCCACGGTCGCCGAATCAGGCGTCCCCGGCTACGAGGCCGGAACCTGGTTCGCGCTCGTGGGACCCGCGGGCATGCCGCGCGGGACTGTCGCCAAGATCTACGACGACACGGCCAAGATCCTCCTCGATCGGGCCTTCCGCGAGCGATACGTGACCAAGCAGTGGTTCGAGGTAGTCGGCAACACGCCCGAGGAGTTCGCCGAATACATCAAATCCGAGTACGCCCGCTGGGACCGGCTGATCAAGCTTTCGGGGGTGACGGTCGAATAGCCGCTCAGGAGCCGCCCCACACCTCGCGCGCGACTTCCACGACCAGCTGAAGCTTTCGCCACTGGTCGTCTTCGGTGAGCAAATTACCGTGGTGGCTGCTCGCGAAGCCGCACTGCGGGCTCACGCAGAGGTTCTCGAGCGGAACGTACCGTGCCGCCTCGTCGATACGCCGCTTCAGCTCGTCCTTGTTCTCGAGCACGGGCGTTTTGGTCGAAACGAGGCCGAGCACCACTTTCTTTCCCTTCGGTACGAAGCGCAGCGGCTCGAAGCTGCCGGCGCGTTCGCTATCGTACTCGAGGAACCAGCCGTCCACGTTCGTTTCGCCGAACACGGCCTGCGCGACCGGATCGTAGCCGCCCGCGGCGAGCCAGGTGCTCTTCCAGTTGCCGCGGCAGGTGTGCATGACGATTGTCATTCCCGGAGGGCGGTCGGCGATGGCGGCGTTGACCGCTCTAGCGTACATATGTGGAAGCTCATCTGGATCGTCGCCGCGGGTGCGGCAGCTCGCCCGGAATTTCCCGTCGCACAGGAACGAAAAGCTCGTGTCGTCGATCTGCAGGTAGGCGCACCCTGCGTCCGCGAGGTCGCGGATCTCCTCCCGATAGACGCGGCCGGAGTCGCTCCAGAGCTCATCCAGATCCGGATAAGCTTCGCGGTCGATCGCCGCCCGCCCGCCGCGGTGATAGAGAATGGAAGGTGAAGGCAGGGTGAACTTGGGCGTCTTCTTCGCGACCGATTTCAGATAGCGGAAGTGATCGAGCATCATCGGGCGCGTGCGTCTCAACTTGCGCCTGACTTTGGGCGTGTAGCGCGGGTCGTCGGATCCGGCGAACTTGTACGATTGCCGGTCGAGCTCGATCTCGACCCCGTCGATCCTGCCGAGGAAATCGTGGTTCCACCATCCGCGGCGGTATTCGCCGTCGGTCACGACCTGAAGGCCGATAGCCTCCTGGCGCGCGACCGCCTCGCGGATGCAGCGGTCCTCGATCGCGCGCAGCTCCGCGGCGTTCATTTCACCGCGCTCGACCTCGGCGCGCGCTTTCTTGATTTCGGCGGGCCGCAGGAGGCTCCCGACCTGATCCGCGCGGAAAGGCGGCCTAAAAGGGGTGTTCATCCGGCGTCGAGAGCGAGCGTGCCCCAATTGACCATGAAGCCCTCCGAGCGCTGCAGGAAACTCTCCACCAGCGAGAGCATGCGCTCGGGTTGATCGACCTCGATCGCGTGCGCGGCGTCCCAGACGTATACGAGGTAGGACCGCGGCAGGCGGCCCTTCAGGAGCTGGACGCTTTCCTTCGGGATCATCCGGTCGGCAGTGCCGTGCAGGATGAGCGTGAGCTTGTCGATCGAAGGCAGCCGCGCGAGCAGCTCCTCGTCCGTGTCGAGCGTGGTGCCGTAGTGCGGGAGCATCCTGCGGTTCGCGACCTCCTGCTCCAGGGGCTTCGATTCCGGCGGAAGCTTTTCCGGGTGCAGGAATAGGAGCTCGCGCAGCGCCCCGGCGTCGGCGGGCCGTTCGCCTTTCCCCTTGGGGCGGAAACCCGCCGGGCATTCGAGCACGAGATGGTCGACGAGTTTCGGGTGCTCGGCAGCGAGCCAGGCGGCGAGATAGCCGCCGAAGGAGCAGCCGATCACGTCGCAGGGACGCTCCATCACCTTCTCGATGAATTCGCCGACGAGGCTCGCGAGCCCCCGCATCGTCTTCACCGCGCCGTGGGCGCTCGTACCGTCGAACCCGGGCACCACCGGAACGTGCAGCGCGAACGATTTTGCGAGCCCTTCGAGCACGCGCGTCCAGCGAACGCCGCCCGCCGGGTGCAGATAGAGGATAGTCCGGCCCTCGCCCGCGACGTAGTACGTCAGCTCTCCGGTGGAAAGCGAAACCTTGCGCGCCATCATCCGGGTCCTCCTTCAGAGATCGCGCACGTGCGGGTGCACCCGGTCGCGGAACAGTTCCATTCCGCGCCGGATCACCTCGTCGGGAAGAGTCCCGACCTTGACGGTGAAATTGAATACGCCGTGGCCCAACTCGCCGTGGATGCGCTTGATCTGCTTGACCACGGTCTCGGGGCTGCCGCAGAG
>WNGC01013414.1_pt1 | contig 12867 bp, 11 predicted proteins | sample 5400051 | NCBI WGS metagenome assembly WNGC01 (sample SAMN13153368, study PRJNA577476) | soil metagenome | isolation source: 20 cm soil or saprolite under grassland replicate 2 | place: USA:California | collected 2016-06-15 | reverse complement strand
CCTCGGTGCGAAGTTCTTCGTCCAGGGGAGCGTCGCCTACGTGGGGGCCACGCACGCGCTTCAGGCGACCCTGTACGAGGGCGGCAGAGCGCGACGCAGCGCGAAGGCGGAGGGACGAGTCGGGGCCGAGGAGTCCGAAGTGATGGACCGCGTGTGGGTCGGTCTGTACCCGGAGTTCACACCCGGACCAGACGCTACGCTCCCGAACGGCGGCCCTGAGGCATTGGCGGCTTACCTGAACGCCGAAGCGGCGTTCCGTCGTGGCGACTACCGAACCGCACGCGACGAGTACACGCGCGTCATTCGAGCGGACACCGGGTTCGCGATCGGGCGGTTGCGGCTCGCGCTGGTCGCCGCGCAGGTGGACCCGACGGAGCAGGGTTTCGGCGCGGCCCTGCGAGGGGCGCTGGTGCACCAGAGAGGGCTTTCCCCGGCCGACAGCCTGCTGCTCGACGGGTTCACCCGGCTGCTCACCGAAGGCGACGGACTGGCGGCGCTCGATCGATTCAAGCGCGCCACCGAGCAGGCACCGAACTACCCGCAGGCGTGGTACGTGCTGGGCGAGTTCTTCTATCACTTCGCCGGCCTGTTCGACGAGACGGTCGGCGAGGCCGGCGTCGCGTTCAACCGCGTCCTCGATCTCGATCCACGGTTCTCACCGGCCATCGGACACCTGATCTCGCTGGCGCACCAAGCGGGCGATCGTCGCGAGACCGCGGATCTGATTCACCGTTACCTGCGTATCGACTCGACCTCGGTCGTCGCGGAGGCGGTCGGGATCGCCGACACACTGATCCTCGGCTCGGCTCCGGCCCAGCTCGCCCTGCTGCGCAACGTGTGCCGGCATAGCTTCCTGGCGCTGCAGTACCTCGCGTTCCAGGCCGCCGAATTCGGAACGCCGGTGCAGCGGACGGGACCGGCGCGCGTCGTGCTGCGCTGCCTCGAGCGGCGCGCGGCTACGGACGCGGAACGGGCCCGCATCCTCCGCATGGGCTTGGCCGCCGATCTCGCGGCAGGATGGGCGGACAGCGCCCGCTTGCGCCTCGCGCGGGCGACAGGCGGTTCGGCCGGACGGGAACGGGACCTCTGGGCCCTGCTCGCACGCGCGACCGGGCTGGCGGCCTTGGGTGACTGGCAGAGCGCGGCGGAACGCACACGCGGGCGTCTCGGCACGGCCCCGGACACGGACGCGGTCGCCCATTGGCTGCTGGCGCGCCTCGGGGTCGAGCGCTCCCGCCACGCCGCCGCCTTGACCCGCCTGGCCGACGGGACACGGGGCCCACTCCCGGCCAGCCTCTCCACGGACCTCGCGGCTCGCGAGGCCCTGGCACACCGTGACACGACCCGGGCGCTGCGGCTGTGGGACGGCGCGACGCGGCGCTACGCCGTACTCAGCGTGCCGCTCGACCTGGTCGCGTCGCTCTGGCCGCTGCGGCTCGACCTGGCGCGCATCGCGACGGCGCGGCACGACAGCGCCATCGCCACGCGCGCCTGCAGGTCGTTCGAGACCCTGATTGGCTACGTGGATCAGGTGACGCAGCCCGAGATCGGGCGCCTGTGTCGGGTGACACCCTTGAGGTGACGCCCGACCCAGCCCCGAAAATCAAACGGCCCCGGCAGTGCCGGGGCCGCTTCCAGGCTCTCGTACTCGTCGGTCACTGCACCGTGATCGCGATCTTCATGCCGAGTGCGACGTGCGGCAGGCAGTAGCCCTTGTAGACGCCTGCCGGTGCCCCGGCAAACGAGACGTCGTACTTCTCGTTCGGCTGCGTCAGGAACGGCCCGGTGAGATCCCCCATCGGATTCGGCATCCCCTTTTTGAGGGCGTCGGCCCCCCCTTTCGGGATCGAATCGCCGTAGAACGCGACGTCGTGGGGACCGCCGGACACGTTGATGAACCGGACCGTCGTGCCGGTCTTGATGGTGACCTTGCTGGGCTCGAACGCCGCGACGCTCGTGCCGTTGCCGGCCATCTTCACTTCGACCACCGGGCCAGGAGGCTCGGGGGCAGCTGCACTGGCCGGCACACCGGCCGGCGCGGGTGTGGCAGCTTCGGCTTGGGACGCCGCCGATTTCTTGTCGCCACCGCAGGCGACGATCGCGAACGCGGCGAGCGTGGTGAGCAGGGTGAAACGCATTGCAGACTCCCTCCGGGACGAATGACGAGTAGCGCTTGTGAACGCGTTCACAATATATCCGCGGGCTCTCAAAACGGGAGCCCTGCCGACACCCGACCCGTTGCATTTTCGCACCACCCCCACGACACTGATGCGCATGTCGCAGCCGTCCCAACCGCTCATCCCCGCCGCCGAGCTCGCGCGTCGCCTCGATCACGGTGAACGGGTGCAGTTGCTGGACGTCCGATCGGCGGAGCGCGTCGCGCACGGACGCGTCACCCTCGGCGTCACGCTCGACTTTCGCGCCCTTCCCGCCTCGACGTTGTACCAGCTCCCGACGCTCGAGCCGCTGAGCCTCGACCCCGCGACCCCGGTCGCGGTAATCTGCGGGCACGGCAACTCGAGCACCCAGGTCGTCCGCTTCCTGCGCGAGCGGGGATTCGAGGCGTACTCCGTGGCGGGTGGCATGGCGGCGTGGGAAACCGTCTACCTGCCGCGGCGCCTGTCGCCGACTCCCGCGCTCGAGCACGTGATCCAAGTCGATCGCGTGGGCAAGGGCGCGCTGTCTTACGTGCTCGTGAGCGACGGGGACGCCGTCGTCGTGGACCCTGGTCGCCACCTGCAGGCGTACGAGGCGCTGCTGGAGGAACTCGGGGCCACCGCCGCGGCGGTGATCGACACGCACATGCACGCCGACTACTTGAGCGGCGCCCGCGCCGCCGCCGCCCGCTGGCGGGTCCCGTACTTCGTGCACCCCGCGGACGCACGCTCGCCGTACGACGACGCCGACGGTCGATTCGCCCACCAGCCGCTCACCGAGGGCGACACGATCGCGTTTGGGCGCGCGACCCTCGTTGCTGCCCATGTCCCAGGACACACGCTGGGTAGCACGGCGCTCATCGCCGACGAGACGCTGGCCCTGACCGGCGACTTCCTGTTCGTGCGATCCGTGGGACGCCCCGATCTGGGCGGCCAGGACGAGGCCTGGACGGCGCGGCTATGGGAGAGCCTGGAACGGGTGCGGCGCGAGTGGCCGGGCGACTTGCTCGTTCTTCCGGCGCACTACGCGAGCGAAGGTGAGCGGCGAGCGGATCGAACCGTCGCCGCGCGGTTCGACGTGATCGCCGCGACGAACGAGGCGGTGGCCATCCAGGACCGGCGCGGCTTTCTCGCCTGGGTGACGGCGCACACGACCGCGCCACCCGACGCGTATCGCACGATCAAGCTGGCGAATCTGGGCCTCCTGGACGTCACCGACGCCGAGGCGGAGACGCTGGAAGTCGGGCCCAACGTGTGCGCGGTGGGATAGGGCGGCAAGGGCGGCAAGGGGCGGCATGCGTACCGTCCCACGTGCCGCCTTTGCCGCTTATTGCCGCCCGTCATTCCACCGGCGCTTGCAGTACGACGTAGACCCAGTCCGTTCCACCCAGCGTATGCATCCCGTACGGCACGCCCGCCGGAATGTGCACGAGATCGTTCGCCGACACTTCGATGCGGTCCCCGTCGAGTACCATCACGCCACGGCCCGCGATCGTGAAGATGAGGATCCCGGTCTCCTCCTCAGCCGAGATGGGGACCGCGGCCCCCGGCTCCATGACCATGTGCTCGAAGCTCAGGCCGTGCAGCATGCCCGGGAGGTTGAGAACGGTGTGGCGGCGCAGATCGGCTGCGGTGTTGGGTAACTTCGCGAGGCGGCGATACGTGTAGCGCGGCACAATTCCCCATCCAGTAGGGCGCGGCAGGTTTACGCGGAGGGCGCTGCGGCGCCCCCAAAATGGGCACGCCGGGCCGCCTGTGCAAGCCATGAGGCGCCAAACGTCTCTCTTGGCGTCTCTCACAGGAAACCGTTGCCATGTTGTCCGCACGTCGCCTTTTCGGAGTCGTCTGCGCCGTCGTCCTGCCGATCGCCCCCGCGGCGGCGCAGGGCTGGATCGAGCACCCACGCGGCGCGATCGAAAAGATGCGCAGCGCCGTCCAGGTCAGTGTCACCGGACGCGTCGCGCGCGTCACGGTCGAGGAATGGTTCCGGAACGGCGGCGCACTGCTCGACGAGGCCAGTTACCTCTACCCGCTCCCGGGTGAGACGGCGTTCAGCGATTTCTCTCTCTGGCAGGGCGACCGCGAGGTCAAGGGCGAGCCAATGGACGCCGCAGAGGCGCGCGCGATTTACGAGGAGATCGTGCGCCGGAAGCGCGATCCCGCCCTGATCGAGCTCGCTGGACACGGACTGTTGCGGGCCCGGGTGTTCCCCATCGGCCCGGGCGAGACCCGTAAAATCACGCTGCGCTACACACAGATGCTGGATCGTGTGGGGGATGCGTGGCGGTTCCGGTACTCGGCCGGCACGGGGACCGGCGCGGCGGCGTCCTCGAGCTTCCGGATGCAGGTGGACAGCGCGGCGCGCGTCGGCGATCCCTATTCGCCCACCCATCGCCTGAGCACGAGCCGCAGCGACGACCGCATCGAGCTCACGCTCGCGGATGCGAGCAGGCGTGGGGATCTCGAGCTGTTCCTGCCGCTGGCCCGGAATCTGGTCGGGCTGTCCCTCAGCGCGAGCCAGCCGGTCGGGGAAGATGGGTTCTTCATGCTGCTGCTCGCGCCAGGGCGTGCCGAGACGCGATCGGTGCATCGCGATCTGGTCGCCGTACTCGACGTCTCGGGCTGCCGCCGGGCCGGATGTACTCGGTGACGCCCCGGGCACGCTCCGCACGGGTGACCGGTTCCGCGTCGTCACGTTCGGAACCGGCGTGCGCCGCTACGCCGCCGGGTGGACGGCGGTATCGGCCGACAACCTGCGCACTGCCCAGGAGTGGGTGCGTCGCCTCGACACCGAGGGCGGCACCAACATCGCGGGGGCGCTCGGGGAAGCGTTCGCCGAGCGACCCGCGGAGGGCGGGTTGGGCGTCGTCGTCTTCCTGACGGACGGGATGGCGACGGTGGGCGAGACCGACCCCGAGCGGCTCGCCGACCAGGCCGAGCGGGGCCGCGGGCCGTTTCGCGTCTTTGCCTTCGGAATCGGGTATGACGTGAACACGTACCTGCTCGATCGCCTGACCGAGCGTGCCCGGGGCGTCACCGAGTACATCCGGCCCGGCGGCGATATCGAGCAGGCGGTAGGCTCACTCGCGGCGAAAGTCGCGTCCCCAGTGCTCACGGACCTGGCCCTGCGGGCCGACGGTGTCGAGCTGTACGACCTCCAGCCGCACACGCTGCCCGACCTGTTCGCTGGAGACGAGCTGGTGGTGTTCGGGCGGTATCGGGGCGCACGGAGCCCTAAAGGAGTCCCTGACGGTCCCGGGGAGCGGGTCGTAACGGTGACCGGACGAAGAAACGAGCGCGAGGAGCGCTTCTCGACGGGTGCGCGGTTTGGGGGTGAGCAACCCGGCGCGGACTACATCCAGCAGCTTTGGGCCGCCCGCAAAGCCGGCGCACTCTCGAGCGACATCCGTCTCCATGGGCCGAACCCGGAGATCGTGAGCGAGCTCAAGCGGCTCGCCTTGCGGTACGGCATCCTCACCGAATACACGTCGTATCTCGTTCAGGAGCCGAACGTCGTGGCGCGGCCGATGCCGTTCAAGGCCCCGGCGCCGGAGGCCCAGGCGGGCGAAGGCGCGGTGCGACGCTCCCAAGCCGCGCGCAGGCTCGCCGGTTCGGCGAGTCTCGACGCGGTCGTGGGGAGCGCGTATCGAGCAGCCGATTCGCTCGCCTCCCGGCGGGTCGGTGGAAGACTCTTCGCGTGGCGCGACAGCACGTGGACCGACATCGCTCACGGCGACTCGCTGCACGTGGTGACGGTGGCGGCGTTCAGCGACGCCTACTTCGCACTGCTCCGAGCGCTCCCCGAGCTGGTGCAGCCGGCCACGCTCGAGCCCGCGGTGCTGGTGGCCGGACGCAGGGTGAGCGTCAAGATCGAGACCGGCGGCAAGACGAAGTGGAGGGACGGTGAGCTGGAACGGCTCGTGAGGGAGTTTCGGGAATGACGCGATTTCGGATTGCGGATTGCGGATTGCGGATTCGAAGGCCTCGCTCCTGCCGTGAGCGCGGGCTGCCGATCCGCAATCCGACATCCGCAATCCGCAATTGAGGTATGCCCCAGGATCTCGCGGAAGTCTACCGCACCACGTACCGGGCGCTCGTGCGGTTCCTGTACCGCAGGGTGTGGGACGCCGAGCGTGCGGAGGACTTGGCCCAAGAGGCGTTTGCTCGTGCCGTGATACACAAACCCGACAACGCGAGGGGGTGGCTGTTCATCGTGGCGGCGAACATGGCGCGGGACGATGCCCGGCGCGCCGCGCGCGAGCGGCGGCACCTGACACTGCTCAAGGCCGAGCCGCAGGAGGACGCCTCCGCCGCCCAGGACGCGTTGGAGGTGGCGAGCGACCGCGTGCGCGTCCGGGCTGCGCTCGACGAGCTATCGCCACGCGACCGGGAGGCGCTGCTGCTATGGGACGCGGGATTATCGTACGAAGAGATCGCCGCTCAGACGGGACTGGCGCGCGGCGCGATCGGCACGACGCTGTCGCGGGCGCGCCGGCGGCTGGTGCAGGCCTACGAGGCAGGAAGGCCAGGTGACCATGTCGCACGTGGATGACGGCACACTGCACGCGTATCTCGACGGCGAGCTCTCACCGACCGAGGCCCAGGGCGTCGACGCCCACCTCGCCCAGTGCCCCGGCTGCCGCGGGCGGCTCGAGGAAGAGCGCGCCCTGATCACCCGGGCCGGGGAGCTCGAACAGCTTCGTAAATCCGACACGGCCCGCGACGCCGCGGGGGATGCGGGGCACGTGCTGCCAGCTCCCGTCGTCCGGCAACGCACGGAGCAGGAATCTCGTGCCCAGCCGCGCCGCGCCACTCGGCCGGCCCCCACAGCTCCGCCGGCCGCGCCCGCCCCCGCAGCCCGGAACGAAGCGGGCAACGTCGCGCGGGATGCGTCGCCGAGTCTCGATGGTGAGCGCTTCGCGCGGCAGGGACCTCCCATCAGCCTCGACACCGCGCGCGCCCTGCTCGGCGCCGATCCGCTCGTCGTCCCCGGTGCGCCGATCCGCGCGATCTACCGGGCACGGGAGATCGGCTACTCCGGCGTCGTAATCGTCGAGCAGTCGCTCGATTCGAGCACGGTGATCGAGGTGGTCAACGGGCGGCGGTCCCCGCTCAGGCTCGACCAGGTCGAGGTCACGGGAGCGCCGGCGGCGCGACCGGAAAGCGTGCGCGCGGCCCAGGGAGCGCTCGCGGGCCGCGCGCGTAGCGCCGATTCGCTGGCGCCGCTCCGCCGATACAGCGGACCTCAGCGCGTGTCCGCGAAGGCGACCGATCGGCCGGGCTCAGATCTCCTCGGGTACGTTCAGGGCCCTCTCTCCCCAGATTCCCTCACCGCCCTGCGCCGCTTGCTGCGACCGCTGCGGCCCTAGGCGATCCCAACTACTGGACGGTGATCGTGCCCGTCATGTGATACGTCGGTGGTAGATGGATACTGCAGTGGAACGCGTAGGACCCCGCCGCGGGAAAGGTCACCACCACGGTGCTGCCGGTCGGCAGGCTAGCGCCGGTGAACCCGGCGTCGTCCGATGTGACGGTGTGCCCGATCCCGCTGTTGTTCACCCAACAGACCTTCTGCCCCGCCGCGATCGTCGCCGTGCTCGGGCTGAACGTGAATGACCCCGTCGCGGTGATGGTCGCGCTGGCGCCGGAACTGGCACAACTCGCCGGTGTGCCGCCCCCGCCTCCGCCCCCGCCATAGGGCGATGTCGAACCGCCGCATGCGGCGAGCAGCAAGACCGCCGCCGCCCCCAGTACCAGAGTGAGGACATTCGACCGCATTGAACCTCCAGGGTGGTGCGTGGAACGGCGACCGGCTCTATGACGCGTGCATATTACCCTTAGAAGCACGCGACGGGTCGCCCCCGCAGTTGTCAGAGAACGATGAAGCGGCGGGGACGGGCGCTAATGCCGCTCGCGCTCCAGGGTGTCGGCCGCGAGCCGGGGGGAGAGCATCGGGTATCGCGCCCCGAACCAGCCGTAGGACAGGAGGAACAGCCCGGCGAACAGGAGGGTGACGCCGATCTCGGGAACGTCGATGGCCGGCCCCGCGCCGCCGTTGATCGAGGGAACGATCTCGAGATAGCGCTCGAGCCAGATGCCGGCGAGGCACACGAGCGCGAGCGTCACGAGCGCGGGTGGATACTTCTTGGGCCTCACGCCCAGCAGGCCGATAAAGGGCACGACGAACACCAGCAGGAACACGGCCACGCCGACCGGCTTCCACGGGCCCAGCAACCGGTAGAAGATGAAGAACGTCTCCTCGGGCAGGTTGCCGTACCAGATCACCAGGAACTGGGCCCACATGAGATACGCCCAGAACACGGTGAACCCGAAGCACAGTTTGCCGAGATCATGCTGCTGCTTTGCGGAAAACAGTCCGTCGAGGCCCATACGCCGCCGCACCGCGAGCGCCAGTACCGCAAGCGCCATCAACGCGGCCAGAAAGCTCCCCATGAAGTAGAACGCGCCGAACAGGTTGCTCACCCATTTGTGAGCGAGTGACATCACCAGCTCGAACGCCAGGAGGCTGTACCCGAAGGCGTAGGCGACCACGAGCCACCCCGCCTCGCGGCTGATCGCATCCCGCCCCTCGAGCCGGTCGGCGGGCCGGCCGTCGCCGAGCTCCCGAATGTCCGGCGCCATGTCGTGTCGCACGAAGCGCCACGACAACCAGGTGAGGAGCAGGTAGATCGAGCCGTTGCGCACGAAGAAGAACTTCGCCGTGAGCCAGCTGCCCAGGTCGGGACGCGGCTCGTGCAGCCAGCTGAAGATGTGCGTCCGGCCGACGATCAACCCCAGGTACAAGGCCAACGAGACCCACAGGAACGCGGCCGCCGCCTCAGCGAGCCGGATGACGAGTCCGGACCAGTGCCCCTTGGCGAGCTTCTGGGTCGCCGCGAAGACTACCAGGGCCTGCGCCAGCCCGGTCCAGAACATGAAGTTGACGTGCCACGCCTGCCACGCGCGCGGCGCTCCACCGGCCGCAAGCACCCACAGGAACAGGGCCCCTCCGGCCGCGGCCAGCAGCGCGCCCCACAGCGTGAACGCCAGCGCGGGAAACTGGCGCGCCTTCTGGACCAGCTCAGCCCGCGGGACGGCTGCGACCGCGCTCATCGTCTTCCCCGCGGGCTCTGCGCACCGGCCTGCAGGGTGCGCAAATAATTCACGAGGTCCCAGCGGTCGGTCCCGCGCACCTTGTCTCCGTATATGGGCATGAGTCCCCGTCCCATCACCTGGCCACTGACGATGACCGCGTATATGTAGCCGTCGCTGCGTCGGGCGATCGTGTCGTTCACGAGGGAGCGCACGCCGAAAAAGGGCCCTCCCGCCGCCGACGAGATCGGGCCATCGCCCCGGCCCGCCGGGCCGTGGCAGACGAGGCAATACGTCTCGTACAGAAACCGCCCGCGGTTGATCGACTCCGACGTACGAGTCCGGGGGTTGGCCAGCCGGTCGGCGGTCTGCAGGCTCATCAGCGGCTCCGACCCTGTCACGGGCACAGTGCCCGGGACCGGCGGGATGGGCCGTGCATACGGCTTGATGCTCCGTTGATGCCGCATGGTGGAGAACCAGCCGATACGGTGCACGACGTCGTCGGGGTTGCAGCCGAGGACCACAACGGCAACAAGGGCGGCAAGGGCGGCAGCGGGGGCCAGGGGTCTAGGCACGACGGACCTCCTCGGCGCCCGCCGCGCGCAGCAACGATTCGACCTGTCCCGCCCGCGCCGGCTCGGACGGGACGAAGATGCCGAACTTGTCGTTCGTGAACCGTGGGTCGTAGGCCACGGTCCCCAAACGCCGCGCCGCGAACAGTGCGTTGAACAGGATGCCGAGAATGGTCGAGAGGGCGCCGAACAGGATCGTCATCTCGAACATGATCACCACGTACGGCGGGATCGAGCCGATCGGCTTGCCGCCGAGCACGAGCGGCCAATCGTACGACATGTACAGGGTGAGCGTCCACGACCGTGTCCAGGTGCCCGAACACCGCCAGCACGCCCGGCGTCGGAGGCGGGTGGAAAATCGCGGTCAGTGGGTTGACCAGCTTCACGATACCCTCGCCTTGCCGCGCTGCGGCGCCGGCAGCACTTCTTTCACCTCGGAGATCGACACGGCCGGGAAGTTCTTCACGAACAAGAGGAACCACATGAAGAACCAGCCGAAGCTCCCTGCCATGATGCCCCAGTCGGCCCAGGTCGGATTGTAGGTCGCGTTCGCGAACCGCTCGAACGGCTCACCGGCCAGCGATACGACGATGATCACGAACCGCTCGAACCACATTCCGACGTTGACGAAGATCGACACGACGAACAGCCCGAGGATGCTGGTCCGCACCTTTTTTGACCACAACAGCCACGGTAGCAGCCCGTTGCAGATGTTCATCGTCCAGCTGGCCCACCAGAACGGTCCGAACGCCCGGTACCAGAAGGCGCTGCGCTCGTGCGGGTCGCCGCTGAACCACGCCACGAAGTTCTCGGTGCAGTAGGACATGCTCACGATCAAGCCGGTCAGCAAACACAGCTTCGCCAGATTCTCGAAGTGACTGACCGTGATGATGTCTTCGAGGTGAAACAGCTTCCGCATGGGCACGAGCAGCGTGATCACCATCGCGACGCCCGAGTAGATGGCGCCGGCGACGAAGTACGGTGCGAACAACGTGGCATGCCAGCCGGGGACGATCGCCATCGCGAAGTCCCAGGACACGACGCTGTGCACGGAGAGCACCAGCGGGGTCGCGAGGGCGGCGAGATAGAGATAGCCACGGCCATAGTGACGCCACTGCTCGTTGGTGCCGCGCCACCCGAGCGACGTGACGGCATACAGCTTCTTCCGCCACCCCGTCGCGACGTCGCGCACCGCGGCGATGTCGGGAATCAGCCCCATGATCAGAAATACGGTCGACACCGTGAGGTACGTGCCGATGGCAAACTCGTCCCAGATGAGCGGCGACTTGAAGTTGGGCCACAACCCGCGCTCGTTGGGATAGGGGATCAGCCAGTAGAAGTACCACTGGCGCCCGATGTGAATCAGGGGAAACAGTCCCGCCGTGATCACGGCGAACACCGTCATCGCTTCGGCGGTGCGATAGACCGCCGTGCGCCAACCCGAGCGGAACAGGAACAGGATGGCCGAGATGAGCGTGCCCGAGTGCGCGATGCCCACCCAAAACACGAAGCAGGTGATGTAGACCGCCCAGTACACCGGGTGCGAGTAGCCCGCCAGCCCCAGCCCGTAGCGCAGCAGGAACAGCAGGCACACGATCCCGACGCCGAGCAGTGCGACCGCCGTGCCGAGCAGCGCAAAGTAGCCCTTGCCCGGATTCCCCAGGGTGCGCGCGATGGCGCGGGTGACGAAGTCGTAGCTGAGGCGGGAGGGAGCCGTCTCGGCCATCGCCTCAGCCCTCCACCACGGCGCCGTGCACGACCTTGGCCAGGTACGTGATGGCCGGCTGGGTGTTCAGTCCCGCGAGTACGTGATAGCCGCGCGGATCCTGAGCGAGCGCCGCGACGCGCGACGTCTTGTCGTGCAGATCGCCGAACACGATGGCCTCCGACGGGCAGGCCTGCGCGCAGGAAGGCGTGATGTCGCCGTCCTGCACGGCGCGATCCTCGAGGCGCGCCCGGTTCTGCGCGCCGCGAATCCGCTGCACGCAGAAGGTGCACTTCTCCATCACGCCTTTCTCCCGCACCGTGACGTCCGGATTGAGGAGCATGGAAAGGGGGTCCGGCCAGCTCTCCCACTCGCCGCCCGGCTCAGCGTAGTTGTACCAGTTGAAGTAGCGGACTTTGTACGGACAGTTGTTGGCGCAGTAGCGCGTGCCGACGCAGCGGTTGTAGACCTGGCCGTTCAAGCCGTCGGGGGTGTGGTACGCGGCGTACACCGGGCACACCGGCTCGCACGGCGCATTGCCGCACTGCTGGCACAACATCGGCGTGACCACGGCGCCCACGGGACGACCCCCCTCACCGCCGGTGTAGTAGCGCTCGATCCGCAGCCAGCTCATCTGGCGGCGTCGGCTCACGAGCTCCTCACCCACGGTGGCGAGATTGTTCTCGGCGTAGCACGCGGTCACGCAGGCCGAGCAACCGGTGCATTTGGCCAGGTCGATCGCCATCGCCCAGCGCGGATGCTCCCCGGCGTAGTTCCCGAGCGACGCCTTCTCATGCTGCGCTTCGGCCCAGCCCTCGAGCGCTCTGCGGGCGTAGACCGGCGTCTCGTCCTCGGCGAATGGGTGGGCTCCGCGCTTCAGCCGGCGCGCCCGGGTGAGCGGCAGCACCTCGACGATGTCCCGCCCCTGCTCCCGCGCGTCGCCCTCGACGGTGGCGAGCCGGCGATGGTCGCCGGTCCTGGTGACCTTGACGCCGACGGCGAACGCCCTCCCGCCGAAGTCCGCGGGCGTGTCGCTCAGGAGTGTAAACGCATTGAACGAGCGGTCCCTGGCGTAGCGACCATACGCCTTGTGACCCTGCCCGCTCGGGACCGCGAGCACGTCGGGTCGGACGCCCGGGGTGATCCACACCGGCGCGCGCACGGCCCCGTAGGGCGATTCGAGCAGCAGGATGTCCCCGTTAGCGAGCTGCGACTTGGCCGCGGTCTCGGGATGGACCTCCACCCATCCGTGCCAGGTGATTTTCGAGACCGGGTCGGGGAGCTCCTGGAGCCACGGCTTGTTGGCGCCACGGCCGTCGTGCAGGGCGATCGAGGGGAAGAC
>WNGC01001872.1_pt1 | contig 12875 bp, 14 predicted proteins | sample 5400051 | NCBI WGS metagenome assembly WNGC01 (sample SAMN13153368, study PRJNA577476) | soil metagenome | isolation source: 20 cm soil or saprolite under grassland replicate 2 | place: USA:California | collected 2016-06-15 | reverse complement strand
ACTGCAGTGCGTTCTGATGTTTTAAACAACGGCCAGCCCGCGGCTAGGTTGAGGCTAAGCGGTGGCTCGAGGCGAAAGGTCCCCAGACCACGCGTGACCGTATAACTTCCATAAAGCAATGGCACGGCGGTAATCATCATGCGGCCATCGGCCAATCGCTCGGCATGGAGCACCGCGGAAATATCATGCGAACGCTCCAACTTGATTTCCAATCCAACATTAAGCGTCTGTTTCATCAGTGGCAGGGCTTCCGGATCCGCCGGATAAAGGTGTTCCATGAGCAACTCGCCGTTATCAACGGCATTAGTGAGGACCACCATGCCAGAGGTAAAAACATCGCCGGGCCCCAGCTCTCGTGCTGCAATAATTTTGTACCTGCCTACTACATAAGGAACCAGTCCGCGCACTGTCTGATAATTCCGAATATAATTGCGCGCCAGCTCAGCATTCGTCCTTGCGAGCTCGGCATTGCCCAGTTCCGAATAGCGTTCGTAGAGTTGCTGTGGGTTTAGAAATTCTCCTGCCGGCGCGGCCGTCAGCTCAAAACGTTTCGGCGGTTCGATCTTGTGCAGCCTTTGTAAAATCCGGTAACTGTCGGGGCGTTCCGGTTGATTGAAGATGTAAAAACTGCCCAGCCACGCGGCCAGGGCCAACCCGGTCAAAAGCAAAATGACAACGGTCCAGGCGAAATAATTGGTGCGTCGTCGTGGACGAGCGTACGGCTCGTCATATGAATAAAAACCATGGTCCATCAAGCCAGCGCGAGAAGATTACCCGGTTTCAAGCCGATTGTGATGTTTCAAACGACGAACCGCATCCGCACGTGCGCGATGCGTTTGGATTAACGACCTTAAAGCCGGCGCCGCTCAAACCACCGCTAAAATCCAGCGTCGCACCGCGCAGGTAGGAAACGCTCTCACCGTCGATAAAAAACTGCATTCCATCGCGCTCCACCACGGCATCGCCGTCCTTTTTTTCGTCGAGAGTCATTTCATAATGCAGACCGGAACAACCACCCTTCGCAACCTGGACGCGTAGACCCTTTTGCGAATTTTCTTCCCGCGCCGAAAGCAGACTCTGGAGTTGTCGAACAGCGTTCTCCGTGACATTCATCATGCTCTGAGAAAATACGACTGCAGCGTAACCAAGTCAAAACTGGCGAAGATCACTACACATTTTGTCAACGCGTTGAGGAGTCGCCGCGGCGACCGTTCCACCTTTCGTAGTAGTAGAGGGTGGATCGGCTTCTCCGAAGACGATGGCAAATACAAGCGCCAAAGGCGCAAGGATAATGTCGTAGTTCATGTGTCGCTGCTCGTTGCAAAACATCCTCAACGCCTTGGCACAGCGAGGCGGCTACAACAAACTTTCCCAAGATCTCACCCTTTTTCTTCGCAATCGGCGAGCTGGAATCTACAATTCGAAATAGAAAATGAGCCGGATCCGATTGTTGTCAGAGACTGTGGCCAGCCAGGTGGCCGCGGGCGAAGTTGTGGAGCGCCCAGCGTCAGTTGTGAAAGAATTAATTGAGAACAGCATCGACGCCGGCTCCCGCAGGATCGACATCGTCATTCGTCGCGGAGGAATCTCTCTGGTCCGAATAATCGATGACGGCTGGGGAATGGATCGCGATGATGCGTTGTTATCGCTGGAGCGCCATGCCACGAGCAAGATCCGGTCGGCTGCCGATCTGCAAGCGGTGGCGACATTGGGGTTTCGCGGCGAAGCATTGCCAAGTATTGCGAGTGTGTCGCGATTTCGCCTGACCACTCGAGAGACCGGCGCAGTTGCCGGAACCGAGATCGTCGTCAACGGCGGCAAGATCGATATCGTGCGGGACGGCGGCGAAGCGCCGGGGACGCAAGTTGAGGTGCGCTCGCTTTTTTATAATCTGCCCGCGCGCCGAAAATTTCTTCGCTCCGAAAATACTGAAAGCCGGAACATCGAACATCAGATTCATTTGCAGGCGATCGGTCATCCTCAGATCGGCTTTTCGTTGCTGCGAGACGACCGTATGTTATTCCAGTTACCGGCGGCGGCGACACTGGGCGATCGAATCCGGGACTTATATGGCATCAACTTGTTGGAGCGCCTTGTTGAGATAAAGCGCACGCCTTCGCGTTACATTCGCATAAGTGGATTTATCGGGCAGGCAGGGCTAAGCCGGCAGACAAGGACGCAACAACTGGTATTTGTAAATGGCCGCGCCATCGAAAGCGGACTTCTCACGGCAGCTATGCGCGAGGGTTATCATACCGCTCTGATGAAAGGCCAGTTTCCAGTAACGTTTCTCTTTCTCGAGATCGATCCGGTGGCTGTGGATGTAAACGTTCACCCGGCAAAACGCGAAGTGCGCTTTCGCGATCCCACGGCAGTCCGGGAAGCAATTGTTCATTCTATTCAGCAAACCTTGGAACGCGGCCGGGTGGAGTGGCAGGAACGTTTTCGTGCACCTGCGATTGTGCCGACAACTGTTCCTGGAAAAGAAGCTCTTAATCTTAAATTACGACCCGAGGTACCAGTTCCGCAGGAGTCATATCGTGAGTTACCACACCTAGCTCCGGCGCACTCCCAACGTGTCATCCCGAGGCGCGAAGACGCCGAGGGACCTCACACACCACCCAGTGTCTCCGCACCAGAAAAGCGAGCCGCTATCGCACCTGACAAACAAACTCAGCAGCAATTCCAAATCATCGGTGTGTTAAGCAAGCTTTACGTCTTGATGGAAAACGCAGACGGGCTCGTCCTGGTCGACCAGCACGCAGCGCATGAGCGAATTCTTTTCGAAGAATTACGACGAAGAATGGAAGAGCAGGGGGTCCCGACGCAGAAGCTGCTGCTGCCTCAGACATTCGATGTGCCGCCGCGCGATGCCGATTGGATCGAGCGCAATATATCGATCCTCCAAAAGATGGGAATCGGAATCGAGAGTTTCGGGCCAGGCACGTTCAAAATCGATAGTCTTCCTGGTTTCTTGACTATCTCAGATCCGGCTCAATTCATGCGCAAAGTGATTGACGACCTGAAGAGCGCCGGCAACAGCACGTCCCCGATGCGTCTGGGTGAGGAAATGATTGCCAAGACAGTTTGCCGGCACGCCGTCAAGGCCAACGATCCGTTGCGTTATCCCGAGATAGAGAAACTGATTCGCGATTTGCTAGAGTGTGATCTGCCTTATTGCTGTCCCCATGGACGGCCTACCATGATTCAGATTTCACTTGCGGAATTAGAAAAAAAATTCGGACGCAAAGTCTGACGAATAAATATCGGAATCAGAGACCGATGCTGCATGGCAAGAAGGTGCACAGATCTGAGCTGTGTTATTCCTAGATCGCTCGTAGCGCGATAGTAGCTTCGGTCGGCAGCAACCATTCTTCTTCAGTAGCAATAATAGCGGCACCTGAGCCACCGTAACCGGGAGACTCGCTTGTCCAAATTACTTCCCACTTCTTGCCGGATGGCGGCGCAAGCAAAGGCTCCGAAGCAGGATGCAAGACCTGGTGGTCTCCGAAATTGACTAACAAGAGCCGATCGTCGTCCTCTTGGGAGAAATATCTGAGAACGAAACTCGCGGATCCTAGAACCGCGCCATCGACGCCAGCGGGGATTTGCTGGCGAAAGCGCGAATCTTCCCGTCGCAATTTCAAGAGATCGATATGCAAACCGTAAAGCTGCTGATTTTTTTCACGTTCGGAGAAATCGAGTGTGCAGCGAGCGAACACTTTCGGGTCGTCTGGCGCCGGTAAAGTTGTTAACGCTTCTTCCACAGTAAGCGATAGGAACAGCGCCAGCCACTCGGCGCGGCCCTTCCGAATCGCGTTGCGCACGGATGCGTCGCCTATGTCAGCAAAGAACATGAACGGGCTCGACGCGCCGAATTCCTCTCCTTGAAAGAGCAGTGGTGTCCAGGGTCCCAGCAAGAGAAGAGCGGTCATCGCGCGATATCGCGCGGATGAAGCCACGCCTGCAACGCTGTAGCACTGCGGGCAGGTTTGAAAACGGAGTCGCTCACCCGGTCCGGTATTCGCGATTTGATCGTGGTTTTCGATGAAACAGACGAAAGCCTCCGGCGCAATGCGGAAAGTGGGAGAACCGCGCAACACTTTCTGCCACGAAAGTGCCTGACCTTGATAAAGGAAACCGTGTTTCGCTGCGGAAATGAATTCCTGAGGCGCACCACGGTAATCGCCAAAGTAAGCTTCCTTACGACCGGTTAACGCAACCACAGCGCTGTGCTGGAAATCGTCGTTCCACATCCCATCCAAATCGTCACCACCTTCGCTACCCGGTCGCACCATTTTGGCTTCCTGCCGGTCGTTCTCGGCGATCAGAATAATTGAACGCGCGCCGGCCGCCTTGCGCGCCGCGCGTCCGACCGCACCAATGATGTACTCGCTGGATTGATCTCGAATAGCGTGTAACGCGTCGAAGCGAAATCCATCGAAATGAAATTCCTCGATCCAGTAGCGTCCGTTGGTGATGAAAAACTCGCGGACGGGTCCCGAATTCCGATCATCGAAATTAATCGCGTCGCCCCATTCATTTTCATTTCCGCGAATCAGATAGTCGTCGGAATAAACACCAAGATAATTTCCGTCGGGTCCAAAGTGGTTATAGACCACGTCGAGGATCACGCCCAAGCCTAACGAGTGAGCGCGATCGATAAATGCCCGCAAATCATCTGGTGCTCCGTACAAATGTGAAGGCGCGAACAGATCAACGCCGTCGTATCCCCAGCCAAACTTTCCAGGGAAATCGGCCACTGGCATCATCTCGACAACGGTGATCCCGATGCGCGCCAGTTCCTCTAATTGCTGTGCCGCGGCGTGCCACGTCCCTTTTCTTGTGAAGGTGCCGACGTGCATTTCATAAATGACCTGCCCCTTTAGTGAAATACCCGGCCACTGGGAATCAGTCCACCGAAACTGGGCGGGATCGACAATGCACGAAGGACCGTGAGGCCCGTCAGGTTGAAAACGTGAGGCCGGATCCGGGTAAAAATTCTTGTTTACGCGAAACCAATAGCGGGTGCCCGCGCGCGCGTTGGCGTGTCCGGAAAAGTAGCCTCCCTCTTCAGTTTCCAGTGCATGAAACGTTTGCTGTGGGTTTTTTCCTGCGGTCTCTTCCAAGACCAGATCAACAAGCTGGGCCTTTGGTGCCCAGACACGGAAGTGGGTTCGGCCAGGTCCAATTGGTTCGGCGCCGATTGGGTAGCGACGTTTGACATGCGACATCGACAACTAACATGCCGCTCCCGGCTAACTAAACAACAGAGTCGCGCGGGGTTGTCTCCAAAATCCGCTGAAGACAGCCGACTCTACAACATTCGAACACAGCAGGCTTGATCATCTAGTTGAAAACATTTCAGAATCGCGTGCATGAATGGGACCGAACCCAACATCGAAATCTTCAAGCCTTTTCGTAAGGCATTCGAGCTGATGAAGAAGATCCTTTTTCAACCATTTGATTTAAAGAAATGGTTTATCATCGGCTTTGCGGCCTGGCTGGCGAACCTGGGCCGTGGCGGCGGCAGTTTTAACTATCAATTCAATCGCCGCGAAGAGTTGCAGAAGGTAAATGAAGCGATCAGCCAGGTCCCACATCCGATTTTGGTGCTTGGCATTTCGCTTCTGATTTTTTTCGTTCTTGTGCTGATCGTCCTGTTTGCCTGGCTTCGAGCACGCGGGGGCTTCATGTTTATCGATTGTATTGCAAAGAACCGTGCCGCAATTGCTGAACCGTGGCGCGAATTTCGAAAAGAGGGCAACAGCTATTTCCTCTTTTCGTTAGTGGTTACTTTCATCTTTATCATTTTCGCAGCGTTGCTCGCGCTGCCGTTGATCATCTTGGCGATCAAAGGCCGTTACCATTTGAATCTGCATCGTGATCGCCTCGACGTTTACGTGGTATTGGCAATCGCCGGCTGGATATTCGTGATTCTGCTTCTAATCATAGCCTGGGCGCTGGTCGCAAGCTTCATGCAGCCTGTGATGTACCGCCGTCGTTGTCGAGCCTATGAAGCTTTTTACACGGCTGTGTCGTTGATCGGGACGCATCCGGGCGAGATTCTTCTCTATTGCTTGTTTCTGATCGTTCTCGCGATCGCGACTGGATTGATCAGTTGCCTGGCGATCTGTGCTACCTGCTGCATCGCAGCGCTTCCTTACATCGGCACCGTGATTTTGCTGCCGGTGTTTATTTTGTTTCGCTCATTTTCACTTGTGTTTCTTCGCCAGTTTGGTGAGGGCTACGATGTCTGGGTGAGTATGATGCCACCGGAATTTCTGCCTATTTTGTCAGGAGCGCCACCTGCGCCGCCGACGGCGTCCCCACCGAACCCGCCGCCCGAGACGTCATCATCTTCAACGATGTAAAATCGGGCAGGCAAAGATTGGAGCGAGAATCCAAAAAGGATTCGACCGTGTCAGCCTATGGCCCAAGAGTCACTGATGAAAAAACTCGACCTTGCAGGTGACCGAGCGACTGAAGATTACGTCCATGGCTACGCGACCACTGAACAGGAACGTCTGCTGCGGCAGGCGGAGCATTGGCGGGACGAATTGATTCTTGCCGGTACGACGCTTGTCCCCGGAACGCGCCTCCTTGAGGTCGGCTGTGGTGTTGGGGCGGTGCTGGGCATCCTCGGCGTGGCGTTCCCTGGAATCGTGCTGGCCGGCGTCGACGTCGAGACGCGCCAGCTAGAAGCAGCTCGCGCCCACCTCGCGCGGCTCGGTCTCAGCGCTGACCTTCGCCAAGCGGACGCACTCAAGCTACCCTTTCCAGAAGCGTCCTTCGACCACGTCTGGATGATGTGGTTCCTTGAGCACCTGGCGGATCCGGTGGCTGCGCTGCGGGAGGCCCGGCGCGTGTTAGTGCCGGGCGGTATGCTGACGGCAATTGAGGTTGATTACAATACCATATGGGCATCTCCAACCAGTCAGGCGCTCAAAGCGTTGTTCATTACTGTTGCCCACGCAATGGAGACCGCGGCCCGAAGCGACGCTGGGACTCGTCTCCCCGAATGGCTCGTGGAAGCAGGGTTTAGGTCCGTTGATCCCGGCGAGGTCCGGCTTGCCTATGCCGGCAAAGATCTCACCCGGCAAGTCCCGTACGTCGCCGCAGTGGTCGAGAGCACGCTGCCAGTCCTTGCTCAAGCAGGTGGAGCATCCGCATCGCAGCTCGAGGCGGGATTCGCGGAGCTGCGTGCTCTTCCTAATATTCCCGACGCGACGCTTGGCTGGGTTGTTCACAAGGCAAAAGCGGTGCCCTAACGCGCGAGAGGGCGTCGAGCGTAAATCAAGATTCGCGAAAACAACTCGGTGCGATGCCGCGTTCGGTTACCGCGACTGGTCCTTTGGTAGGTCAACGATTCAGCGGCCAGGAAGTCAGAAAAGATTCGACCATGTTATCGGTCTGCCATAAGAATCCACTATGAAAAGACAATTTATTCTTTGTTGTTTCAGCTTGATTACAGTGACCTCCGTTTGCCTGAGTCAGGAGAGCGCTAGTCCTAGCCCGAGTCCGACTCGTTTCAAGCCGGCGAGGTCGGCTACGAAAGAGAAGATTGTGGTGGAATTGGAAAAGAAGGTCACGGAAGCCTTCAAGAATAAACGGGCAGAGGAATTCAAAAGGTATCTCGCACCCGAGTTTGTTTCCGTTGATCCTCAAGGAATCGAAAACGCCTCTGCTCAGCTTGCGGACATGGAGAAGTACGACGTGCGTGAAAACACGTTCACTGACATGAAAGTGACATTTCCAAGTCCGAAAGTCGCGGTAATTACGTACAAGGTAACTACGCAAGCCACTCATTCCGGGCAGGACACCTCGGGCACATATAATGTCGCAAGTGTATGGATGAAAAGAGGCGCAAATTGGCTTCTAATCTGTCACGCTTTCATGAAGGGACAGTAGCAGTTGCGTGCTCTATCATGAGTTGCGGTCGTGTAACGATTGCGACCCGCTCATACGCGTGGCAAGATTGAACTTAAAGTCGCTGACGACCCGAAGTAGCGACTACCTAATCCCCTGTGGTATAACACAGAGATGAATTGGGACGCGATTAGCGCAATCTCGCAATTAATCGGCTCGATCGCAGTCGTCTTATCCGTGCTATACCTGGCAGTGCAAGTGCATCGCAGCACGCGCGTGGCTAAACTCGCTACGCAAGATGCCGCGGCCACCGCCCTGCGGGACGTGACCAAGCCCCTAATGGAAAACGCCGAGCTCGAACGTATCTGGCGGGTAGGCCTGGAAGATATCGGCGCACTCACGGTCGAGGAGCGAGCGCGCTTTTTTCACGCTGCCTATCAATTCTTAAAGGCCTTCGAGACGATTCATTTTCATTATGTTTATGGCTTGATGGACAAGCAGCTCTGGGAAGGCTGGCACGGACTTCTCCGCCATTACATCGCCGCGCCCGGAATGGCTTATTATTGGAAGCTTCGTCCTGAAGTTTTCTCCAAGCGGTTTCGGAATTTTGTTAACTCGCTCGAGCCTCCAGCGGAGCAACGTACGGTGGGAACACTTTTCGGGGAGGAACGAAAATAATGGGGCCCGCGTGTCATCCTGAGTCGCGCAGACGACGAAGGACCTCGCAGTGGTGCTGGGTCACGCAAGGTAGCTTGGGTATTTTCCCGGCCTTATGAGAGGTCCCTCGCTTTCGCTCGGGATGACGACATGTTTGGCCGAGCGACGCAGTTTGCAGTGTACTACTTACACGGCCCGGGGACAGGAATAACAAACTTGCCGTCCTTCTCGGCGATGAAATTCTCGCTTGTGCTGGTTGAGCTGCCGTTGGCGTCTTTCTTCTCGACCTTGATGGTGAGTTTTTTGGTCGGTTTAAGTGTCAGGCAAACCTTGCCGCCTGTCGGCGAATCCATTGGCGTTGCGGCTTTTTTCGTGTCCTCCGGTGTAAGATCGACAAGCTCGATGCTTGATATTTTCTCGCCGGCTTCTCCTGACTGCATCATTTTGTAGAAACCCAGAATCGCCGGGTCGGCGCCTTGCGTGTAAAGGAACGATTCCAATGTAGCAGTATCCTTCCCCTCGAACGCAGTTTTGTATTTGTCAGTAAATGCTTTCTCTTGCGGGGAGGTGCCGGCGAAAATCGAAAAGGTGATTGCGACAAGTAATGCGCAAACCAGACTGAGGAGTTTGATGGAGCTGTTCATGGCGCAACCGTAGTCGGTCTGGTTTTCAAGAGGCAAGCCAATTTACAGCAGAAAAATCTTTGCCGATTCTTCTTCTGCAGGCTATTGCAGGTTGCCTTTTGAAATGTAATAGCGGCGGACTGGAGATCGCCGCTCCTTGCCGATGAACATTCACGAATACCAAGCCAAAGAGTTGTTGCAGAAATTCGATGTCGCGACTACGCGAGGGAAGGTAGCGTCGACGCTTGACGAGGCGGAGCAGATCGCGCGCGAACTAGGCGACGTGGAGATTGTCGTGAAAGCGCAGATCCACGCTGGCGGGCGTGGCAAGGGTACGTTCACGAACGGATTCAAGGGCGGAGTGCATGTTCGCAAGACGCCGGCGGAAGTGCGCGACGTCGCAACAAAGATGCTCGGTCAGATCCTGGTCACGCACCAGACCGGGCCCGACGGTCGCACGGTAAACAAAGTGCTTGTGGCGGAGTCCGCCGACATTGCGCGCGAGATTTATTTCGCCGTTTTGCTCGATCGAGCCACAGCTGCTCCTGTAATTGTCGCCAGCACTGAAGGCGGGGTTGAAATCGAAGCCGTCGCGGCGAAATCGCCGGAAAAGATCATTCGTGAACCAATCGATCCATTGGCAGGTCTGCAGCCATTTCAGACTCGGAAACTGGCGAAACAACTTGGCTTTGAGTCGTCACAGTTGAAAAGCGCTTCGAAGTTATTCGAAGGACTCTACCGGACGTTTGTTGCCTACGATTGTTCGATGGTCGAAGTGAACCCGCTCGTTGTAACAACCAAAGGCAACGTTCTGGCGCTCGACGCGAAGTTTAACTTCGACGATAACGCGCTTTATCGTCACCCAGAAATCGCGGCGATGCGTGACGTCGCTGAGGAAGATCCGCGCGAAGTCGAAGCTTCGAAGCATGGCCTTAATTACATCGGCCTCGACGGAAACATCGCCTGCCTGGTGAACGGAGCCGGTCTGGCGATGGCGACCATGGACATCATCAAGTTCTATGGCGGCGAGCCGGCCAATTTCCTCGACGTAGGCGGCGGCGCCACGGAAGAACAGGTAACCGAAGCCTTCAAGATTCTGATCGCCGACAGGAAGGTAAAAGCGATCCTGGTGAACATTTTTGGCGGCATCATGAAATGCGACATCATCGCCCAGGGAATCATCAATGCGGCAAAGACGTTAAAGTTATCGGTGCCGCTGGTCGTTCGCCTTGAAGGTACGAATGTCGAAGCAGGAAAAAAATTGATCGCGGATTCGAGTCTGGCCGTCATTGCAGCCGACGATTTGGCCGATGCCGCGCAAAAAGCCGTGAAAGCGGCAGCAGGGAAAGAATGAAAGCGAAGAAGATTGCATTTACTGGAATCCCGGTAACGGACATCAAACGCGCTCGAGCGTTTTACGAAGGAGTGCTCGGACTCAAAGTCTCGGGCGAATTTGGCGAAGGTGTTTGGATCGAATATGAGATTGGTCCTGACACGCTGGCAATTGGCAGCGTGGGCGATCAATGGAAGCCGTCCGAAGACGGCACCAGCGTCGCGATTGAAGTCGAAGATTTTGACGCCGCCATCAAGAGCCTGAAACAAGCAAACGCCCGTTTTGCCGCTGAAGGAATTGAAAGCCCGGTATGCTGGATGGCGGTCGTGCAAGATCCGGATGGTAACAAGATTATTATCCACAAACTGAAGAAAGGATGACTCCATGATCAGAGAAGTTGCATTTGTCGCCATCGCCGTTTCAGACAAGGAGCGGTCGCGGAAATTTTATCAGGAGACGCTCGAACTAAAACCTGCGCGAACCCAAATGGATGGCGCATGGGTGGAGTACGATCTTGGCCCAACCACAATAGGTGTCGGCTGTCATCCGGCTTGGAAGCCGTCACGCGATGGTACGACGGTCGCTTTTGAAGTAGAAGATATCGATGCTGCCATTGACAAACTTAAAGAGCGCGGTGTCGCCTTCGATATCGAAAAGACTGAAACGCCAGTGTGCTGGATGGCGCAATTTCGCGATCCGGACGGAAACAAACTGGTCGTCCACAAACGGAAAAAATGACGAAGCACGAATGGCTTCGCCACGTTAAAGAGTTAACTCGTTGAACTGTTAAACCGTAAGTCCGATGTAACGAATCACGCCGATGCTTTCATTGTTTCGTCATTCGTCATTCGTTATTCGGTATTCCGATCATGTCCATTCTTGTCGATAAGAATACGCGGCTCGTGGTGCACGGCATCACAGGTAGCGCGGGCGCATTTCATACACGGCAGTGCATGGATTACGGGACGAACGTTGTGGCCGGTGTTACTCCAGGCAAGGGCGGACAGATGTTCGATAGCAAGGTGCCGGTGTTCGATACAGTCTGGGAAGCGCGACAGCAGACTCGCTGCAACGCCTCGATGGTTTTTGTGCCTGCTCCGGCGGCGGCTGATTCAATTCTTGAAGCTGTGGATGCCGGAGTAGAACTGGTCGTTTGCATCACAGAGGGAATTCCAGTGATGGACATGATGCGCGTAAAAGCTCTGATGCATGGAAAGCAGTCGCGACTGATCGGACCGAATTGCCCGGGGATCATTACTCCAGGCGCGTGCAAGATCGGCATCATGCCCGGATACATTCATAAGCCAGGCAACGTCGGCGTGATCTCGCGCTCCGGTACACTTACTTACGAAGCCGTCTGGCAGCTCACATCGCGCGGTCACGGACAATCAACTTGCATTGGGATCGGCGGTGATCCCATCGGCGGCCTGTCACACCTCGATTGTGTGAAACTGTTCAATGAAGATCCCGGAACGGATGCGATGATCTTGATTGGCGAAATCGGCGGCGCGGCAGAAGAGGAAGCCGCCGAGTGGATCAAGAGGAATTGCAAGAAACCGGTCGCAGCTTTCATCGCGGGAATGACAGCCCCACCGGGGCGACGAATGGGTCACGCTGGTGCGATCGTTTCGGGCGGCAAAGGAACTGCAGCTGGGAAGATCGAAGCGCTTAGAGCAGCAGGCATCGCCGTTGCCGAAACTCCCGCCACGATTGCCGACACGCTGATCGCGCAGTTAAAGGCGCGATCGTGAGCATCGCATCGTGTCATTCTGAGCAAACTAAAGGATCTGGGATCCGTCTCGGACGGGTCACTCGACGGAAATAAATCAGAGATGTTTCGCTGCGCTCAACATGACAGCGCGCTTTATGAAATGAGTTCTAGTATCTTCGTTTTAAGGACTAATTGCTTATGAACACACTTGCACTAATCGCTATTACGTGGGTCGGGAAAGAATACCGTTTTTTCGGCTTGGATTGGAGTTATCTCATGGTCCTCGGCTTTATTGGGAACGCTCTCTTCTCGATGCGTTTTCTCGTTCAATGGCTCGCGTCAGAGCGACAAGGCGAGAGCATCATTCCAGTCTCGTTTTGGTACTGGAGCATTGCCGGAAGCTTACTCATGTGCATTTACTTTATTTTCCGACGCGATCCGGTCGGGATTCTCGCCTACCTCCCTAACTCACTCATCTACATCCGAAATTTGATGCTGATCCGGAAGCGCAAATTCGCCTTTACCGCCGCGGCGCCGTCGCAGCACCCGCGTGAAACGGGATAGCGAAGACGGCTTCAAATGACGTAGCTCGCTAATGAGTCGCGGATTGGTACTCGGATGCATGCCATTCCCCAGCGGGCAAATTTGCCGCTTTCCAATCCATCGCCATGCGGATGCGTGC
>WNGC01002979.1_pt1 | contig 12879 bp, 14 predicted proteins | sample 5400051 | NCBI WGS metagenome assembly WNGC01 (sample SAMN13153368, study PRJNA577476) | soil metagenome | isolation source: 20 cm soil or saprolite under grassland replicate 2 | place: USA:California | collected 2016-06-15 | reverse complement strand
ATCGCCGCGGCGCGGGCCGTGGGCGCGGGACCGACGCGCGTGATTTTCCGCCACGTCCTCCCCAACACCGCCGCCCCGATCATCGTGTCCGCGGCGCTCGGCATCGGCAACGTGATCCTGCTCGAAGCGGGGCTTTCCTACCTGGGGCTCGGCGTCCCCTCGCCGCTCCCCAGCTGGGGCAGCATCATCTACGACGGGCAGCCGTACATCGCCACGGCGCCCTGGACCGCGGGGTTCCCCGGACTCGCCATCGCGCTCGTCGTGCTGGCCCTCAACGCCGTGGGCGACGGGCTGCGGGATGCCCTCGACCCGCGCAAGGAGGCGACGTGACGGAGCCTCTGCTCCGCGTGCGCGACCTGAAGACCTACTTCGTGACCGAGCACGGCAGCGGTACGGCCCGCGCGGTCGACGGCGTCTCGTTCGACGTGTACCCCGGGGAGACGCTCGGCGTCGTGGGCGAGTCCGGCTGCGGCAAGACCGTGACGTCGCTGTCCATTCTCCGCCTCATCCCCGAGCCTCCCGGTCACATCCGCCCCGGCAGCTTCATCGAGTTCGAGGGACGCAACCTCCTGACGCTGGCCCCCAAAGAGCTGCGCGCGGTCCGCGGTAACCGGATCGCGATGATCTTTCAGGAGCCGATGACCTCGCTCAACCCGGTGTTCACGGTGGGGTACCAGGTCGCCGAGGCGGCCATCGTCCATCAGGGACTGTCGCGCCGGGCGGCGCGGGCGCGCGCCATCGAGATGTTGACGCTCGTCGGCATCCCCGATCCGGGAGAGCGGGTGGACCACTACCCGCACCAGATGAGCGGGGGCATGCGCCAGCGGGTGATGATCGCGATGGCGCTCATTTGCCACCCTCAGCTCCTCATCGCCGACGAGCCGACCACCGCCTTGGACGTGACGATCCAGGCCCAGATTCTCGAGCTGCTCGATCGGCTCCAGCGGGAGCTCGGCATGGCGGTCATGCTGATCACCCACGACCTGGGAGTCGTCGCCGGCTCGGCCGACCGCGTCGTCGTCATGTACGCCGGACAGGTCGTGGAGCAGGCGTCCACCGGGGAGCTGTTCGCCCGGCCGCTGCACCCCTACACCGAAGGCCTGCTGGCGTCGGTGCCGCGGCTCGACACGCGCGTCAGCCAGGTGCGCGGGCGCCTGCACAGCATCCCCGGCCAGGTCCCGGCCGCGACCGCCTGGCCCGCCGGGTGCCGCTTCCATCCCCGCTGCCCGTACGCGTGGGACCGCTGCGCCACAGAAGAGCCGCCGCTGCTCGACAGCGCCGGGAGCGAGGCGGGAACCCATACCGTGCGCTGCTGGCTCCTCACCGAGCCGCAGCGCCGCGACCGTCACGCGTGACGCAAGCTCCCCTCGTCCAGGTCGAAGGCCTCGTCAAGCGCTTCCCCGGCGAGCGGGCGCTGTTCGGGTTGGGGCGCGTCCGTCGCACGGTGCACGCCGTGGACGGCGTCTCGTTCGCGATTGCGGCGGGACACACCTTGGGCCTCGTGGGCGAGTCGGGGTGCGGAAAGTCGACAGTGGGGCGCACGATCCTGCGGCTGATCGAACCGGACGCGGGGCGGGTCACGCTCGGCGGGGCGGACATCGTGGCCCTCCGGGGACACGAGCTGCGGGCCCTGCGGCGCCGCATGCAGATCGTGTTCCAGGATCCGTACGGCTCGCTCAATCCCCGCATGACCGTGCAGCAGACGCTCGCCGAGCCTCTCGCCATCCACCGGCTCGCGGCCGGAGCCGAGGCCAAGCGTCGGGTCGCCGCGCTGCTCGAGGAGGTAGGGCTGGATCCGGCGTTCGCCGCGGCCTATCCCCACGAGCTCTCTGGCGGCCAACGCCAGCGCATCGGGATCGCCCGGGCGCTCTCGGTCGAGCCACAGTTCCTCGTGCTGGACGAGCCGGTCAGCGCGCTCGACGTGTCGGTGCAGGCCCAGGTGCTGAACCTGCTCGCCGACCTGCAACGCAAGCGCCGACTGACGTACCTCTTCATTGCGCACGACCTCGCCGTAGTGAAGCACATCGCGGACGACGTCGCCGTGATGTACTTGGGCAAGATCGTGGAGCGCGCGCCCGCAGCCGGGCTGTACGCGGGGCCGCGGCATCCCTACACGACGTCGTTGCTGTCGGCCGTTCCCGTGCCCGACCCCAAAGCGCAGCGGCAGCGCATCGTGCTGCAGGGAGAGGTGCCGTCGCCCGCCGCCCCGCCGGCGGGGTGCCCGTTCAACCCGCGGTGTCCGCACCCCAAGAAGAATGACCGCTGTCGCACCGAGCCGCCCGCGCTACGCGAAGTCGCCCCCGGACAGTTCGCCGCGTGTCACTTCGCGGAGGAGCCGATGTGATCAACCGCCGTGTGCGATCTTGGGCGCGGCTCGCAGCCCCTGGACCTCGCCCGCCAGCGCCAGCACGTAACCCACCGTGAACACCCAGCCGCCGTAGGCCAGCGCGCCCGCACGCAGCGTCTCGATGAAGTAAGCGATCGTCGGCACCCCGCCCGCGATCAGCACCAGCAACGGGAACCGCTCCGCCTTGCTCCCCCGCCCCTGTCCCCAGTACAGCAGGACGCCGGTGACCACGAGCGCCGCGAGCACCGGTCCCAGCGCGGGCCAATCCGCGCGCCCTGCCGTAGCGGTCGCGAGGTAGGCCCCGACCAGCACGAAGTACACCATCCGCAACGAGCCGTGCAGTGCTTGCCCGTGCCGCTCGTGGAACCGGGCGAGGGGCGGGGCGAACGCGTGCAGCACATAGACGAACGCGAGCAGCACCGGGAAGCCCTGGAACAGCACTTCGGCCGGGTTGTGCCACACGCTGGCAATGACGCGGACGTCCGGGCTGTACGGAAGGAAGAGGCCGAGCGCGACGAGTGCCGCGCCGATTTTCCTTAGCATGGTCCAGGTCCTCCGGTAATGCTGCGGGCTGCCGGCTAAGATAGGACTTCCCCACCGATGTGGTTAGCGACAGTTTCGATGCAGCCCATCCGCGGAGGAACTGTCATGCTACTCGCCTCGCGCACGCGTGCGTGCCTCGCCGCCGCCCTCGTGCTCACGACCGGTACTGCACCCGCCGCCGCCCAGCAGCGCTCCTTCACGATCGAGCAGGCGCTCGCCGCGCCGTTCCCGGACGAGCTCGTGGCGGCGCCCGCGGGTGGGGCGCTCGCCTGGGTCTTCAACGCGCAGGGCGTGCGCAACATCTGGATCGCGACCGGCCCCGACTATCAGGGGCGGGCGCTGACGACCAACAAGGAGGACGACGGACAGGAGATCGGCGAGCTCGCCTGGACACCGGACGGACGGGGGCTCGTCTACGTCCGTGGCGGCGACGCCAACGGGCGCGGCGAGTACCCGAACCCGCTGTCGCTGGCCGCGGGCGCCGAGCAGGCGCTCTGGATCGTCGCCGCCACGGGCGGCGCGCCGCGCCGCCTGGGCGAGGGCCACGCGCCCGCGGTCTCCCCCAAAGGCGATCGCGTCGCGTTTCTCAACAAGGGACAGGTCTGGTGGGTGCCGCTCGCCGACAGCGCGAAGCCCGAGCAGCTCGTGCACGCGCGCGGCAGCGCGCAATCGCTTCACTGGTCTCCCGACGGCACGAAGCTCGCGTTCGTCAGCGGCCGGGGAGACCACGGCTTTGTCGGCGTGTACGACGTGGCGACGAAGGCGCTCAAGTTTCTCGATCCCAGTGTCGACGACGACGACGAACCCGTGTGGTCCCCTGACGGAGCCCAGATTGCGTTCATCCGCACCCCGGCGGCGGAGCCCACCCTGCCATTCACGCCCCGGCGCGCCGCTCCACCCTGGTCGATCCGCGTCGCCGATCCCGCGACCGGTCGCGGCCGGGAGGTGTGGCGGGCCGACACGGGTCGGGGCAGCGCGTTCCGGGGCATCGTCGCCGAGCATCAACTGCTGTGGGTGGCAGGGAGCCGGCTGGTGTTCCCCTGGGAGAAGGACGGCTGGACGCATCTGTACGCGGTGCCATTGTCCGGCGGCGCCGCCACCCTGCTGACGCCGGGGACGTTCGAGGTCGAGCACGTGGCGCTCTCACCCGACGGCCGGGAGGGCGTGTTCTCATCCAACCAGGACGACATGGACCGCCGCCACGTGTGGCGGGTGAGCGTGGCGGGAGGCCGGCCGCAAGCCGTGACGAGCGGTACGGGCATCGAATGGGCGCCGGCGGTGACCAGCGATGGTAAGGCGATCGCCCTCCTGCGCGCGGACGCGCGCAAACCCCCTCGCCCGGCGATGATCGTCGGTTCGGGGCCCGCCCGCGATCTGGCGACCGCTGCGATCCCGGCCGACTTCCCCGAGGCGGCGCTCGTCGACCCGCAGCCGGTGCTCGTGTCGGCCTCCGACGGCATGGTCGTCCACGGCCAGCTGTTCCTCCCCCGCAACCTGCGCGCCGGCGAGCGGCGGCCCGCTGTGATCTTCTTCCACGGCGGCTCGCGGCGCGAGATGCTGCTCGGCTGGCATTACCTCTATTACTATCGCAACGCCTACGCGCTGAACCAGTACCTCGCGAGCCGGGGCTTCATCGTGCTGTCGGTGAACTATCGCAGCGGCATCGGCTACGGGCTCGAGTTCCGCGAGGCGCTGCATTACGGGGCGCAGGGGGCAAGCGAATTCGCGGACGTGCTCGGCGCAGGCCTCTATCTGCGCAGCCGCGGCGACGTCGATCCGAAGGGCATCGGCCTGTGGGGCGGCTCGTATGGCGGGTTCCTCACGGCGATGGGCCTGGCCCGGGCGTCGGAGCTGTTCGCGGCCGGCGTGGACCTGCACGGCGTGCATGAGTGGAACGTGGAGATTCGCAACTGGGTGCCGGACTACGATCCGCAAAAGCGCGCCGACTTTGCCAAGCTCGCGTTCGAGTCGTCGCCCATCGCGTATGTGAAGGACTGGCGCTCCCCCGTGCTGCTGATCCAGGGGGACGACGACCGCAATGTGCAGTTCAGCCAGACCGTCGACCTCGCGGCGGCGTTGCGTCCGCTGGGCGTGGAGGTCGAGCAGCTGGTGTTCCCCGACGAAGTGCACGACTTCCTGACGCACGCGCACTGGCTCGCGGCATATCACGCGGCGGCGGAGTTCCTGGAGCGCCGTCTGGGGAGCCCGCGGACGGCGAGCCGGTAGGCGTGGCGAAGCCAGACCCCTTCCCCGATTTAGTTAGCTATGCTAACTAATGTGAGCGGGACATGACCCACCGTGTGAGCCCCGCCGAGCGTGTGGCAGACCGCCTCCACTCGGCCGCCATCCACCTCGTGCGCCGCGTGCGGCGCCAGGACGCGCGGCTCGGCATCGGCCCCACCGGCCTCTCGGCGCTGTCCATGCTCGTCGTCCGCGGTCCTTCCACCATCAGCCAGCTGGCGGATGCCCAGCAGGTGACGCTGCCTACGATGAGCCGCCTCGTGGCGAGTCTGGAGCGTCACGGCTTCCTGGTGCGGGCATCGGACCCCCCGGACCGCCGCCGCACGCTCGTGCGCCCGACCTCGACCGGCCGGATCGTGATGCGCCGCGGCCGGGAACGCCGCGTCCTCGATCTCGCCGAGCGGCTCGACCGATTGAGCCCTGACGACATCGCCCTCTTGGACAGGGCCGCCGAACTGATGGAACGGCTCAGCGCACGCCCCCCATCAGGTGCCGCACCGGCCGGATGAGCAGGAACATCACCAGCGCCGCACCCAGCGTCACCGCCGCGGTTACCCCGAACAAAGTCGGGAGCGGGGTCGTGCTGATGAAGCCCGCGGACCAGCCGGCGAGCTTGTTGCCGAGGGCGTTCGAGAGGAAGAACACGCCCATCATGAGGCCGACGATCCGCGCCGGCGCGAGCTTCGTCACGACCGACAGGCCCACGGGATAGAGGCACACCTCGCCCAACTCTTCGATGAAATACGCACCCACGAGCCAGAGCGGGCTGACTTTTATCCCGCCCTGCGCGGCGGCCCCTGCCGGCATCAGCAGCACGAAGGCCAGGCCGACGAACAGCAGCGCCAGCGCGAACTTCGCCGGGGACGACGGTTGCCGGGGCCCGAGCCTCACCCACAGCCACGCGAACAGCGGCGACAAGATGATCACGAACGCGGCCTGGACAGACACGAACCAGGAGGCGTAGAGCTTGAGGCCCAGCAACTCGAGGCGGACGTAGCGATCGGCGAACAGCGTGAGCGTCGATCCGGCTTGCTCGTACGCGCCCCAAAACAATGACGCGAACAAGAAGAACACGAACACGGCGGAGATGCGCTTCCAGTCCTCGCGAGTGAACCCGTTGCTCGAATCCACCTGGATGGCCGCGACCGGCTTGGGCCGCGCGGCGAGGCGGTCCAGCGCCGGCTGGAGGCGCCGCCGGCCGGCGACGTACTGGATCAACCCCAGGGTCATGCCGACGCCGGCGCACGCGAACCCGAGGTGCCAATCGATTCCCTCGGCGATCTTGCCGGCGACGATCGGCCCCAACAGCGCCCCGAGGTTGATGCCCATGTAGAAGATCGAGAACCCGGCGTCCCGTCGCTCGTCCCCCTGCTCGTACAGTGACCCCACGAGGGTGGACACGTTGGGCTTCAACAGTCCCGTTCCGATCACGATGAGCGAGAGGCCGGCGTAGAAGAAGGGCAGTGGGTGGAAGGCGAGGGTGAAATGGCCCAACGCGATGATCCCCCCCCCGATGAGCACGCTGCGGTATTGCCCCAGCCAGCGATCGGCGACGATCCCGCCGACGATCGCGACCAGCCACACGCTGCTGACGTAATTGCCGTACACCGCCCCCGCGTGCTGGTCGGTGAAGCCGAGCGCCTTGACCATGTAGAGGATCAGGAAGCCCCGCATCCCGTAGTAGCTGAACCGCTCCCACATCTCCGTGAAGAAGAGCGTGGACAGCCCACGGGGATGCCCGAGCCAGCCGGTGTCGGCCATCAGTCGAACAGCTCATTTTGATCCACGGACTCGGGCGCCCGCGGCGCGCGCAGCAACTCCCCCAGCCGCTGCTCCCACGTCTCGACGTCGAAATGGTGCTCCTGTTGCAGCGTACGGCGCAGCACCGGCGAGAGCTCGTGGAACGCGGCCAGCAGCTCGGTGACTGCTTCGCGCAGCGCCTGTACGTGAAACCCCGCGTCGCTCGCCCCCATGTCCTCGAGGATGCTCTGCTCGGTGCGCGACGCGATGATCGGCTCCGCGCGACCCTGCACGAACACGTTGGTCCGGCGTTTGGGGCCACGCTCCTCTTCGATGGGCATCAAACCGAGAATGGTGTCGGAGCGCCAGTACTTGCCATACCCGAGAAAGACCATGCGGTCGCGCTTGATTTCCATGGTGCCTCCGGAACGTCGTCCGTCGCGTGTGGCGCGTTCCCCGTACCACTCGACCAGGGTCGCACGGACGCGCCACCACCAGCGACCGAGCGCGCTCACCGCTTGCGTCGCTTCAGGATGTCGTCCAGCGCCACCCGGTCGATCTTGCCGTCCATCCGCACCCGCACGTCGTAGTTCTCCCAGTACATGAAGTTCGCGAGCGCCTCGAGAAACGTGCGGTTCGCGACTCCCTGGGGGGCCGCGAGCCATTTCTCCGGTTGGTTGCGCGGCTCGCGCAGCAGGATCGGCTCGAGGCGCTGCACGACGTCGGGGGTGATGGGGATCAAGTCCTCGGGGCGGCTCGTGAAAAAATAGAGCCGGTGCAGCTCGTACAGCCGCGCGAGCTCACGCAGCGGGTTGGTGTCGTCGTACACGCGGATGTCGATATAGCGGTCGTTCGCGCCCAGGTAGCCCGCGTTCTTGCGCACCACCAGCAGCGCCGCGGATTCCATGCCGCGTTTGTCGCCGCCCCCCGCCTGCCCCGCCACGAGCGCCGCCATCAGCCGGTCGGCCAGCGCTCCGGTGGAGCGCTCGAACGCCCCGGCCATGTTCTTCACGGTCTGGTCGGACACCATGATGTTCGCCTGCGCCGCGTACATCCGGCCGGCGATGACCTGGCCCTTCCCGCCAACCCCCTGACCGCCGACTCGCCCCCCGGCCCAGTCGAAGCACGAGTCCCCGGTCCAGCTCGCCGCGTTGCCCCGCGCGTCGACCATGCCGACCTGGCGCTGGGACGGCCGCGGGTCGCCGCGCATCACGATGCGCATCGCCTCGGGCGCGGTCGCGCCCCGCGCCAACAGCTCCAGCCCCTTCTCCCCGTAATCGGTATTGCCGAGCGACTGGGTCGCTACCGCGCCCACCCCCGCCTGCGCCCACGGCACGATGCCGCCGACGTTCGGGAACTTCGACTGCACCGCGACGCCCAGGTCTCCGGTCGCGGAGTCGTAGGCGACGATGCTGTAGGTGTGGGCACGCTTGATGAGGTCCGGCGGACGCTCGGGCGGGTGCTGCAGGGCGAGACTCGCGAGCACGAGCAGCATTGCTTCAATCCTTCTGCATCTTCTTCTTGAGCTCGCGCAGCTGCCGGTCCGCGGCGGCCTCGCGCGCCGTGTGGTCCAGGTCGGACTGGAGCAGGTCGCCCTGCAGATCGGTGTCGGGGCGGACGCCCCCCGCCTGCTGCAGGTCGCGCCAGGCGCGCTCGGCCGAGCGCTCGGCCTCGGTGAGCGGCCGGTCCCGCTCGGCGCGCCCGAGCTGCGCTTGCATATCGACCAGCTCGCGCTCGTACAGCCCCAGCTCCTCCTTCAGGGCCGCCAGCTTGCGCTCCAGCACCCCCACGCGCTCGCGATGCTTCGCCGCGAACCGCTCGGCCACCGCCACCGTCTCCCGGTCCTGAATCTCGCCCGCCAGGCGGCCGCGCCGCTCGGCGTCGGCCAGGCGCTGGCGCTCGACGGCCAGCTCGCCCTCGGCGCGCGTCACCGCGGCGCGCGTCTCCTGGACCGACACCTTCGCTTCCACCACCGCTTCCCGCATCTGACGCGCCAGATCGCGCAGGTTCCCGGGCGGCGTCTCCGCGGCGAGGGCGGCGCGCAGGGCGTCCCGCAGGCGCTCGAACACGAGGGCGCTCTAGCTCTTTCGGACGGTCTTGGCGAAGAATGCTGAGTACACCTGCTCCACCGCGCGTGACTTGCACTTCGGACAGGCGGGCCGCTTGCGATCGCGCTCGGCGATCCCCTGTTGCTGGCTGAAGCGCTGGCGGCACTTCGTGCAGCGGTACTCGTAGATCGGCATGGCGGCATGAACGTATTCCGCGCCGAAACAGGGGTCAAGTTGACGGAAACTCTGGGCTTGTCAGATTGATGACGCTATGCGCACGCATGCTCCTGCAGCGGTCGCCCTCGCGGCGGCCCTCGCCTGCAACCAGGGGCTCGAGCCCGCGCCCGTACCCACGAGCTGCCCCGTGGGGTTCGTCGGGGTGTGCGGCACCGTCACGTTCCGGGGCACGGAGCCGGACAGCACCGACGGTGTCTTCATCGTCGGCTACCCTACGTTCCCGCAGAGCCGCAACGACCTCCTCGCGTTCAAGCCGTTCCCACCCCCGGCATCGCTGCCGCGACCGTTCACCGGGGCGCAGTTCTACACCCTGAGAATCCCCAACGGGCGATACGAGTGGGTGGTTGCCGTGTGGAAAAAAGTGGGAACCTTCGCGCCGAACTTCGGCAACGCCGACTCGTTGTTGAAGGAAGCAGGCTTCTACGGCTCGGGGGCCGTCGTCGTCAACAGCACGGGGACCGACGCGATCGACTTCGTCATCGACTTCAACGACATGCACCCGATCTCGTACTACTTCCCGGCGCCGTCTCAGCCGTGAAGGTCACCGCGCTCGCCGGCGCCCTCATCTGGTGCCAGGGGCTCGCGCCCCTCGCCGCCCAGGAGATCGCGGTCCTGTATGGGTCGGTCCGGGACTCGGGCGGGCAGCCGCTGCGCGCGGTGGTGAGCGTGGTCGGACGCCCGGGGCGCAGCGCGGCCGACGCCCAGGGGCGCTACCTGCTCCGGCTGCCGCCCGGGCGACAGATCGTACGGGTCGCCCACATCGGCTTCGTCTCGATCGTCGACACCGTACCGCTCTCCGCCGGGGACTCGATAGGGCGCGACTACACGCTCGCGGCCGCGGCCGTGGAACTGCCGCCGACGGTCGTCACCGCGGCCAAGCGCTCCCAGCTCCTCGATCAGGCGGTGACCAGCGTGGCGGTCGTCAGCGACACCGAGCTGGCGCGCCGCGCCGTGAACACGGTGGACGAAGCGGTCGACAAGGCGCCGGGGGTGCAGTTCCTCAACGGGCAGGTGAACATCCGCGGCTCGACCCCCGCCAATCAGGGCGATCGCGCAGGCATCAACTGGGACCTCGTCCCCCTCGCCGAGGTCGCGCGCGTGGAAGTCGTGAAGGGCGCCGGCTCCTCGCTGTACGGCTCGTCCGCGCTCGGCGGAGTGGTGAACGTGATCACGCGGGATATCGCCGCCGGTTGGCACGCGCGGCTACGGGCCAGCGGCGGCGCGTACGCCAACCCGCCGTACGAGGTCTGGCGGTTCCGCGACTACACCGGGGGACGGGAGGGCCTGGACGTCAGCGGATCGTACGGCACGAACCTCGTGCGCGGCAGCCTCACCGCCGGCGGGTGGCATTCCGACGGTTATCGGGAGCAGGACCGGCAGAATCACTGGCAGGCGGCCGCCAAGGGCGTGTGGCTGCCGCGCCCCGCCACCCGCATCACGGCTTCCGGCTCCTGGGCGAGCGACCAGTACGAGGTGCCGCTGGTGTGGTGCACGCGAGGCGCGTGCGACGACCGGGGACTGACCTACCAGCCGTTCAAGATCGCCACGCAGGACACGGGCACGTTCACCCGCTCCGACAAGGGATACCTCACGGCGCTCGTCGAGCGCACGTCCTCCGACCACCTCGCGTGGCAGGCGCGCGGCTCGTGGCTGCGCACCCGCTTCACCGACCTGCGCCAGGGCGCCGACGACTTCGGCCTCGCCAACCGGCTCGGCGCCGAGCTGCGCGCCGTCTCGCGGCCCACGGCGGGGCGCATCGTCACGGTGGGCGCGGAGCTGGCCCGGTCCGACGTACGCACGAACATCTTCACGGGCGACACGAGCAGCACCGACACCGTGGTGCGCACCCACACCCAGGCGGAATTCGCGGCGTACGGCGAGAGCGAACAGCTGGTCGGCCGCGCGCGCATCACGGGCGGCGCACGGGTCGACTACATCGCGGTCGACGGCGGTGGCTTGTCGGCTGTCGTGAGCCCGCGCCTGGGCGGCGTCCTCACCACCTCGCGCGGCGCCTGGCGGGCGTCGCTGGGCCGGGGCTTCCGCGCGCCGTCCCTGGCGGAGCGGTTCGTCTCCACCACGGTCCCGCCGTTCCGGGTCATCCCCAACCCGAACCTGCGCCCCGAAACCGCCTGGTCCGGGGAGCTCGGCAACGCGACCCGGCTCTCCTCCGGCCTGCACGCCGATGCGGCGGTCTTCTGGACCGAGGCGTACGACTTGATCGAGCCGAGCGTGAACGGCAGCGCCATCCAGTTCCGCAACGTCACGCGCGCCCGACTCGCCGGACTCGACGTCGCCCTGACCGCCCAACGGCTCATCGCGGGACTCACGACGTCGCTCGCCTACACCTTCCTCTACGCCCGCGCGCTGGCGAGCGACGGCGCGCCCGGCGGGCCGCTCGCGTTCCGCCCGAAGCACCTCCTCACCGTGAGCGCCGACTACCAGTGGCACGCGGTGTCGGTCGGCGGCGACTTCCGCTACGCCAGCCGCTTCGAGCGGGTCGAGCTCTATCCGACCGACGACCGCGTGGCCGAGCAGGTGCTCGATCTGAGGGCGGGCGTCGAGCAGGGACCGCTCTCGGTCCGCTGCCGGCTCGCGAACGCGCTCAACTACATCTACAACCAGGTGCCGCGCACGCTCGCGCCGGTACGGACGCTGTCGGTCACGCTGACCTGGACATATTAGATTGTGGCGATGCTCGGCCCCCCCTTCCTCTCCTGGCTGATGACTCTGTGCTGGGGAGTGCTGCAGGGCGCTCCGATCGACGGCACCTGGGAGCTGGCCCGCATTTTTCGCTCCGGACCGACCGCCGCGAGTCACCCGGTCCCGATCGACTCCACCGTGTACCTGCGCGTGACACTCAAGACCATGCCCGGCGATTGGATCAGCGGGCGGCTGTACCGCCGCTACTACGGCAAGGAAGAGCGGTCGAAAATCGAGGCGGGCCCGCTCGCCCGGACCGGGCGTTACATCATCGGCGCAGACCTGGACTACCCCGCGTCCCAAAAAGCCCGCACCGCCGCGTGGCTGGTCGGCGACGCGCTGCGGCTCGGCACGCCGTTCGTTCCGGACGCCGACAGCCTCGAGCTCCGGCGCGTGAGCGCGGACGCCCCGTATCCCGCCACCGTCCTCGAAGTCGTGGCAAGCCGATGACGCGGCGCTCCGCGACGTTCTCTCGCGTGACGCCGTTTCTCTTGACGTCGCTCGCGGTGGGTTGCGGGGGGGACCGGTCGCGCTCCCCGACGTGCGGTCTGGCGCTGCTCGTGGGGCCCCGCATGATCCAGCAGCAGCTCACCATCCTGCCGTTCGTGCTGACCGACGCACCGCGCGGCCTGTCTGCGTCGCTCCCCGCCCTCGTAGCCGGCACCTCGCACCAGGGTGAGGTCACCGTGGCCTACCAGGGGCCACGGCTCGCGCTGACCTATCAAGGCCCGAGCTTCCCACCGTTTCCGACGGACTCGGCGGTGTACGGCGTGCTCGTGGTAGACGACTCGACGCAACGCGCCCAGGGGGTGCTGATCTACGAGTCCGTGCGGCCCCCGCCTTCGTTCCCGCAGCTCGGCACGGTGCGGGGAGGAGGGGGGGGGACCGACAAGACGATCCCGCTCTACGGCGTCCGCGTGGACTGGCCGAGCGTGAGCAACTCCCGCTGCCCACTGCTCGGCCCGCCCGCGCAGGCGCCGCGATGAGCGACGTCGTCGCCGTCACCGCCCCGCTGCGCAGCGA
>WNGC01001870.1_pt1 | contig 12879 bp, 10 predicted proteins | sample 5400051 | NCBI WGS metagenome assembly WNGC01 (sample SAMN13153368, study PRJNA577476) | soil metagenome | isolation source: 20 cm soil or saprolite under grassland replicate 2 | place: USA:California | collected 2016-06-15 | reverse complement strand
GGCAGCGCGTACGGGAGTCGAACCCGTGCACCAGCCTTGAGAGGGCTGTGTCCTAACCACTAGACGAACGCGCCGCAAATCGCGTTTAGAATAACTGTACTATATGAGCCGGCAAGTCAGTCGGCCCCCGGGAACACCATCTTAATGTTTCCGATGGTGTTTCCGTGCAGGCGTGGGTGTGGCACTCGGCGAAGGGGAGGCGCCTGGCGCGGGCGTGGGGGTTGGCGAAGGTCGCACGCGAGGTTGATTAACCGAATTCGAGTGGGAGGCCTTCAACGACTCCAATGTCAACTTCATTTCCGCGGTCGAAGCCAGAGCCGACATCCGGTCGTAATAGACGTTGTAATAGTTACGAAGGAGGTTCCGTTTTTCCAAATCCGTCCGCGCGGTTTTGGCCGCTGCTTTCGCCGCCACCACTTGCGGATCGTACGCCACGCGGTTTTGCAATTGTCGCCACTCGATATGCACCCGGCGTGCATCAGTTTCTTTTCCCAACGATTTCTGCTTAAAGGCTTCGTCAAGCTGGGAAAGCTCCGGCACGTCGGGCACGGCCGGCTCCGGAGACGCCGGCGCCGTAGCCTCTGGTTGTTTTTGCCCGGAGTAAAGATCTACAGCCGGCGGTGCCGTATCTTGCGCGTCCAACATCGATGTTGCCCCGCCCAGTATTCCCAAGAGAATCAGCCGTATTAGTTTCATTTTTCTGTTGCGGTCGGAGTGAGTCACCGTAGCGATTGGGCCTAGACCGAGCGGCGCGATCCTACGTAGCGTCGTCCAGTCCTGAGGCTTCGCAAAATATAACAGTAAAACATCGGCTGGAGCACTTGGCCGGGGAGTCGCCGCGGCAACCGCTCTATAGCAATTTATCGAGTTCATCTCGGTTTCGTCCGTTTTTGTAATAACGTTCCCTTCCTGCCGCTTCGCGGCGGGTTGAAAACTTTCGCTCTGCAGAAGAACCATGGAACATCGTGTCTTGTAGCCTTCGATTTGCGGGAATTGTGTCGCCGAATCCTTTCGTCCAGATCTTCGCAGGATCCTACGTAGCGTCGTCCAGTCCTGAGGCTTCGCAAAATATAACAGTAAAACATAGGCTGGAGCACTGGCCGGGGGATCGCGCTGCCGCGGGGACCGTCCTTGAGGTCCAAGTTCAAATCGGGGTGACAGGATTTGAACCTGCAACCTGTCGCCGCGGCGACCGCTCTACAGGAGTTCATCCAGTTCACATCTCCCTCTGCCGGTCTTGTAAAAGCGTTCTTTCGCCAAAGCTTCTCGGCGCGTTGCGAAACTCTCGCTTCGAATCAGTATCCACGGCGCGCCGTGCTTGGTGGCTTTCGACTCCGCGGGAATTGTGTCGGCGAACGCGGTCGCTCAAATCTTCACACGATCCGACACAACGACGGCCCGTCTTCAGACTTCGCAGAACGTAACAGTGGAACATTGACCGCAACTGGTCGGGGTGACAGGATTTGAACCTGCGACCTCCTGGTCCCAAACCAGGCGCTCTACCAAGCTAAGCTACACCCCGCTATCGTGCGTGATGATTATCACGTACCGCCACTCCGCGCATTAATCATTTTTCAGAAAAGAACCTCTTGCCAATCGGCCCATTCCATCGGAGGGTCCCGCGTTGGAGTTGAGTGGCCCGGGTTGGCTGCTTCCTGCCCCTGCGCCACATGTTTAAGCACGAGAAACTCAATCTTCTGATTTTCATCGTCCTGCTTCTCTTGCAATTACTCGGAGTTGTTGGACTCCTGACGCGCTTCCATCCTTTTTATCTGTTCATCATTATCCCGCTGTTTTTCTGGGGCGGGATTAGCACGACGCTTTATCTGCATCGTTACCTGACCCATCGCGGCTTTGAAATGCCGGAATGGCTCAAGTTTATATTGGCAACCGGCTCCGCCGTGGTGCTTGCGGGTGATCCCGTCACCTGGGTGGGGGATCACCGATATCATCACCTGAAATCGGATACGGACGAAGACATTCACAGCCCAGTGCACGGCTTTCCATACGCCCATATAATGTGGCTGATCCGGAAGCCGGCCGAATTTCGTGAGCGCTCAAAACGTTACGCGGCTGATGTAAGCAAAATTTGGTATTGTCGGCTGTTTGAACGTGCAGGGATCTACGTCCTGCCCCACATCGCTGTCGCCACGACTCTCTATTTCACACTTGGATTGGCTGGAATGCTTTGGTGCCTCTACGTGCCGATGCTGGTGATCTACAACGTGACTTGGTCAGTCAATTCGATCTGCCATATGCCCAGACTTGGATATCGCAGCTTTGATACGTCCGATCATAGCCGAAACAATTTCTGGATCGGTGTTTTTGGATTCGGCGAGGGCTATCACAACAATCATCATGCCCAGCCGCGTTGCGCGGCACATGGACTCCGCTGGTGGGAGTTTGATCTCACCCGCTACGTCATCTGGACGCTCGAGAAGTGTGGCCTTGCCTGGAAAGTGGTCTGGCCTGTGAGGGAAACCAAAACTTCGACGGATCCTGCGCCTGACCGCGCGATAGTGGTTAGCTCACAAGCTGAGACGCTAGCCTGAATTTCCTACCCGAGATTCGGCGCCAGCCGCTTCTCAATTGCAGCGACCGGTTCGTCTCTCCTCGCGGCATAATCAACAACCTGGTCGCGTGCGATTTGTCCGACGCCAAAATATTTTGCCTCCGGATGCGAAAAGTAGAGACCACTCACACTCGCCCCGGGATGCATCGCAAACGATTCCGTTAGTTTGATGCCGGCGTTCTTTTCGGCGTCAAGCAAATCGAAAAGTGTTCGCTTCTCCGCGTGATCGGGACATGCGGGATAACCCGCTGCCGGCCGAATGCCGCGATATTTTTCGCGAATAAGATCGGCACGCGACAGATTTTCATCGTGCCCGAATCCCCACGCGATGCGCGCTTGCTTGTGCAAATACTCAGCGAACGCTTCCGCGAATCGGTCTGCCAGTGCCTTCGCTAAAATTGCGCTGTAATCATCGTGTGCAGCGGTAAACTCCTTCGCGAGTTCATCCGCGCCATGAATTGAAACGGCGAAACCGCCGAGATAATCCGCCGATTTCGGACTGTGGATTGCGGATTTGGGGTTTGATTTCGGCGCAACGTAATCTCCCAGGCAATGATTGAATTGCCCCGCGGGCTTCTGCATCTGTTGCCGCAAAAAATAGAATGTGGCGAGTCTCTCTCTTCTCGTTTCATTAGCGTAAAGATCGACATCGTCACCGACGGAGTTTGCCGGCCAAAAGGCATGGACGCCGCGCGCCGTCAGCAAATTCTTTGTGGCGATCTGTTCGAGAAGTTCTTGCGCATCGTCGAAAAGTTCGCGGGCCTGCTTGCCGATCACGGGATCATCAAATATCGCCGGGTAGCGGCCGCGCAGTTCCCAGACGTGAAAGAAGGGCGACCAGTCGATGTAGTCCTGAAGATCGACAATCGCTGGACAAACCGCCTGCGCTCCCATGAAGTCTGGCGTCGGTGGTTGGTAGGCATTCCAGTCTATCGGCGCTTGATTTGCGCGCGCTTCTTCCAGCGTCAGCAATTTTTTCCCGCGAGTCTTCGCGGAATGCTCCTCGCGCAATCGTGCGTAATCGCCACGCGTTTTCACATCGAACTCCGATTTCAATTGCTCGTTTAACAGAGAATTTACAACGCCGACCGCGCGCGACGCATCCACAACATGGACAATGCTTGCTCGATAATGCGGCGCAATTTTAACCGCCGTGTGAGCCCGGCTGGTAGTGGCGCCACCGATTAACAATGGCAGATCGAATCCCTCACGCTCCATTTCCTGTGCCACATGGACCATCTCATCGAGAGACGGCGTGATGAGTCCGCTCAACCCGATCGCATCCGCTTTCTTTTCGCGCGCTGTTTCTAAAATTTTCGCTGCCGGGACCATCACGCCAAGATCGACAACATCGTAGTTATTACATTGCAGGACGACGCCGACGATGTTCTTGCCGATGTCATGCACGTCACCTTTCACCGTTGCCATGACGATGCGTCCTTGTGGCTTCGCGCCCGCAGATTTCTCCGCTTCCATGAATGGCATCAGGTAAGCGACGGCTTTTTTCATTACACGGGCGCTTTTTACTACTTGTGGAAGAAACATCTTGCCCGAGCCGAACAAGTCGCCCACCACACTCATTCCGGCCATAAGCGGACCCTCGATAACATCGAGCGGACGTTTGGCTTTTTTTCGTGCCTCTTCCGTATCGATGTCGATGTAATCAACGATGCCTTTTATCAGCGCGTGCTTCAGACGCTCTTCCACAGTTTGCGTGCGCCATGCTTCATCTTTGATCGGCGTTTTGCCTTTGGTTTTTACCCTTTCCGCAAATTCGACCAGCTGTTCCGTCGCATCAGGGCGCCGGTTTAAGAGCACGTTTTCCACGCGCTCGCGCAATTCCGGCTCGATTTCTTCGTAAACTGCGAGCTGTCCTGCATTGACGATTCCCATGTCGAGGCCGGCGCCAATAGCATGAAAAAGAAATGCCGCGTGCATGGCTTCGCGCACCGTATTGTTTCCGCGAAACGAAAAAGAAATATTGCTTACGCCGCCACTTACGTGCGCGCCGGGAAGATTCTCCTTTATCCAACGTGTTGCCTCGATGAAATCGACCGCGTAATTGCTGTGCTCTTCGAGACCGGTTGCGACAGTCAAAATGTTCGGATCGAAGATAATGTCATTTGCCGGGAAGTTCGCGCGCTTGGTCAAGAGGTCATAAGCCCGCGCGCAGATGTCGATCTTGCGGTCAAGAGAGTCTGCTTGGCCGCGCTCATCAAAAGCCATCACGATGACGGCCGCGCCATATTGCCGAATCAATCGTGCCTGTCGAAGAAATTCCTCCTCGCCGTTCTTCAAACTGATGGAATTGACGACGGCTTTGCCTTGCACGCATTTGAGGCCCGCCTCGATCACGCTCCACTTCGAGCTGTCGATCATGAGCGGAATGCGCGTGATTTCCGGTTCGCTGCCGAGCAGGCTCAGGAAACGGGTCATGGTCACTTCGGAATCGATCATTCCTTCGTCCATGTTTACATCGAGGATATTCGCTCCGCCCTTGACTTGTTGACGCGCAACCGCCAGCGCGCCTTCGAAATCGCCCGCCAGAATCAATTTCGAAAACTTGGGCGAGCCCGTGATGTTGGTGCGCTCGCCAATGACGACGAAACCCATCTCTGGCGTGATATTGAGCGGCTCGAGGCCCGAGAGTCGGAGAATCGCGGATTGCGGATGGCGGATTGGGGATTGAATTTGTCGCGGTTTGCAATCGCGCACGGCTTTGGTAATGGCGCGAATGTGTTCGGGTGTGGTTCCGCAACAGCCTCCAACCAGATTCAGCCAGCCGTTCTCCGCCCACTTGGCAACTTTAGGCGTAAACGTTTTCGGCGTCTCGGGAAAACCAGTCTCGGATAACGGATCGGGCAGACCCGCGTTCGGATACGCGCTCATAAAGTACGGCGAAATGCGTGCGAGCTCTTCGACATACGGTTCCATCTCATCCGGGCCTAACGCGCAATTCAGTCCGACGATGAGCGGCTGCGCGTGTGCGATCGAAATGAGAAACGCTTCCACGGTTTGACCACTCAACGTTCGTCCGGAGCGGTCCGTCACTGTCCCGGAAATCATCAGTGGAACTTTCTTTCCGATTTGTTCAAAGACCTCCGCGATGGCAAAGAGCGCGGCTTTGGCGTTGAGCGTGTCGAAGATGGTTTCGACCAGCAAAAGATCGACGTCTCCTTTGAGCAAGGCCTTGGCCTGATCGAAATAAGTCTGTTTGAGTTGATCGAACGACACGGCGCGGAATGCGGGATCGTTTACATCTGGCGACATCGATGCCGCCACGGGAAGGGGTCCCATCGATCCAGCAACAAACCGGCGAGTTCCGGTTTGATCGGCAACACGATCCGCTGCGCCCCGCGCCATTTTAGCCGCCGCCAGGTTCATCTCGTGCACGAGCGCGCGGAGATCGACATCGTCCACGACGCGCTGAAAAAATTGTTGATCCTTGCGGCCAGTCGGTGGCTCGCCAGAAAAAAGAAAATCGTGCAGCCCGATCGTAGTGGCGCTGAAGGTATTCGTCTCGATCACGTCGGCGCCGGCTCCGAGATATTGCGTGTGGATTTCGTCGATGATCTCCGGCTTCGTCAGAAGAAGAAGCTCGAGGCTGCCTTTGAGATCCTTGCCTTTCCAATCGCGAAATCGTTTTCCTCGATAATCTTGCTCCGATAATTTATAGCGCTGGATCATCGTGCCCATGGCGCCGTCAAGCACGACGATGCGTTGGCGCATGAGCGCGTCCAGAGGATGAAGATCGGTCGCCATTAGTGTCGGGAACTAAACGGCGTTTGCGTCGGTGATCAAGAAACAAATTGACGCATCATGATGCGTAGATGTGTTTTGAAGCCAACCTGTTGCTCTTGCTCATGCTCCGTCTCTTACTCCTATTCGGAATGAAACAAGACGCGACCAATGACGAAGCCCGAATGATGAATGACGAATTGCCTCCGATAGCGCGGCGGAAACGAAGTTGTAGAGGCGATCTAGAAATCGTTCGGTGACCGCAACGTGTCGAGGAATGACGTGCCTTGAGTTCGCAGTTTTTCCTCGAGGTCTTTCGTGCAATCACAGTCGCAGCAGGCCCACGGTTCTGCCCCATTCTCGTGACGGCAATTGCGGTGGGAGTGCGCATCTTTCACGCTCATCAGTTCGAAATACTCTTCCCAGTACGGACGCTCTTCCGCGAGCGGCGGATCGCAAAAGCAAGTCTCGACCCAGGTCGCAACTCTGAAATTGTCCACCCGCGCCTGCTCCATGTTGTGCAGGTACTCGTCGCCGGCGATTGAACCGCGGCCAAGTGCGCGCTCATCAATCGCCTGTACGAGAGCGCGTTCTCTGCCGGATCTCACAGCAGCTTTCACAAGATAACGCATCGCTTACATTATCACCTAACCCGGTCAGAGACACGTTCGAAAGTGGACGGTTGATTCGCTCGTTCCCCTTTAGCTGAGGACACTTTGATAATCTGCGCATTCCGCGCTTTGCAATTATTTGATCGACAACTAAATCAGAGGCGTGGAAGCGATCCGGCTCTTCAAATTGCTCAACCGGGATCAACGCAATACGTTTGTCGCTTGCTTTCTGGGATGGGCGTTGGACGCCTTCGATTTTTTTCTCCTCACGTTTGTGATCGCGGCGATGGCGCACGATTTCGGCACGAGCATCGCCAAGCTCAGTTACGCCATTACCTTGACTCTGGCGATGCGCCCGGTTGGGGCATTCATTTTCGGGCTGCTGGGCGATCGATTCGGACGGCGGATCCCGCTCATGATCGACATCATTTTTTACTCGGCCATGGAATTGCTCACGGCGTTTTCGCCGAATTACACCTGGCTGCTGATTTTTCGCGCGCTTTACGGGATCGGCATGGGCGGAGAATGGGGCCTGGGCGCATCCCTGGCGATGGAAACTTTACCGACGGCAGCGCGCGGGTTGTTCTCGGGGATTTTGCAGCAGGGCTATGCCTTTGGTTATCTGTTGGCAGCAGTCGTTTACTGGGCGGTGTTTCCGTTCTTCGGCTGGCGCGGCCTGTTCGTGGCGGGTGTAGTGCCGGCATTCCTTGTCATTTTCATCCGTGCACGTGTGCCGGAATCACCAGCATGGCTTCGTCGGCGCACCGCGCCGGCTGATTTTTGGAAAAACGTGCTGACCGTCGTGAGGCGGCACTGGGCTCTTTTTCTTTACGTGATCCTCTTGATGACAGCGTTCAACGCCATGTCACACGGGACCCAGGACATGTATCAAACTTTCCTCGGCGAACAACGGCACTACGGCGTTACACAAAAGGCAGCGACCGGGATCATTTATGCCTTTGGCGCGATCTGCGGCGGAACGCTTGTCGGTCATCTCTCGCAAAAATGGGGCCGGCGTCGCGCGATCATTTTGGCAGCGGTTTTCGGAATCATCCTGATCCCTGCCTGGGTCTTTTCGCCCAGTTTTTCCCTGTTGGTGATCGGCGGATTTGCCATGCAATTCATGGTGCAAGGCGCTTGGGGGATTGTGCCGGTGCATTTGAATGAGCTTTCACCGGGCGAGCTGCGGGGAACTTTCCCGGGGTTTGCTTATCAGCTCGGTAATTTACTTGCCGCGAATACAGCCGTGGTGGAGGCACGACTGGCCGACCATTTTCGTGACGCGAGCGGGCATCCGGATTATGCGAAAGCGCTGGCTTTTTTTGCGCTCATCATTTTTGTGGCGCTGATCGTGCTGGCCGCGATCGGGCGTGAAGAGCGCGGCAAAGAATTCTAATGATGGGGAGCGGCCGGCGCCGGTCCTTGGCCGGTGCTCGCCGGTTGCGGCTGCGCGGCGGCTACTTGGGGAGAGGCGTGATACACACCGGGCCCGTAGCGTTGTTCGACAATTGCTTCTGCGATTCTCTCCGACAGCAGTTCGCGATATTCGGCGTCGCGCGCCTGGTTGCCCTCGGATCGATTGCTCAAAAATCCGCACTCCACCAGAACGGCCGGATAGTAAGCGAGGCGCAGGACGCGGAAATTCGCTGTGTGCACGCCCCGATTCATCGAGTGCGGGATCGTCATCAGCTTCGATTGGATCCGATTCGCCAGCTCGGATGAATCGCCCGAATGATAGTAAGTTTCGAAGCCGTGAACGCCGCGCCGGCGTGAATCGTTGAAATGAATGCTGACAAAAATGGCATTTTTCTGCGAATTCTCGATGGCAACGCGTTGATCCAACGGAATAAAAACGTCTGTGGATCGCGTCATCACGGTTTTTAATTCCGATTCGCGCAAATTGCGATCGAGACGTTGGGCCACGTCAAGAGCAACCACCTTCTCCGGCGGACCGTAACGGCGATATGCGCCGTTATCTTTGCCGCCGTGTCCTGCGTCCACCACCACCGTCGTAAAAGTCTTGCTCGTATTTTTCGCCACTTTGGGCGCGGTCGCGCAAGCAGCTAACAGAGCCAGGAGACCGATGGCAAGAGTGCGGCTGATCAGGCGCGGCATCCGAAACAAATACCGAAAAGCTCTTCTTGAGCAAAAGTTTTCGGTTGGCAAACTCAGACGTCGCGTTTTGATTCAATCCGCCACCGATTTTATTTTCCGGCGATCACATACAAAAAGCACTTGTTTTTTATGTCGCTGCACTTAAAGGCCTTCACCACTTTATGACGATCCGATTAGCGATTCTGCCTTTGCTCCTGGCGTTGAATTTTTCAATGTGCCAGAAACATCCAAGTCCGACCACGAGTTCCGAGCCGGTGAGTTCGCCGCCAGCATCGGCCGGCGAGACCGCCGGCGGCAGCCCGGGACCAGGTGTGGCGGGTGCGGCGCCGTCCCCGAAAATCGCCAAAGCCGTTGTCGATCAAACGGCACAGACGCTCATCTTTTGTTATCATCGCTTGGTCGACAAAATTCGCTATCCGGGGACCGAGATCACACCGGCCGATTTCGAGGCGCAGATGAAACAACTCAAGGATGCGGGTATCACCGTAATCAGCATGCAAGATTTGTTGGCGTGGCGGCGTGGCGAAAAAAATATACCGCCGCGATGCGCGGTTATTAGTTTCGATGATGGCTGGAAATCTCAATACGAGGTCGGGTGGCCGATCATGAAAAAATTTGGCTACCCGTTCACGATGTTCATTTATACCGAAGGCGTACGGGGGGGTAGCTTGGGTGGCGGAGAGGCGATCACGTGGGAACAGCTTGCCGACATGCGTGACAACGGAGTCGACATCGAGGCGCATACCGCTACGCATCAAGACTTGCGCGAAGGGCATAACATAATGCTGGCTGCCGCCGGCGGGAAGAGGACCAGAACGAAATTGACCGGACCAGCGTACGAGCAATGGGTCCATAACGAAGTTGTCGGCAGCAAGGAACTGCTCGAGCAGCGGCTCGGGATCAAAGTGAATTGTTTCGCCGTTCCCTTCGGCAATTATAACGAGCACGTCAAAGAACTTGCGCGAAATGCCGGTTACGAAGCGATGTTTACCGTTTACGGTCAGCCGATCACCTTTACGTCTCCGCTCGATTCGCTTGGTCGCTATGCAATTGAAGCGAACAAGCCGAAAGTATTCGTTGACGCGGTCAAGATGATCGGCACATCCAGTGGTGGGGCAGCCGCGGTTGCTGAAGTCGGCGCGGCTGATCTTTCGACCCAACCGGCGGATGGCAGCACCGTCCGGACGGCGCTCCCGCTCATCAAAGCGAACCTCGGCCGCGTCGGCGGAATCGAGCCCGGCAGCGTGCAAATGCGCGTCAGCGGACTCGGCGCCGTTCCCGTGAGTTACGATCCGAAAACCGGCACCGTCTCATATCAAGTGACGCAAAAATTGCGCGGAAACTCTTGCACGGTGATTGTCAGCGCAAAATCGGAAGGCAAAAAAGTCGAGGCGCACTGGACTTTCGGGATCGACGCGGCGGCCGCGGCTGCACCGGTGTCTGCGGCGGCAAGAGCAACGCCAACTCCGAAGAAGTGAGGTGGATCGAGCGCTCCGCACTCGATGGTGCGCGTAGCGGCGAAGCTCGATTATTTTAGCATCGCCCGCGGAGCGGCCGATCCACCTTTTCGTCAAACGGAGCGTGTTTTTCTACCATTATGTTTTCACAACTCGGCGATAAGCTTCAGGACATTTTCAAAGAACTGCGTGGCCACGGCACGATCAGCGAAACGAACATCGACGCCGCGCTGCGCCACGTTCGCTTGGCTTTACTGGAGGCTGATGTCGATTTTCAAGTCGCAAAGAAATTCATTGGCCGCGTGAGGGAAAAAGCGCTCGGGGAAGCGGTCGTTCGCAGCATCACCCCGGGGCAGCAAATCGTAAAAATTTTCCATGATGAGCTGACCGCTTTGCTCGGAAGCGACGCTGCGCCACTCAATCTCGACAACCCGGGCCGGATTTTGATTGTAGGACTCAACGGTTCTGGCAAAACCACTTCGTCCGCTAAGCTGGCGCACATTTTGAAGAAACAAGGCCGTAATCCGGTTTTGGTCGCTTGCGATTTGCGGCGCCCGGCGGCGATTGAGCAGCTGGCGACCCTCGGAAAACAAATCGACGTCCCGGTGTTTACTCCCGATCCGAACGAGAAGAACGTCCAGCGCGCGGCTGCCGCTGCTCTCGGATGGCAAGATCGACAGACAGCTCAGGTCGAGATCTTCGATACCGCTGGTCGGCAGGAAATCGATGAAGCGCTGATCCAGGAATTGAAAGCGCTCAAAGATTTTCTGCAACCGCAGGAAACTTTGCTCGTTGTCGATGCGGCAACCGGCCAGCAAGCAGTCAGCGTTGCAACTCATTTTAACGACGCTCTAGACCTCACCGGAATCATTTTGACAAAGCTCGATGGCGACGCACGTGGCGGTGCGGCATTATCGATGCGCGAAGTGACGCGTCGGCCAATCAAATTCGCCGGCACCGGCGAGAAGCTCGATCAATTTGAGGTCTTCATTCCTGAGCGGCTCGCCGGCCGGATTCTGGGAATGGGCGACGTGGTTGGTCTGGTCGAAAAAGCGGCCGAAGCGGTCGATGAAGAGGAAGCCGCCCGAATGGAGCGCAAGCTGCGCACAGCTTCGTTCGATTTTAATGATTTCCTGGCGCAGTTTAAAATGATGCGCAAAATGGGGCCGCTGGAGAATATTCTTGGCATGCTGCCCGGTATGAGTAACGTGCAGGGCCTCTCAGTTGACGAGAAGCAGCTCAAGCGCACGGAGGCGATTGTGCTTTCGATGACGAGCGAAGAGCGGACGCGTCCCGACATTCTAAATGCGCGGCGGCGTCAGCGCATCGCACGTGGTAGCGGCAGCACGGTAACAGAGGTGAACGAATTGCTGCGGCGCTTCGGTCAGATGCGGAAGATGATGAAGAGCGCGGGCAAAATGAAAAAAATGATGGCGCAGATGGCGCGAATGAAAACTTAACATGGCAGTTTCAATCAGATTACGCAGAGAAGGAGCGAAGAATCGCCCGTATTACAAGGTGGTGGTGGCCGACAGTCGCAGCCCGCGCGAGGGCAGATTCATCGAGATCATTGGCACATATGATCCCAAGAAACCAGGGCACAACAGTACGTTGAAAGTGGATCGTGCGGAATATTGGATCGGTCGCGGCGCTCAGCCGTCGGACACGGTGCGAAGCTTGATCAAGAAAAATAAGAAACAAGCCGCGCCTGCACCGGCCGCGGCGGCGCCGACACCTGCGGAACCAGAGCCCGCTCCCGTCGCTCCTCCCGATACATCGGCAGCCACGCCTGAAGCGACGTGAAAGAATTTCTCGAGTTCGTCATTCGACAATTGGTGGAATACCCCGATGAGATGATGCTCTCGGAAATTCCCAGCGGCAAAACGACGATCTTTAGATTGCAACTTCGACAAAGCGACGTCGGCCGCGTGATTGGCCGCAACGGCCAAACCATTCACGCGATTCGCGCCTTGCTCGCCAGCTCGGCTGCGCGGCATGGTCAGCGGGCCACGCTCGAAATCGTAGAGTAAGACAGGCATCTTGCCTGTATCAGACTTCAGCAGACGTTACAGGCTAACAGCCCTATTTCCGAGATGAAGGTCGAGATCCTGACCCTTTTTCCTGAAATCTGTCGCGCTCCGCTGAGCGAAAGCATCGTGAAGCGCGCCCGGGAAAATGGAATTGTCGATCTTCGCATTCATAACCTGCGCGACTGGACGGCGGACAAACATCACATTGTCGACGATGCTCCATTTGGCGGCGGACAGGGAATGGTGATGAAGCCGGAGCCGATTTTTGCCGCGGTTGAATCGTTGCGAGCGCAAAAGAGCACCATCGTCTTGATGACGCCGCAGGGAAAATCGCTGACACAATCGCTCGCCGCAGA